>Ga0315281_10004179_pt1 | contig 21038 bp, 24 predicted proteins | sample YL17G07_0_MG_FD_204540 | JGI IMG/M metagenome (GOLD analysis project Ga0315281, IMG submission 204540) | Sediment microbial communities from Yellowstone Lake, YNP, Wyoming, USA - YL17G07_0 | ecosystem: Environmental > Aquatic > Freshwater > Lake > Sediment | place: USA: Wyoming | collected...
CCAACTTGTCGAACGATCCACGGACGCCCTCCTCAATCCCCGCGACACGGCAGGCCCGCTTCTGCCCCAACTCGCGTCTGCGCACGTGCTGCCGGCAGCGCAACCAACTGTGACTGCCGCCACTCAACCCCAGATTCACACGCCGTTCGGTGCCGCCGGCTGGGGCGCTGAACTGGGCCAGAAAGTGGTGTGGATGATCAACGACAAGCAACAGGTGGCCGAACTGCGGGTCAATCCGCCCGACCTCGGACCGCTCGATATCAAGCTCACCATCGACGATCATCAGACCACTGCGGTATTTACCTCACCACACAGCGCCGTGCGCGAGGCCGTCGAAGCTGCCCTGCCGCGGCTGCGCGAAGTGCTTGCCGAAAGCGGCATTATGCTGGGCAATGCGAGCGTGACTGCGGATAGCCCCCGCGACGGCTCCGCATACACCCCTCAACGCCCGCCCGCATCAGCGACGGCCGAGCCGATCGTCGATCCGCTGTCCGCACAAAACCAGCGTCTGACTACGGTGCCCACACGGGGCAGGGGGTTGGTCGATCTGTTCGCGTGATGGCGTAGCGCGAATATCTGAAGAAAGCCGCTATTAGGCGGTCTATTCGGGCAATCGGGAGCACCGCCTGCTCGCCATAATGACGTAGCGGCCATAACCAATTGAAGCACGTGTTTCATTTTTTTATGGGCTATTAATCGCCCACTTTCAGGAGCAACCATGGCGGTAAGCGCCGTAAAAAAGGAACCCGCCAGCGCGCCAGAGGAAGCAAAAGCGCCCGCTGCGGAAGCAAAACCAAAAATTTCCAAAAAGAAATTGGTGATTTCTCTGGGTGTGCTGATCGTCAGCGTGGCGGCCGGTGGCGGCGGCTATTGGTATTCGACGAAGGATCATGGCGGCCCATCGCAGGAAGCCAAGTCCCAACCCGCCAAGCCGCCCATGTTTGTTCCGTTGGAAGCCTTCACGGTCAACCTTCAGGTCGAGGACACCCCCCAGTTTGCGCAGGTCGGGCTCACGCTCAAAGTTGCCGATAGTTCCGTCGCCGACGCGCTCAAGGTCTACATGCCCGAAGTGCGCGACCGCATACTGCGCCTGCTGTCCAGCCGCAAGGCTTCCGAGTTGCTCACCCTCGATGGCAAACAAAAATTGAGCAACGATATCGTGACGGCGGTCAACGCGGTGCTCGCGCCGGCCAACCTGAAGCTCGCCTCCGACAAGCCTGCAGCCGGCGATGAGCCGGCCGACGCGGCGGCAGAAAATGCGCCTGCTGAAGACGCACAAGGCGACGGCAAGGAGGCGGCGGATACTCCCGAGAAAGCCGAAAAGAACGCCGCCGATACGCCGCCTGCAGCGGCCGAGAAGGCGAAACCGGAAGCCACCGTCACCCGCGCGGTGCAAAGCGTGCTGTTCACGTCATTCGTCATCCAGTGATAACGCCATGAGCAAGGACTTTCTCTCGCAGGAAGAAGTCGATGCGCTGCTGAAAGGCGTCACCAACGAGCCGGAGGAGGCCAAGGAAGACGCGTCCGCCGCCGGCGTGCGTCCCTACAATATCGCGACGCAGGAACGCATAGTCCGCGGGCGCATGCCCACACTCGAGATCATCAACGAGCGTTTTGCCCGCCTGCTGCGCGTCGGGCTCTTCAACTTCGTGCGCCGCAGCGCCGAAATCTCGGTCGGGCCCGTGCGCACGCTCAAGTACAGCGAGTTCGTCCGCAACCTGGTGGTGCCGACCAACCTCAACATGGTGCAGATCAAGCCGCTGCGCGGAACCGCCCTGTTCATCTTCGAGCCCAATTTGGTGTTCCTGATCGTCGATAACCTCTTCGGCGGCAGCGGCCAGATGCATACGCGTGTCGAGGGCCGGGACTTCACTCCCACGGAGCAGCGCATCATCCAGCGCATGCTCGGCATTGTGTTCGAGGATCTCGAAAAAGCGTGGTCGTCGGTCTATCAGGTGAAATTCGAATACCTGCGCTCCGAGATGAACACGCAGTTCGCCAACATCGCCACCCCCAACGAAGTGGTGATCGTCACCACGTTCGCGATCGAGTTCGGCGCCACCGGCGGCGAATTTCACATCTGCATGCCTTATGCGCAGGTGGAGCCGATCCGCGACCTGCTCTACAGCAGCCTTCAGGGCGATCACCTGGAAGTCGACAAGCGCTGGGTGCGATTGCTGTCGAAACAGGTGCAAAGCGCGGAGGTTGAACTTGCCGTGAATCTCGGTTACGCGCAGCTCAACTTCGAGCAATTGCTCGGCATGCAGGTTGGCGACGTGATCGCGCTCAACATTCCGACCCCCATCACCGCGGAGGTCGACGGCGTGCCGGTGATGGAATGCAAGTGCGGCATTTTCAACGGGCAGTATGCGCTGCGGGTCGAGCAATTGCTGGGAAGCTCGGCGCAGGACGACCATTAACAGGAGACAGCTATGACAGAAGCCGCGACCCAAGAGCAGATTTCAACCGACGACTGGGCGGCCGCAATGGCCGAGCAAGCGCCGGGCGGCGGCGCCAGCGCCGACTCGATACCCGGGAGCTCGACCCAGGTGGCGGCGCCGATTTTCGAGCAATTTTCGGCGGCAGGCGCAAAACCCGGTGCGCATAACGATATCGACATGATCCTCGACATCCCGGTCCAGCTCACAGTTGAACTCGGCCGCACCAAAATCGCAATCAAAAGTCTGCTGCAGCTTGCGCAAGGCTCGGTGGTCGAACTCGACGGCCTCGCCGGCGAGCCGATGGACGTGCTCGTCAACGGCTGTTTGATCGCGCAGGGCGAAGTGGTGGTGGTCAACGACAAATTTGGCATCCGCCTGACCGACATCATCACCCCGTCCGAACGCCTGCGGAAACTCAAACGATGATGTTCCGCGTTCTGGCCATTGCGCTGGCGGCAACAGGCGGCGCTGCGCCGCGCGCCGTCCATGCCGAAACCGCTGCCGCACCCGGTATCGCCATCAGCCAGGTCACGAGCCTGCTCGTCAGCCTGCTGGTCGTGCTGGCGGCGATTGCGGCGGTTGCGTGGCTGGTAAAACGGTTCGCGCCACGCAGCCTGAACGGAACCGGCTTGCTGCGCGTCGTCGCCGGCGCGGCAGTCGGCCCGCGTGAACGTGTCGTAGTGGTCGAAATCGGCTCCACCTGGCTGGTGGTCGGCGTTGCACCCGGGCAAGTCAACATGCTTCAGCAAATACCGCGCCCCGAGCATTCGCCGGAACCCGACATCGCGCCTGCCGCCGGTCCCGCCAGCTTCGCCGCGTGGTTAAAAAAGCTGACTGCACAACGCAATGAACGCTAGACGTTGGGCGTGGCTGACAGTCGCACTTTGCGCATACGCGCTGCCGGCGCTCGCGCAAAACACTGCTCTACCGGCATTCACCAGCGCACCTGCGGCGGGCGGCGGACAGACTTACAGCCTGAGCATACAGACGCTGCTCCTGCTTACCTCGCTCACGTTCCTGCCGGCGATCGTGCTGATGATGACGGGCTTTACGCGCATCATCATAGTGCTTTCGCTATTGCGCCAGGCGCTGGGCACACCGGGTTCTCCGCCCAACCAGGTGCTGATCGGCCTGTCGTTGTTCCTGACGCTGTTCGTGATGTCTCCGGTGCTGGACAAAATTTACACCGACGCCTACCAGCCGTTCGCCGACAACAAGATCAGCCTGCCAGCCGCGCTCGAAAATGGCAGCGTGCCGCTGCGCGCCTTCATGCTCAAGCAGACGCGCGAAGGCGATCTTGCCCTGTTCACCAGGCTCGCCGAGCGGAAAGCAGGCGACACCGGACCGGTGCCGATGCAAGCGCTGATCCCGGCCTACGTGACCAGCGAGCTGAAGACCGCCTTCCAGATCGGATTCATCGTTTTCATCCCGTTTCTGATTATCGATATGGTCGTCGCGAGCGTGCTGATGTCGATGGGGATGATGATGGTGTCGCCGGCGATGGTGTCGCTGCCGTTCAAGCTCATGATTTTCGTGCTGGTCGACGGCTGGGCGCTGCTGATCGGCTCGCTCGCGCAGAGTTTTGCTTCGTAGAAAACACCAGCGGCGATCCCCGCATCAAGAGCAGACCATGACCCCCGAAAGCGTAATATCACTGGGACAGCAGGCTGTGCTGACCATGCTGTTGGTGTCGGCACCTATGCTGCTCATGGCGCTTGCCGTAGGTCTGCTGGTGAGTATTTTTCAGGCCGCGACCCAGATAAACGAAATGACGTTGTCGTTTATTCCCAAGTTGATCGCGGTATTCGTCACGCTGATCGTCGCCGGTCCGTGGATGACCGCCCTGCTCGTCAACTATATCCGCGAGTTGTTCACCAGCATTCCCGGCATCATCGGCTAGCCGATCCCGGCGCGTTCATCCCCCCGTTGCGGCGCACAACATGATCACGCTCACGTCCGGCCAGCTCAACGCCTGGATTTCGCTCATGGTATGGCCGCTGGCGCGCATACTGGCGCTGATCGCAAGCGCCCCCATCACCGGCAACCAGCAGTTCCCGGTGGCCGCCAAAATAGGGCTCGCGGTATTGATCACCGCACTCGTAGCGCCGACGCTGCCGGCACCGGCCGCGACCGACCCGGGAAGCGCTGAGGGGCTGATGCTGCTGGCTCGCGAAACCTTGATCGGCCTGGGCATGGGTCTCGCGATTCGCCTGGTGTTCGCGGGCGTCGGCATGGCGGGCGACATCATCGGATTGCAGATGGGCCTGGGCTTTGCGCAGTTCTATGATCCTCAAAGCAACACGCAGGTGCCGGTACTGGGCCAATTTCTCGGCTTGCTGGCGACCCTGGCATTCCTGTCCCTCAACGGCCACCTGCTGATGATCGCCACGCTCGTCGAGACTTTCAGCGCTGTCCCGTCTTCGGCCGGCGACTGGATGCTGCTCGTCAAGTCCGGCGGAGTGATCATGCACACGGCGGTATTGTTGTCGTTGCCGCTGCTTGCCACTTTGCTGGTCACCAACGCGGCGCTCGGCGTGCTGACGCGCGCGGCGCCGCAACTCAACATCTTCGCAATCGGGTTCCCGGTGACCATTATCATCGGGTTCATCGCGCTGCTGCTGACGCTGCCGTACTGCGTCCCCGTGTTCGAGCGCATATTCGGGCAGGCCCTGGAGACCATGCTGCATTTCGCAGCGGGCAATCCAGTTTAAGCTCCGATTTTCTTTGCGCCTTGGCGCCTTTGCGGCGCTGTTGTTTTCGTCTGGCCTTATTGGACGAGTTCGATGACGCCCTGCGCCACGCGCTGCGCGATCGGCATGCTCGATTCCACGCCTTCCGTGAACTCGACCACGCGGTAGCGCGCGTTGCCCTGCCCCTGCGCAATTTGGGCAGCGCGGCGGAAAAATATCTGCGCCGCCTCGCCGTCGCCGCCGGTCGTGAAACGCTTTTTCCTGAGCGCAATCAGGTAGCGGCCGGCATCGAGTTGGGTTTGTTCTATCTGCCAGTTCGGCGCCAGCGGGTCGATAATCACGTAGAGCAAAGCGCCGGCGGCCAGGCTTTCGAACGGAATGCTCAGGGAACGACTGATGTTAAGGGTTTCGTTGGGAACGATGACGCTGCTCGAACTCGTGCCTTCGATTCCCGCGCACCCGCCAAATGAAGCGGCCATGCACAGGGCCAGCCAACGGATATGCCGGTTTGGCGCGCGCATCACAGCAGGCTGAACAGGTTGAGCGAGGTTATCTTCATGAACGACTGCTGCGCCGCCTGCAGATAAACCTGCTGCATACTTAGATCGCTGGCCGCTTTTGCGTAGTCGAGATCCTGCAACCCGGATAGCGTCGTGCTGTACTGCAACGACAGACCTTCGCTGGTACTCTGCGCCGTGCCGACTTCCCGCAACCTTGTGCCGACGTCGGCGCGCACCCTGAGCACGTTGCTGAGCGCATTGTCGAAATACGACATCGCCGCGTTGAGCGAGTCCTGATAAGCCGCCACTGACGCCGGACTGGCGCTGGTGCCGGTCTGCAGCGCCGTAATCAGTCCCTGCAGCATCGAGAAAATGTCCTGGTTGGTGCTTGCCTTGACCATAAAGGTATCTCCACTTGCGACTGCACCGCTCACCGCGACTGTCGCGCCGAAATCGAAGGGCGTCGCATTGGTGTCGGGCGGACTTTGCGTGGCAAGACTGATAGTGCCGCCCGGCACATAGGTCCGCAAATAAGGCGCGGCACCCGGCGCGGCGCCGGTCAACAGCGACACGTTGTTGACGTTGTCGATGATGTCATAGCTCAATCCCGGCGGCACGCTCGGAACGAAGCGGAATGTATCGCCCGCAGCGGGCCCGACGAGCCCAGGTCCGTCGGTGATGACCACCTCCGCCCCCATGAAGCTGATGGTTGCCCCGCTTGAGTAAGCACCACCGCTTTGAACCACGACGCCTGTCGCCGTATCCTTGATGTTGTAAGTGTTGGGCGGCGTGTTGAAAACGATGGTGTAGTCCTCGCTGCCCGCATCCCATTGGGTCTGGTTGACGACACCGCCGACGGCAGTGGCGTCGCCGGCATTGGTCGCGCCGGCCGTCAAATCCATGTTCTGCGAAAACCGGATCGTAAAATCCCTCGGGTTGGCTGCGGAGTTCCATTTGGACGGATCGGTGACGATCCCGGTGTCGATGATGCCACCGCCGGTATTGGCAGCAGCCCCCGCGGTCGCAAAAATGCCGTTGCCGTTCTTGATCGCACGGAATATCGAGTCGCCCGAATCGTTGACCGCTATGGTGCGCACGGTGCCGATTTGCGTGAGGCGCTGCCCGGAGTCCCCAGCGTACGCGACTTTGCCGGGGCCCGTTTCGGAAAAAGGTTTGGTCGCCCCCTGGTAACCGGAAAATAAATACTGCCCGTTGCCATCGCCGCGATTGGCTATGCCCAGCAATTCTCGGTAGCGACTGTTGAGTTCCGTCGCGATACTCGCGCGGTCTGAATTGGTGAGCGTTGGATTGCCCGCGTAAACCGCGAACGTTTTGACGTCCTGCAGCAACGCAGTCGCATCGGCAAGCGCGCTTTCTTCCATGATGAGCAGCGATTTGGCGCTATCGCCATTGGTATTGAGCTGGCTGTTCAGGGCTTGCGATTGCTTGATGTCAAGCGCGGCTGCCGCCGCTACGGGATCATCGGACGGCGTCAATACGCGCAGCCCGCTGGACAACTGCTCCTGCAGCTTGATCTGGTTGCCGCGGCTTTGTTGCATGCTGGCAACGCCGATGTCGTAAATCATGCTGGTGCTGATGCGCATGTGAAATCCTTATCTGCTCAGATCGAGTACGGTCTGAAATAAAGTCGACGCAATTTGTATCATCTTGCCCGACGCCTGATAGGCCTGCTGATAGCGCAGCAGGTTGGCTGCTTCCTCGTCGAGATCGACGCCGGACATCGACTGCTGCACCCGCATCGACTGGTCGACCAGCGCATTTTGCGCCTGCGTCTGGATGTCGAGTTGCCGAGTCTTGTTGCCGACCATGCTTACCATCTGGCTATAAGCGCCCTGGTAGCTCGCGGTTCCCGCCGCGAGCGTATTCTGCATCTGCAGCCCCGCCAGCAGCAGCCCGTTGCGGCCATCCGCGACACCGCCGCTGTTGGACGTTACCGTGAAGATATCGCCCGCAACGGGGATGCCGGTGAGTGCAGTGGTCCACCCGTTCACCGAGACCAGGTTGGAGATGGCGCCGTTATAGACGATGCCGGTTGCTGGACGGCCATGGAAGGTCGAGGCCGTGCTGGCCGCCGACGCGGCTGGAATGCTGATGTCGCCGGTCGCGTTGTCGATGAGGATATCGACGCCCTTGAACGTGGTGGACCCATTGTAGGAGCCGCCCTCGACCGTCACGGTCGCGCCGCTGATGGTCGCTATGCCGGGGACGCCGACCACATTCACAGTGCCCCCGCTGATCGTGACCTGTGCCCCGGTTGACGCGTAAGCGCCCGCCCCGCTGGTGCCGATAGTCGCCGTACCGTTGGTGACGACGATGCCGGGATTCGCCCCCGCCGCCAACGGCAATGCCGGCACGAACGCACCGCCCGTAATCAAACTTGGACCGCTGACGTTATTGGTGGTGCCCTCGAGATGAAAGGCGACATTGCTGTCGAACACAACTTTGATGCCGTTGGTCAGAAAAGGATCCACCGGCGATGGCGTGTTCAGCGTTGCGCTGCCTATGGTAGCCATAGCCGAGGTGGCGGCGGTGTAGGTATGGTCGACGGTGAAGATGTCTCCGGTCACGGGGGCGCCGGCGATTTGTATCGTCCAGCCGTTGAAGCTGATATTGCTGCCGGCGGAGTAAGTCATGTTTTTTGCCAGCACCGCGCCGGTCATACTGTCCACGGCGTCAAAGGCCGTCGCACTGGAAAAAGTGATCACGACTTTGTCATTGAAACTGTTGACGCTGCCTGCGCTGACGTTGGCTGCGCCGATGTTTCCCGATACCGCCGCAGTGCGAACCGGCGCAGCAGCCGCGATTTTTGCCGGATCGCTGAGGGCCATTGCAATATTGCGTGCCGCGTTGCGCGTCGGCTGGATCAGAAAACTCTCCCCGCTTGCCACCACGCCCGACGTGACGGCAACCGTAACGCCATCGAACGTCTGCGGCAGCGTCGCGTACTTGGTCATCGTATTATCGGACAGCCGCGTAATCGTATAGTTGGTGCCGTCATAAGAGAGCCGGTAATCGCTCGTCGTCAGCGCGCCCGTTTCAACAACGCTCGCTGTAACTACCGCACCGGAGGTGTTGGTTGACTGAGAGATGACGGTCGGCGCCGGCGACGCGAAGAAAACGCCTCCGAGCGCGCCGGTGAGATCCTGTCCCAGCCGGTGCTGATCGTTGAACGTTTGCGCAATTCCCAGCGCAATGCGTCCCAGCGCGTTCTGCGCCGAATCAAGTTCGTTGGCGCGAAACGCCAGCAGACCTCCGATGCTGCCGCTCTGCAAGAGCGACTCATTGAGTATCGCGATGCCACTGCCGACGTTGTAGCCGACCCCCAGCCGATGCGGATCATCGACAGACGGCGTCGCCACCAGCGTCATGGCCTGCCCCCCAACCACCAGATTCTGACCATTGCCGATAAAGACGTTTACCGTACCGTCGTTTTGCGGCGTGGCAGTCGCGCCGACCAGCGCATTGAGTTTGCCGACCAGCGCATCGCGCTGATCCAGCAGATCGTTCGGCGGCTGGTTCGGGTTCTGTTGCGCAACCAGTATCTTCCCGTTGAGGGCGGCGAGCTGCTGCGCGTAGGAGTTTACCTCGCCGATTGAACTTGTCAGCTGCAAATTGACGCCATTACGCAGATCATCGAAACGCGCCGCGAGCCCGTTAAAACGCGCCGTGAGCGCGGCGCCCGACGACAGCAGAGCCTGGCGCGACGGCACGTTAGCCGGATTGGTCGCCACCGCCTGGGCGGCAGCGAAAAAATCCTGCACCGCGGAAGACAACCCGGCCGTCTTATCGGCTACGACGTTGTCGATCTGGCTGAGTTGGGCGTGATACATCGAATAAGCGCTGGCCTGCGCCTGCGCCTGTGTGAGCTGGGTATCGAGAAACTGGCTGTAAGCGCGTACCACGGTATCGATTTGCACGCCCTGCCCGAAAAAACCGCCACCGCTGACCAGCGGCGTGGTTGCGCTTTGCTGAACGATCTGGCGATGATAACCCTGCGTATTGGCATTGGTGATGTTGTGCCCGGTCGTCACCAGCCCGGCTTGCGCCGCCGTCAGACCACTGACGCCTATGCCAAAAACCCCATTGCTCATGGCTATTCCGGATCCTGTGAATAATTCCCGGTGTTACGCGTTGATCTCAGCGCCACGCCAGCACCTGGGCCGGCGATCCGGCGATCAGGCTTTGCCGCAACGTCGAGCCGTTGATGACGCGCACCAGCTTGTCGGCATAGGCGGGATCTGTCGCGTAGCCCGCCTGCTGCAGACCGCGGGCAAAACCCCGGGCGTCCTGTGCCTGTCCAACCACATTCGCATAACGCGGATTGTTGCGCAGCAGGCTGGCGTAATCGCGGAAGGCCTCATCGTAGGAAGCGTACGCGCGGAATTTTGCCGTCGTCTTTTGCGCCACGCCATTGACATATTCGGTGGTGGCTTTTTCGACGACCGGCCCCTTCCAGCTGCGACCCGCCTTGATGCCGAACACGTTGTAAGTCGCGCTGCCGTCGGCCGCACGGATTTCGTGCCGCCCCCAGCCGCTCTCGAGCGCCGCCTGACCGACCATGAATTGCGGCTTGACGCCGATGGAACGCGCAGCGTTCACGGCGTGCGACCACATGCGGTCCACGAAATCGCGCGTTTGGGCAAACGGCACTGACTTCGGTACTGATGCCGGCGCCGGTGCCGCCGCGGTGCCCGCAGGCAACGGCTCGGCAGCCGGCTCCTGAATCACATCCATGGCGAACGGCGTTTGCAGCGGATCTGCTTCCGGCAGAGGATTTAGTGCCCCCCGCCCCTGCATCGCCGGCAGCGAGTCCGGCAGCCGGGCGGGTCCCGGTCTGAGTGCTGCCAGGGTCAGTGTAGATATCGGCAGGGGATCGCGCGCGGGATCCAGCGTGAACGCCGACTGATTCTGGGGCACGGCGCCGCCCGCATTCCCCGACAATTGACGGGCCATCACCTCGGCAAGCCCGGTACCGCGCGCCGCCAACTGCTGCGCGATCTGCTGGTCGAACATCGAGATATATAACCTGGACTGCTCGTTATCGAACGGGCCGTCCTGCGGCGTTGCCTCGCGCATGCTCTTCAGGACCATGCCGAGGAACATCGCCTCGAATTGTTTCGCCGCACCGGCGACCGCCTTGCCGGGATCGCGTTTGGCCTGCAGCTTGAGCTGATCGAGATTCTGCGCGTCGATTGCCAGCGCGCCCGCCGCATTGATATTGTAATTTGTGCTCATATGATTTCCAGCTCCGCTCGCAACGCGCCGGACGCCTTCATCGCCTGCAATATCGTCAGCAGATCCTGCGGCGTCGCCCCGATTGAATTGAGTGCCTTGACGACTTCAGCCAGGCTGACGCTCTTGTTGATTACGGCAAGGCCGCCCTTGTCCTGCCGTATCTCTATCTGCTCGCGGTTTGCCTGCACCGTCTGGCCGGTCGAGAACGGCCCCGGCTGGCTGATGACCGGCTCGCTGGTGATTACCACCGACAGGTTGCCGTGGGCGATTGCACAATTTTCAACAGTAACGGTCTGGCTCATCACCACCGAACCGGTGCGCGCATTGATTATCACCTTGGCTACACTTGTCCCCGGCTGCACGTCGATGCTCTCGACCCGCGCCAGGAAATCGACGCGCCGGTCGGGCTCCATCGGCGCCGCCACCTGCACCAGGCGTCCATCCACCGCGACCGCAGTACCAAGGCCGAACGCAATATTGATGGCCTCGACCACGCGCTGCGTGGTGGTGAAATCGGTGACGTTCAAATTAAGAAAGATGTGGCCGTCCTGCCCAAGCTGTGTGGGTATGGCGCGCTCGACTGTCGCGCCGCCGCTGATGCGCCCGACGGCCAGGTGGTTGACCTGCACGCTTGAGCCGCCTGCCGTCGAGGCGCCTGCGCCGCCGACCAGAACATTGCCCTGGGCCATCGCATAAACCTGGCTGTCAGCTCCTTTGAGCGACGTCAGAAGCAACGTGCCCCCGCGCAGCGATTTGGCATTGCCCATTGACGATACCGTCACGTCTATCATCTGGCCGGCCTTGGCGAACGGCGGCAACACGGCAGTAAGTATCACCGCCGCAACGTTCTTCAACTGCAAACTCGTGCCAGGCGGCAGGTTCACGCCGAGCTGGCTGAGCATGCTGATCAGGCTTTGCACGGTAAACGGCGTCTGTGTCGTCTGGTCACCACTGCCGTCGAGGCCGACCACCAGTCCGTAGCCGATCAGTTGGTTGTTACGCACGCCCTGCACAGTCGCCAGGTCCTTGATGCGCTCGGCCCGAATTTCGCCCGCGCCGCAGAGGAGGAGGACCGCGATTACCGCAATATAAGAAAGCCTGTTCATGCCTCACTCAGAACGGCAACACCGACAAGAAAAAGCGCGACAGCCAGCCCATGTTCTGCGCGTTCTCGATCTGGCCACTGCCGCGATATTCGACGCGCGCATCGGCGACCTGCACCGAGTTCACGCTGTTGGTGGACGAGATGTAGCTTGGATTCACGACGCCTGAGAAACGAATGAACTCCGAGCCGTGATTGATGCCGACCTGCTTTTCACCGCTGACCAGCAGATTGCCGTTGGCGAACACGTCGATCACGGTCACGGTGATGGTGCCGGTAAATACGTTGTTGCTCGCGGTCTCGCCGTCGCCGCTGAATTTGAAATCGGAAGTCGCGGCGAGCCCCGCGCCCATGAAACTCTTGCCGGGCAGGCCGGAAACATTGGTGACCCCGAAGTTGTTGTCGCTCGACCGGTTGGTCGTGGTGTTGGACTTCTTGTCGGCGGACGTGTTCTCGACGATGTTGATCGTCAGCGTGTCGCCGAGGTTGCGCGCGCGCCTGTCCTCGAACAACGGCCGGTAACCGTAACCCGCCTGATAAATCGCGCCGTTCGCCACCTGCTGCCGCGGCGCCTCCACCGGACGCACCGTCATCGGCTGATGCACCGACGTTGAAGGCGTCGTCGTAATGCAGCCGGCGAGCACAAGGCCGGCCAGCACTGTCACAGCCCCGCCGATCGAATTCAAACAGTTCATCGCATTCGCCTTACATCTGTGAGAGCCGCTGCAGCATCTGATCGGAGGTTTGGATTGCTTTGGAGTTGATTTCATACGCGCGCTGGGTCTGGATCATGTTGACGAGTTCTTCGACGACATTGACATTCGAAGTCTCGACGTAGCCCTGGCTGAGCAAACCGAGGCCGTTGGAACCCGGCGCATTGGCGCTTGCCGCGCCGGATGCCGCGGTTTCCACATAAAGGTTCTCGCCCATGCTCTGCAGTCCAGCCGGATTCACGAAGTTCGCGAGCTGCAGGCTGCCGACCTGGGTCGTCGCCGCCGAGCCGGCACGCGTCACGGACACGATACCGTCGCGCGCAATCGTGACGTTCAGGGCATTGGCGGGGATCGTGATCGCGGGCTGCACATGAAAACCGCTCGATGTCACGAGCTGGCCCTGGCTGTCGACGTGAAACGAGCCGTCGCGCGTGTAAGCCGTCGTTCCGTCCGGCATCAATGCCTGAAAAAATCCTCGTCCATTGATCGCGACATCGAACGGGTTGCTGGTCTGCTGCAGATTGCCCTGGGTGAAAATTCGCTCGGTCGCTACCGGACGCACGCCCGTGCCAAGCTGCAGCCCGGACGGCAACTGCGTCTGCTGCGACGATTGGGCGCCCGGCTGGCGTATCGTTTGATAAAGCAGGTCCTCGAATACCGCCCGCGCGCGCTTGAAACCGTTCGTGCTGACGTTTGCGAGATTGTTGGCCGTGACATCCATGTTCGTCTGCTGGGCGTCGAGGCCGGTTTTAGAAATCCATAAGGAGCGAATCATGTGGTTTTCCGTTTCAGGTTAAGTGGAGCCGGATCGTCATCGGCACGTTCGTTCGCTGCCGACGCCTCATCCCTGCACTGTCAGCAATTGCGCCGCCTGGCGCGAATTGCCCTCGGCGCTCTGCAACATTTTCATCTGCATATCGAACTGGCGCGCCAGTGCGATCATTTTGACCATCTGTTCCACGGCATTGACGTTGCTGGTCTCGAGCGAGCCCGACACCACTCGGACCTTGGCGTCGGCTGGCGCCGGCGCGCCGCCGCGCACTCGAAACAATCCGTCATTGCCGCGTTCCAGCTCATTTTCCGGAGGGTCGACCAGTTTGAGGCGGCCCACGGTGGTATTTGCCGCCGGGCGGTTGCCGGTCGGTACGGTCGACACAGTGCCGTCCCCCGCGATGGTGACCAGGGTATCGTTCGGAATGGAAATCGGGCCGCCATCACCGAGCACTGCATTGCCGTTACGCGTCTGCAAAACACCATTGGCGCTGATTTGCAGGTTGCCGTTGCGGGTGTATGCCTCGCTGGCGTCGGCAGACCGCACCGCGATCCAGCCCTTGCTCTGCACCGCTATGTCAAGATCGCGCCCCGTGCGCTGTATCACGCCAGGGGTGAAATCGGCGCCCGGCGTCGAGTCGACCACCAGGGCGCGCGTTTTCGCGCCGTCGCCGACGATGGGCACCATCCGGAATGCGCTGGTTTCGGCGCGAAAACCGTTGGTGGTCAGGTTCGCGAGGTTGTGCGCAACAACCGACTGCTGTCCGAGCGCCTGCTTCGCGCCGCTCATTGCGACATAAATCATGCGGTCCATAGTTCACTCCATTTGCGGCAAATACGGGGTGGGCGGCGCGGCGGGATCCAGCATGAACGCCGGCCCTCGCCTTGCAACTCACATCTCTGCATCAACGCATGTTGACCAATGTCTGCAACACTGCGTCCTGGGTCTTGATGGATTGCGCGTTGGCCTGATAGTTGCGCTGCGCGGTGATCATGTTGACCAGTTCCGCCGTTAGATCGACGTTCGAACTTTCGACTGCGGCCGACTGCAGTGTGCCGACGCTGCCGCTACCGGGTGTGCCGATGACCGGCAGGCCGGTAGCAGAAGATTCCTGCCATTGGTTGTTGCCCAGCGGAATCAACCCTTCCGGGTTGGCGAAATCGACCAGCACAACCTGGCCGAGCGTCCTGGCCTGGCCGTTCGAATACTGACCCAGAATTTTTCCGTCGACGCCGACATTGAATCCGTTCAAGTGACCCGATGTGTAGCCGTCCTGCGTCAACAAATTGACGTTGAAGCTCGATCCGAACTGCGTGCTGCCCCTGAAATCGAGGTCGATGGACAACGGGCTGGCGGCCCCGCCGGCAATGGTAAGCGCCACCGGCTGGATCGGCATCGGGGTGGTCAGGACACCGCTGGTGCTGAATGTAAGCGTAATCGGATTACCAGCGCCGGCGCCAAGGTCGACATTGGCCAACGCGGTGCCGTCCACCGTTGCACGCACATCCCAGTCGCCCGCAGCCTGTGACTTGGAGAAATACATCGTGAACACATGCGAGTTGCCGAGCGAATCAAAGACGGTGCCTGAAGTGGAACTGGTAAAACTCTGCGGGTTGCCGGTGCTGAAGTTATCCAGACCGGCGATGGTGGTGGAAGTGCCGAGTTTGAGCGTGGCTTGCGCGGTGCCGCCGGTCACGGTGACGGTCGAGCCGTTGCCGATCATGCCAGAGGTGATTGTCATCACGCTGGCATTCGCACTCACCGTCGCCGAGTAACCGAAACCGGCGAAGGCGGGCACGGCATTGATTGCGGTCTGCACGGCCGCCGCGAGTTGAGTGGAATTATTGTAGGTGGCGGCCGCGATAGTAGCGGTGCCCGCTGCGCCGTTCAGGGTAAGATCGATCGTGTCGTTGACGCTGCCGGTAATGGTGACCGGGAAAGCGATCGCGCCGCCAGTGCCGGTCAAAGAGCCCTGGGTCTGGGTCGGCGGCACGACAGAACGAGAATCAAGATTGAGCCCCCCCTGGAACTTCGTTGTCATGTTGGGCGGAATATCGGCGGTTGAAAGCTGCAGTGACAACGGTGACGAGGGAACAATATTTCCAACTGAATCGACGGTATAACCGGTGAGTTGCAGACCACTTGAATTGACGAGAAATCCATTGCTGTCAGAATGAAACTGGCCATTACGGCTGTAGGTGACCGAGCCGTTTTGGTCCATGCGGAAAAAACCGCCGCCGTTGATTGCGAGATCGAGCGGGTTATTGGTCACATTGATATTGCCCTGGGTGAACTGCTGTTGCACCCCCGAAACCTTCGTGCCGATGCCGATAGAGCTTGCACCCCCGCCGCTAAGCGAGCTGGCGAACACGTCTGAAAATATCGACCGTGATCCCTTGAATCCCACCGTGCTTGCATTGGCAACGTTGTTGCCGATGACGTCCAATTCGCTCGACGCCGCATTAAGTCCGCTCAGTCCCGTCTGGAATGCCATGTCCGTCTCCCAAATTACATGATGTTTCTGATTTGCTGCATCTGGATGTCGCCGATGCCGCCGACCGTTACGCGCAAGCCGTCGCTGCCGAGCGTCACGCCGGATACCGTGCCTGCCCTTACGGTCGTCGCATCCACCTTTTGCCCGCCGCTCGTTGCAGCGACCTGGAACGAATAATTGCCCGACGCCACATTCGCGCCCGCGTTGTCCAGCCCGTCCCACTGGAATCCGGCCAGACCTGCCCGCTGCGGACCCAGTTCAATCTGCCGCACAATGCTGCCGTTCCCGGCAACGATATTCACCTTGACGCTGTCGGCGGGCTGCGCGAGTTGGGCCCCGCCGGCCACCTGGCCGCCGCTGACAAGCGCAAGTGTGTTGCCATCGGTTATCACGGTGCGGCCTATCAGCGCGGCGGACTGCAACGATTGCGCCGACATGAATGACGCCGACATGTTCTGCATGGTGGTATTGAGCTGCTGAATGCCGTTGACCGTATTGATCTGGGCGAGCTGGCTCGTGACCTGCGCGTTATCCATGGGATTGAGCGGATCCTGATTTTTCATTTGCGTAACGAGAAGCTTCAGGAACCGGTCCTGGATGTCTGCGCCGGATGTGGCGGAGACCGGCGGCGCCGTATTTGTCGAGCCCGTGGCGATTAAGTTCTGGATGGCGGTCATGTGATCTCCTGTTTGGCTATGAACCAAGCTGCAGCGTTTTCAGCAGCAGTGTTTTTGCGGTATTCATCACTTCGACGTTGTTCTGGTAGGAGCGCGACGCCGAGATCATGTTCACCATCTCGTCGACAACGTTGACGTTGGGCAGCGAAACGTATCCTTGTTTGTCGGCGAGCGGGTGCTGGGGGTTGTAGACCTGCTTGAACGGCGACTTGTCTTCGGTCACGCCCGTCACCCGCACGCTGCTGGCGGCCCCGCCCGCAATCGGCACGCTGCTGAACACGACCTGCTTCGCGCGGTACGGCTTGCCGTCGGGACCCGTCATGCTATCGGCATTGGCCATGTTGCTGGCGACGGTGTTGAGACGCTGCGACTGCGCAGTGAGCGCGCCGCCCGCGATTTCGAACAAGTTGAAAAGTGACATAGGAGCTACCCCTGTATGGCAGCCAGCAACGACTTGAGCTGGCTGTTGATGAACATCAGGTTGGCCTCGTAATGAATCGCGTTTTCTGCAAATTGCGCGCGCTCGACGTCCATGTCGACGGTGTTGCCGTCGAGCGACGGCTGCAGGACCTGCCGGTACAGCAGGTTGCCCGTCGCTTGTCCCGCCTGCCCTGTCTGCGCAGTCTGCGCGGGCGGCAGGTGTCCGCTGGCCGTGCGGGCCAGTTGCGCCGATGACACACGGCCGGTCAGCGCGTCCTCCAGCGCTTTGGAGAAATCGATGTCGCGCGCTTTGTAGCCGGGCGTATCGCCATTGGCGATATTCGACGCCAGCAGCTGCTGGCGCAACGCGCGCAGGTTCAGCGCCTCGGCATGAAACTGCAACGCGTTATCGAGTTCGTTGGCCATGTTGACCTCACATCCGATCAAAAAACTGTTTAGTACCGGTTTGTCTTCAGTTGAACGCCGAACCTGCCGTTATTAAAGGCGGGCGGGGTTGCCGATCCTTCTGCCCGCGCACCGTTCGGCATTCAACGGTCACATGATAGGTACGGCCGCGCCCCGGCGATTGGGCGATTAAAGGGTCAAAACCGCCTCAATTCCCTTCCTTGCGCCGGCCGCGTTGGACGCACAATCTGTCATCGAAAAATCGCGCAGCAGGCGCTGCGCGCCAAATCGACCACACCGACGACCGGAGCGAACATGAAATCAGTTATTCAGCGCATCATGCTTGGTACGCTGGCCATCCTGTGTGTCGGCGCCGCGCACGCACAGGCGAACGCCTCCCCGGCACTGGGCGCCATCCATAAAGCGGTCGAGAATTTCCTGCGCACGCAGACTGCCGGTCTGCCGGGCAGGGTCAGCTATTCGGTCGGCACTATCGATCCGCGTGTAGTGCTGCCGGCATGCCCCGCACTTGAAGTTTTTCTGCCGGCCGGCGCGCGGCTATGGGGACAGACTTCCGTCGGCGTGCGTTGCAGCGGCGCCACCCCCTGGAACATCTATGTCACAGCCGAAGTCAGGGTCGTCGGCAATTATCTCGTCACCGCGCGGCCACTGTCGCAGGGACAGGTATTGGCCGCGGCAGATCTCGCGCTGCAAGCCGGCGACCTGACGCAACTGCCGGGCGGCATCCTGAGCGACCCGCAGCAAGCGGTCGGTAAAACGCTGACGGCGGCCCTGGCGCCCGCCCAACCCCTGCGCCAGGATATGCTGCGCTCGCCGCTCGTCGTGCAGCAGGGACAGACGGTCAAACTGCAATCGTCCGGCCATGGGTTCAGGGTCACCGCCGAAGGCCGGGCGCTCAATAACGCCCAGGACGGCCAGGTCGCACAGGTGCGCGGGACGTCCGGACAAACCATCAGCGGCATCGCCCGCGCGGGCGGGGTTGTCGAAATTTCATTTTAACTCCTTATGAATCAGTCGCTTACTATGACGTTCTCTCCGCCCAAGTTGGTGTCGGCGGCCGCGGTCGAATTTTTTCAACATAAGCCTAAAGTTTCCTGCGGCGGCGTCCGTTATAGCGAATAGACCGATATTGCAAAGGTGCCAGGCATGAAAATCGAAAACAACCTCAAATCCCTAACCGGCGGGCCCAGTGTGGAGGAGACGGGACGCCCGGCATCCAGGCCGGCAACCGATTCCGCCGCTGCGCCACCGCGCGCAAGCGTTCAGATCAGCGTGCTGTCGTCACACCTGCAATCCATTGAGAAAGGTTTTGCCGACACGCCGGTCGTCGATGCAGCGCGCGTGGAGGAACTCAAGCAGGCAATCAGCAACGGCCATTTCAAGGTCGATGCGGATAAAGTCGCCGACCGCCTGCTCAAAACAGTGCAGGATTTGATCCTCGCGCACAAGGCCTAAGCCGATCAAATATGCCTCACGACAACGCAGCGCTGGGCCGTAACCTGAGCATCGAAATCGAAGCGCTGCGCGCCTTCGTTGCATTGCTGCGCGAAGAACAGCGGCTGCTGATTCGCGGCGAGACCGAAAATCTGGCGTCGTTCGTCGAGCCGAAGACACGATATATGCTCGAGCTTGCGCAGCTGGGGGATCAGCGCCAGCAAGTACTGCGCGACCGCGGCCTCACGCCGGACCGCGCCGGCATGGAACGCCTGCTGCGCGAACACTCACCCGGCACGCCTCAGCTGATGGCCGGATGGCGTCAGCTTCTGGAGCTGACGCAAACCGCGCAGCAGATCAACGCCACCAACGGCACCCTGATCGCCACGCGCCTGAACAACACCCAACAAGCGATCTCTATCCTGTTTTCCACCGCACGCCTCCCCGGCTCTTACGCAGCAGACGGCAGCACCATCAGCTTCCGCGCTGCGCATCAGCTCGCGGTCGCGTAATCCGGGCTACCTCAAGTGCGGGGAGAACATGCAACCATTTCCTGTTCTATGCATGGCGCTCGCCTGCGCGGCCTGCTCGACAATGTCCGACGCTCCGACGCGCCAGATCGAATGGCGCCAGTTCACTGACCAAGCCGAGTTAAACCGCGCTTGCGATACCCGCATGGCCGGCACGTCGATCAAATCCATGCTCAGCCAGCGCCCGCCGGGCCGTGTCGAGGGCTGCTTTCGGCTGGCAGGCGAGACCTGCGTGATCAACACGATGAAGGTCGGCCTCGCCGACCAGCGCGAAATCCACGACACCATCGGTCACGAAGTGAGGCACTGCTTCGAGGGGCTGTTTCACAGCAGGGGCAACTCCTGAGAGGGCCCGTCACTCATTAGACTTGCGCAGGCGGCTGCGCAGCCGCGCGATCGCCTGGCTGTGCAACTGGCATATGCGCGATTCGCTGACACCGAGCACTTCGCCGATTTCGCGCAAATTCATCTCCTGCTCGTAGTACAGCCCCATCACCTTTTTTTCGCGATCGGGCAGATCCTCGATCGCCTGAACCAGCGTGTGCCGCTGGTCCTCGTCGAGCAACGCCTGCAGGGGATCATCGGAATTTTCGCCGGGACAGTAGTGCTCCAGGTAACTTTCGTCGCCATGCCCCTGCAGGTCCTCGGCCGATACCAGCTGGTAGCCGCGCGCATCCTGCAGCAGTTGCTGATAATCGGCGAGCGGCATGCTGAGCGCATCGGCGAGTTCCTGTTCGCTTGGCGGACGCTTATGCTGCTGCTCGAGCTTGCTGACCATGACTTCAATCTGGCGCAGACTCTTGCGCAGGCCCCGTGGCAGCCAATCGGACTGACGCAGGCCGTCGAGCATTGCACCGCGTATGCGCTGCACCGCGTAGGTTTCGAATTGCGCGCCATAGGAGTCCTGGAAGCGCTTTGCCGCATCGAGCAGACCGAGCATGCCCGACTGAATCACGTCATCGAGTTCGACGCTGGGCGGCAGCGATGCCATCATGTAGTGCGCAAGCCGTTTGACCAGAGGGGCGAACTGAACAACGCAACGTTCGACGTCCAATTCATTGGCTATCGGGTAGTTCATCTCATACTCCGGCATTGGCGAAGGCAAAATTGCTGCTCGCAAGCAGACGCTGCATGAAATTATCGACGCCGTTGCGCCGGCGGCCCGTAGGCTGCCAACCGGCAATGGCTTCGGCGATACGCCTGTATCCCGCCGCTGAAGCGGACGCCGGATACACCTCGACAACCGGCTGGAATTCCTGCGCCGCCCGCTGCAGGTTGTCGTCTTTCGGCACGCAACCCAGGCATTCGATGGGCGTCTGTAAATGGTGACGGGCGACCCGCTGCAGGTTGCCGAATATCACGCCCGCGTTGCGTTCGACGGCGACACGGTTCAGCAGCACATGCAAGCGGCCTTCCCGGCGGCCCGCGCGCAGGCGTTTGATAAGCGCATAGGATGCGGTGATTGCCTGCATCGCCGCCGACGATACGATAATCGTGTCCTGGGCCGCAGCGGACATCAAACCGGGGCCGGCGGCGCTGAATCGCGTATCGACGAGCACGACATCGAACCGGTCTTCGAGATG
>Ga0315281_10004180_pt1 | contig 21035 bp, 21 predicted proteins | sample YL17G07_0_MG_FD_204540 | JGI IMG/M metagenome (GOLD analysis project Ga0315281, IMG submission 204540) | Sediment microbial communities from Yellowstone Lake, YNP, Wyoming, USA - YL17G07_0 | ecosystem: Environmental > Aquatic > Freshwater > Lake > Sediment | place: USA: Wyoming | collected...
CTTGAAAGAGGCCGTTCAAATGGGCAAGAGGCTCACGGCGGGCGACATCGAGAGCTCTTTTCAGAGCGGGGAGAGCGTCAATGATTATGCATGGCGTTTGTACAACCGCGAACAGGAGCCCCAGGTAAGAGGTGATAAGAACATCGTGCTTGTTCAATAGCGCAGGGGTACGGTCCCGTATGCTTGTCCACGTAAGCATGACAAGGAGTTACTATGAAAAAAATCATCGCATATCTCATCATTTTATCCTTCGTACTCCCTCTTCACGTACGTGCCGGCATCGATATGGACATGGCACCTGTTGAGAAAGACCTGATCGACAAGCAGAAACAAACGGAGAAACTGCGTTTCGAAGAGGAAATGAGCAAGGAAGCGCAGAAAAAACAGTCCGAAGCGGATAAAAAACAGCTGGAAGAGCAAATGTCCAGAGATATGCAGAAGCAGGCGGACGAGCAGAAAGCGGCTTTGGCGTCCAAAGAGAAGAAACCTGACAATTCCGGCTCAAGTTGGTGGAAGTGGGGGCTTGGAATCCTCGTCGTAGGCGGCATTGCAGCGGCTGCCGGAGGCCATGGCGGAAGTAGTAGTGGCGGTAGTAGCAGTGGAGGCTCAACCGTTACTGGATCGTGGTAATATCAAATGCACTTGTTGCGTAATCAACAGCTCCCGCAAAAAATCATAAGAGGCAACGATATGTTGAAAAAAATAATTCGGAATTGCTTTAAACCGCATATTTTACAATTTACTCTCTGCATCATAGCTCTCGCATCTCTGCTTTCCTGCGGATCACAATCTTCTTCTACGAATTACGCGGGAATCACCTTCACCCTGCAATGGTCTGATCAAGGAATTGACTCCAGATCGCCCGGCATCATGCGTACTGTGCCAGCAAATGTAATCAATGTGCGAATGTCAGTATCCGCTTCGGACATGACGACCATGAGCCAAACCTTTCCTGCTTCCACTGGGTCTGGATCGATTACCAACGTGCCGCCTGGATCGAATCGTACGATTTCATTCGACGGTCTTGATGCAAACAGTGCCGTTATCTATCAAGGGGCGAAGACAAGCGTGAATCTTACCGCCGGGCAGTCCTACGATTGCGGGACGGTGACAATGCATACGGTCGGCACCTCATATACTGTAACCTATAACGGCAACGGCAATACCGGCGGCAGCGTCCCGATTGACTCAACCAATTACCAGCAGGGGCAGACCGTCACGGTGCTCGGGAATACAGGCAACCTTGTAAAAACTAACTCGTTCTTCGCAGGGTGGAACACGCAAGCTACCGGATCTGGAACGCCCTATACGCAGGCGCAGATATTCACGATGGGTGCGGCAAATGTTACCCTGTACGCGAAATGGACCGCAAACTCAACATCCACATACACCGTAACCTATAACGGCAATGGCAATACCGGCGGCAGCGTCCCGATTGACTCAAACTACTACACAAACGGGCAGACTGTTACAGTGCTCGGGAATACCGGTAGCCTTGCAAGGGTCGGCGGTTCCTTCGCAGGCTGGAGCACCGGAACCGGGACAACCTATACGCAGGGGCAAACCTTCCAGATGGGTTCGGCTAATGTTACCCTGTATGCGGTGTGGGTAGCAGGAACGTCTGCGGCCCCAACAGGCGTAAATGCCGCAGCGGGGAATGCGCAGAACATCATCAGTTGGAGTACGGTAACTGGCGCAACTTCTTACAATTTGTACTGGTCCACGACATCGGTTGTGACCAAGGCAACAGGCACGAAAATCAGCGGGGTCACAAGTCCTTATACGCACACAGGTCGTACGAACGGCACGACATATTATTACGTGGTGACGGCGGTGAATGCAGGAGGTGAAAGTGTAGAATCATCTCAGATGAGTGCTACCCCTCAGGTGAGTGCTACACCTCAAACATATAGCAACGTGCCGGATACCGGTCAGACAACATGCTATGATTCATCGGGGGCTGTAATCTTCTGTACTGGCGCTGGACAAGACGGTTCCTACACGATAAGTGCGCCGTCTTATACGGACAACGGAAACGGCACGATCACCGATAATGTCACTGGGCTTGTTTGGCAGAAACAGGATGATGGAACGTTGAGGAACTGGGATGCCGCCAATACCTACTGTTCATCTTTGGCCCAGGCAGGAACTGGCTGGCGGTTGCCAAATGATTTTGAGTTGGTAACTATTGTGGATTTCGGAAAAACTAATCCATCAATCAATCTCACCTATTTCCCTAGTACGCAATCAGACCTCTATTGGTCCTCTAGTATCGACGTGCACAGTAATACAGTGAACGCGTGGTATGTTGATTTCAGCATCGGCTCCTTGGGCAACCCCAATAAGACGAGTACGTTCTATGTCCGTTGCGTTCGCTGATAGTGAGCAACAAGAATGCACTTCCTCCAAAAACCCGTACCGATCCTATTGGGCGGGTAGGAAGCGGAGCTGAAGAAACGGTTCGTTGTGGAAATAGGACAAACCTCGCTGCAACAGCAATGTGCAAACTGAAAAGTGCAAAATAGTCGGGAGAAATGTAATTATGAAAAGACATGCCATCGTTTATGCAGTGTTATTGCTATTGATTTTAGCTGCACGCTTAGCAGGCGCTAGCACGTTTGTGGACAATGGAGACGGTACCATCAGCGATCAGGGCACGAACCTGATGTGGCAAAAACAAGATGATGGGACCATTCGGAATTGGGCTGATGCTATAACCTACTGTGAAGGTCTGATCCTCGCCGGACGCACTGACTGGAGATTGCCGACTATCAAGGAGCTGAAGTCCATTACTGACATGACGAAATACAATCCTTCAATCAATACTACCTATTTCCCAGGTACGAAGTCAGACACCTATTGGACGTCTACTACCTTTGCGGGCAGTACTGCAAACGTGTGGCTCGTGCATTTCCTCAGTGGCTACACCCCCACCAACGCTAAGACGGGAACGCATTATGTCCGCTGCGTTCGCTGACAGTGAATTGGTTATTCGGTTATTGGGTTATTTGGGGAAGTGGGATATGCACTTGACGGCACATGCTACCGGATGAGATGTGTTTTATTACGGTCACCACGGCAAACACTTCAGGGAAATGCCCCGCATCCAATGAATCAGGAGCAATGCCGTAAGATGAGTCATTTATTGTTTTAAGTAAATAATCAGAAATCTGATAATTCCTCGGAGTTTATCGATAATCCTCCATCACAATCTATCGGAAATATAACTCCCGGTGCTATCATTGTTCATGTGTAAGTTACAACCGATATTCTGCATTGCACAATTCTCAGTGGTCATGCCACAGTTGTAGGTGGTTCTCTCAGCGATTTCAACTTGATTGAGATGTAGAATACTGCTCATAACTTAAAGTGCGATGTCCTTCCTATATTATCCTACTCACGTATATCTGCGGCATGACTAAAACCAGTTGACAAAAGGCAGACATTGTCATATATTGTCAATAATGAAGACATTCAGATGGAGCAACGATAAAAATGAGTGGCTGAAGGCGCATCGTGGCGTCTGCTTTGAACAAGTTGTTCTTTTGATGGAGCGAGGAGACATTCTCGATGTGATCGAGCATCCCAACCAAGATGAGTATCCTGGCCAGAGGATGGCAATTGTCATGATTGATGATTATGCTTATCTCGTGCCCTATGTCCACGACGGAGATGAAATATTTCTGAAAACGCTTATACCGAGTAGAAAGGCCACAAATAAATACATGAGGGATGAGAAATGAAGAAAATTAACTTGGATGAAGAGGAAAAGAAAATCACGGAATCTTTCGATCGTGGTGAATGGAGGACCGTTAGGAACCCAAAAGGAGAAGTTAATAAATTAAGAACATATGCCAGGAATACGCTCTTAAAAGACAAAAGAATCAATATTCGGATGTCTTCAAAGGATCTGGATCAGGTACAGGTCATTGCCGTTCAGGAAGGTGTGCCCTATCAGACATTGATATCGAGTGTCATTCACAAATATGTTTCTGGTTACTTAATAGAAAAAAAGAGAGCTTAGGGGTGGGTCGAGAGGGTCGCTGATTTCTAACGCTCTCCGAACCAATCGCTCAACACGTGCCACCAAAAAGCAGGCGGTCGGCTAACTTTGTATTGAGTGCATCCTTCAATCAGTATTCCTTGTCCTTATCGCAATGCCGATTGAAACTAAAAACTCCCTGTCCGAATAAGGACAGGGAGTTTGTTGCTTTGAAAAGGCAAACCACCTATTTCGGCGTTACCTTCAGCACCAGCGAATTTGCCGTCGAGCCTACGATTTCCACGGCAAAGGTCCCGAAGTTCTTGAGCAGCAATTCATCGGACAGCATCTGAGCGCTGTTTTTTGAGTCCACCGAGATTTTTGCCGTTGTGCCGCTGAAGCTCCGCTCGTGCAGGTCCTTGATGCCGCGCACCTGGTTCAGGAGAATGTCCTTGAACTTCGCGAACTGGGTCTTGTTCAGGCCGGTGATGGTGATGTTGACGGACCGGGTGCCGCCCGTTTCCCGGGCATAGACCGCGAGGATTTTGCCGAGCAGTTCTTCAGAGGCCTGGTTCGCCGCCCTCTTGAGCGCTTCGGTCCCGGCGGTAAGCTCGGAGATATGCACTGCGGCGTCATGGGCCGTTGACGTGGCTATTACCTGTCCGGTATCAATGCGCACGGCCCGGACCGAAAGGTCCGCCTGCACGGACATCATTCCTCCTCCGATATCGCCATAGGGTTTGGCAACGGCCTTGCCGATAATCACTACTTCGGCGTCAGCCTGTGCGCCGAGCTTCCTGGCCTGGGTTACGGAAAGGTCCTGAACCCGGGAGGCTGCCGTCGCCTTGAGCTCCTGGGCCGCAACCTCGTGATCGATGAACTCAAAACCCTTTTCCGTGAACTTGTCCATGAACGTGTTCTCGACCACACTGCTGTCGGATTCCGCGCCATGAGCACCCATCCACCACGCATTGATCTTCTGGCCGACGTTCTGCTCCGCGACCATCATCATGGTCCGGGGTTTGTGCATCCGGGCGAGAAGGATGCCGATGCCTGAGAGGTCGTCGGTCAGCTGTCCGAGGGCGACTTCGGCATTGATGCGGACTCGCAGCAGCCCGCTGTCCGCGGTCTCGCTCGTGACGTTGTACCGCTTGATGTAGCCCTTGGTCTGGCTCAGAATCTTGTCGCTGATGAGCTGGTAGTTCTCGACCTGGGTCTGCGAGTCGATCAGGATGCCGATGGCCTGTTCCACCGCGCGCTTCTGAGCATCCTCAAGTGCCGCATCGCGTGCGATGTCGCGTGCGGTCCCCTGGATCGCGGCCACGCCTTCGGCTGAAACAGTTTTTGTGTCTTGTGCACTGACGGTGAAAGCCTTTGCAGAGATGAAGAGAACAATGAACAGCAAAAGCGCGGCACGACGATTCATGAGAGCTACCTCCTGAGTGGTTTTACGATAGGGCAACTATACCAGAGGCGTGACGTACGGTCAAGACGGTAAGTGTATCGCCAGGGAAGCAGGGAAACCCCGGTTCCGGGACAAATTTTCTGGATATTTCAGCGGATAGATGATAGAATCAAAACGTCAATAAATTTTTTGAGGAGGTAGTACTGAGTGCCCAGGCTGTCAGTGAATATCGACCATATTGCAACGATCCGGCAGGCAAGAAAGGGCGCGGAGCCGGACCCCGTTGCCGCTGCCGTTCTCGCCGAGCTTGCCGGCGCACAGGGCATCATCGCCCATCTCAGGGAGGACCGGCGGCACGTACAGGACCGCGACCTGCGATTGCTCCGGGAGACCGTCCAGACTAAGCTGAACCTTGAGATGGCCGCAACCGACGAGATGCTGCGCATCGCCCTTGAGATCAAACCGGATTTTTCGACCCTCGTGCCGGAAAAGCGGGAAGAGCTCACGACCGAAGGCGGGCTTGAGGTAGCCTCGCGGATCGATTTTATGAAGGCGTATATAAACCGCCTCCAGCAGGGAGGGATCATCGTCAGCCTGTTCATTGATCCCGATGACAAGCAGATCGCGGCGGCAAAGAAGTCCGGCGCGGACTGGGTGGAAATCCATACTGGCGCCTATGCGAATGCGCGGGCCGGGAAAGACCGGGAACGGGAGTTCGAAAAGATCATTGAGGCCGCAAAACTTGCCAGGAGCCTGGGACTGCGCGTGGGCGCGGGTCATGGGTTGCATTATCTCAATGTAACGGGTATTGCGCGCATCCCCGAGGTGGAAGAACTGAATATCGGCCACAGCATCATCGCCCGGGCAGCGCTTGTGGGGCTGGAGCGGGCAGTGCGGGAGATGAAGGAATTGTTTTAGTGTTGGGGGGGCTCATGATTGTTGGTATCGGCATTGACCTGGTAAAGATCGACCGCATTGATAAAGCCGGGAAAAATCATCCCGGGTTTCTCGAGCGGGTGTTCACTGAGCAAGAGCGGGAATACTGCTCCAAACAGAAATTTCCCGCCCAGCACTATGCGGGCAGGTTCGCAGCCAAAGAGGCGGTGCTCAAGGCAATCGGCACGGGTTGGAGCGCGGGTGTAAAGTGGACGGACATGGAAGTGCTCCATGGCGAAGGCGGCGGCCCTATTGTGAATGTCTCCGGCCGGGTGAAGGACCTCATGGATCTCAGGGGCGTGAAACAAGTTCTGCTCAGTTATTCGCATGATGAAGGGTATGCTGTGGCGCAGGTCGTGCTCGTTGGCAGTGCCGGGCATGCTACAGGAGAAAATACCTGATTTAAGAAGAATCTTAAAAACATTTTACCACGGAATACACGGACCACACGGAAAATAGTAAATTTGAACAAAATGCCTGAGAGCTAAAAAGAATAATGTTAAGTAACTACTCAGGACCTAAAAACCATACACTCACACGAAGGCACGAAGCACACGAAGAAGGGCCAAGGGTAATTTATGTTTTGGTTTTTAACCTAAGATCCAAAGCCTTTCTTCGTGCCTTTGTGTCTTTGTGTGAGAAAGACCTGAGTAGTTACAATGTTTAATTGGAATTCCTTCCGTGTATTCAGTGTGTTCCGTGGTGAAAAATTGAAGTTTGCCGTGAGTAGTTATAAAAATTTATGAAAATCATCACCGCACAACAAAGTAAAAACATAGACAAGAGGGCAATCAGGGATTTCGGCATCCCCGGGCTGGTCCTGATGGAGAATGCCGCGTCCGCGGTCATGGCGGAGATGGAAAAATTCTTTGACGGTCTTGACGGGGTGAAGGTCGGGATTATTTGCGGCAAAGGCAATAACGGCGGCGACGGACTGGCAATGGCACGGCGGCTGCGGGTCCGCGGCGTGGCAGTGCGCGTGGCAATGCTCGCGTCCTTTGGAGAGGTCAAGAACGAGGCAAAGGTCAATCTCTCCATTCTCCGTAAAATGGACGTCGAAATACTCCAAAATGCCACCGTACGCACTCTCTCCGGCCTTATCTCATGGTCCGATATTCTCGTTGATGCCATGCTCGGCGTCGGACTTTCATCGCCGCTCAAGGGTCTCTATGCCCGGGCCGTGGACATGATCAACACTGCGGGCAGGCCCGTTGTCGCTGTTGATATTCCCACCGGTGTTGACGCGGACACCGGCGCACTCATGGGCGCGGCGATCAAAGCGGACCTCACGGTGGCCATGGCGCTTCTGAAGCGCGGTCACGTGCTCTATCCCGGAGCGGAGTATGCGGGTGCTGTGCGTATAGCCGATATCGGGATCCCCCGGGAGGTCATTGAACAGGAAAACGTATCAATGAGCCTGCTTGACCATGGCGCTCTCTGGGGAGTCGTGAGCAACAGTGCCCCTGATGCGCACAAGGGAGATTTCGGCCATCTCATGATCGTTGCAGGTTCTCCGGGCAAGGCAGGAGCGGCGATCATGGCTGCCAAAGGAGCGCTCAGGGCGGGCGTTGGGCTTGCGAGCGTTGCAACACCGAACAGCCTTGTTTCAATCGTCCAATCCGGAATCCCCGAGGCCATGTGCGTTCCCACCGCTGAGAGCCTTGAGGGGACGCTGGGGTCCGGATCTGAGGAGGAACTCCTCAAGGCTGCGGGGAACATGAGCGCCTGTGCGATCGGTCCGGGGCTTTCAACGCACTACGAGACGGTCCAGGCAGTGCGGAACTTTATTCAGAGGACCATGGTCCCGGTGGTGATCGATGCCGACGGGTTGAACGCTTTTGTCGGGTTCACGGATATTCTGAGAAAGTCCAGGGCTTCTCTTATCGTGACCCCGCATCCCGGGGAAATGGGACGGCTGCTGGGCATTTCGACCGCGGAGGTGCAGAAGGACAGGGTCACGATCGCGTCGTCTTTTGCGAAGAAGCATAACGCTACGGTCGTGCTGAAAGGCGCGGCAACCATAGTCGCGACGCCTTCGGGCTGGGTCTATGTCAACTCCACGGGAAATCCCGGTATGGCGTCAGGCGGGACCGGTGATGCGCTCACGGGCATGATCGGAAGCTTCCTTGCCCAGGGATACAGCGCCAGTCAGGCCGCGTGCCTCGGCGTCTATCTGCACGGCCTGGCAGGGGACCTTGCGGCAAGGGAAAAGGGCGAGATGGGCATGATCGCGGGAGACCTGATCGAAAAGATACCGGAAGCGATACTGTCGCTATCAAAGGAGAACCAATGCTGACTGCCAAAGACATCATGACCAAAGACGTAATATCCGTAAAGCCCGATTCCTCCATTGAGGAGCTCTCTTCCCTGCTGGTGAAGAACGAGATCAGCGGGGTGCCGGTGGTTGACGAAGCGGGAGTGCTCTACGGCATTGTGACTGAGAACGATCTTATCAGCCGGAACAAACGGCTCCACATTCCCACGGTTGTGAGCTTTCTGGACGCGGCCATTTATCTCGAAAGCTCGAAGAAGTTCGAGCAGGAGGTGAAGCGCCTGACTGCGACGAAAGTAAGCGACATCTGCGTCCGCAAGGTGGTCACGATCGCGGAAGAGACCACGGTGGTGGACATCGCGACGATCATGGCGGAGAAAAAGGTCTATCTCATCCCGGTGGTCAAAAGCGGCAAGGTCGTGGGTATCGTGGGCAAGCGGGACGTGGTCAAGGCTGTCGCCCGGCAAGCTGATTGATGTTCAGCGTGATTACGTCAAGCCCTGAACAGACCTGGCGGACGGGGCAGCTGCTCGGCAAACTGCTGCGCGCGGGCGATACGGTCTGTTTATACGGCGATCTCGGCGCCGGCAAAACAAATTTTACCTATGGGATTGCGCAGGGTCTTGAGGTCCGGGACCAGTACATCACGAGCCCCACGTACACCTTCGTGAACGAGTACGAGGGGCGCATTCCGCTCTATCATATAGATCTGTACCGTCTCGAAGGACCTGATGAGCTTGAGAACATCGGGTTTGAAGAGTATCTTGAGTCCGACGGAGTGACTGTGATAGAATGGGCCGACCGGGCCGAGGACGATTTGCCCACGGAACGGTTGAGCGTCTATCTCTCCTCTGTCGACGAAAAGAGCCGCGAGCTCGGTTTTCTCGCCGAGGGGGAACGGTATGAAAAGCTGGTGGAGGAGTTGAAAAAGGAGCTTCAAACAGTATCATGAAAAAGATCGGTATTATCGCAAAAAACATTCCCGCGGCGCAGAAGGCAGCCAAAAAACTGGCGGCCTGGCTTGAGGCGCGTGACAAAAAAGTCTTCATTGACAGCGAGACCGCCCTGGCGATCAAGATGCAGGGCTGCGACTCATCGAAGCTCCCGGTGCTCGTTGAGATGATCATTGTGCTCGGCGGAGACGGGACGCTGCTGTCCGCAGCACGGCTGGTTGCCGACGCCCACACCGATGTGCCGATCTTCGGCGTGAACCTCGGCAGTCTGGGGTTCATGGCGGAAGTGTCCCTGGACGAACTGTACGGCAACCTCGAAAAGGCCATCGCCGGCAACCTCGAGACCGAGGACCGGATGATGCTGGGAGCGAGCGTGGTCCGCGAAGGGAAGCGTATTGCCCAGTACCGGGTGCTGAACGACGCGGTGATCAATAAAGGCGCTCTCGCGCGCATGATGGAGCTCAAAATCTCGGTGAATGACGGGCACCTGACCACCCTTCGGGCCGATGGGCTGATCGTGGCCACGCCCACGGGTTCCACCGCCTATTCGCTTTCGGCGGGCGGGCCGATCATCCATCCGACGATCCACTGCTTCGTGCTCACGCCGATCTGTCCCCACACGCTGTCGAACAGGCCGATCGCTCTGCCTGATACGGTCGTGGTCACGGTCTGCCTGACCTCGCAGAGCGAAGACGTATCGCTTACGCTCGACGGGCAGATCGGCTTTCCGCTTGCATGGAATGACATTGTGGAGATCAGGAAGTCCCGTTTCAAGATGAAGCTCATCAAACACCCCAGCAAGAGCTACTACGAGATACTTCGGACCAAGCTCAAGTGGGGGAATTAACTTCAGTTCGGAGTTGGGAGTTCGGAGTGCGGAGTTGCAGCAAAATCACTAAAGGCATGGTGTATGTTTCGTGGATGAGATTCGGCGGGAATTCCTGGAAATAGTGACGCAGGTCCGGACCCATCTTGAGTATCAGAAGGCGCTTGGGATCAATGTGGTCCAATCCCTTCGCGAACATGCTCCTGCTGTTGTCGTCACCCGGCAGCCGGTCAAATCTGAAAAAGATGAAGCGCCCAAATCGCCGACAGCTCAAACAATTGTCGGCAGAGTTGCGCCGATCGCGTCTTCACTGTCAGGCGCGCTTAAGGCCGTTCGCGAGGAACTCGGGGACTGCACGCGGTGCAAGCTTTGCAAAGGCAGAAAGACCATTGTATTCGGCGAGGGAGACCCGGCGGCCGGGCTTGTCTTTATCGGCGAGGGACCGGGACAGGAAGAGGACGAGCAGGGGCGGCCTTTTGTCGGCGCTGCCGGACAGCTGCTGACGGACATCATCGTCAAGGGGATGCTGCTCAGGCGCGAGGACGTCTACATCTGCAATATCGTGAAGTGCAGACCGCCGGGGAACCGGAACCCGGAATTGGACGAGATTACATCCTGCGAGCCGTTCCTGATCAAGCAGCTTCAGGCGATCAGGCCGAAGTGTATCATCGCCCTCGGCAACGTCGCAGTTAAAACCTTGCTTAAAACCAAAACGGGGATTACGTCGCTTCGCGGCACATGGCAGATCTACCAGGGCATTCCGCTCATGCCCACGTTCCACCCGGCATACCTGCTCAGAACTCCCGGGGACAAAAAGCTCGTATGGGAAGATATTAAAAAAGTCATGGCCGAGATGAAAAAAACAGGGAAAGGATAGGGTCAGGCGTCTGAGCAAAGAAGTTCTTTCTTCTGGCTCCTGACTTCCGACTCCTGGCTTCTGAATGTATGGACAGACTCTGGACACCGTGGAGAATGAAGTATATCTTGAAAAACGAGAAAAGACAACCGGGATGTATTCTGTGCGAAGAGGCAAAAAAGAACGATGATCGCAAGAATTACATCCTTTATCGCGGCAGGCATTCGTTTGTGATCATGAACCTCTACCCCTACAATAACGGACATCTCCTCATTGTGCCCACTACCCATGAATCCGACATAGACAAACTGCCTGAGAAGGAACTCACCGGCCTTATGCTGGTCACCCAGGCCGCGGTGAATATTTTGAAGCAGGCCATGAAACCCGAAGGATTCAACGTGGGGATCAACCTCGGCAAGTCAGCGGGAGCGGGTATTCCGGAGCATCTGCATATCCAGATCGTTCCGCGCTGGACCGGCGATACGAGCTATTTGACGGTGTTCGACGAGACGCGGGTCATGCCTGAGCTGCTTGATGGGACCTATGAACGGCTAAGGCCGTATTTTGAAAAGCTGAAGGAATGACCGACCTGACCCCCCTCATGAAACAATACCGCGAGATCAAGCGTCAGCACCTGGACGCGATCCTGCTGTTCCGCATGGGCGATTTCTATGAGATGTTCGACCAGGACGCGGTGACCGCTTCCAAGGTCCTTGAGATCACGCTCACGGCGCGGAACAAGTCCAAGGGGACCGAAACGCCGCTCTGCGGGTTCCCCTACCATGCCGTGGAAGGGTACATCGCGAAGCTCATCCGTCGCGGCTTCAAAGTGGCGGTCTGCGAGCAGGTGGAGGACCCGAAGCTTGCCAAGGGGATCGTCAAACGCGAAGTGGTCCGGGTAGTGACGCCGGGTACGGTGCTCGATTCCGGTCTGCTCGACGCCAAGGACAACAACTACCTCGCGGCCCTGTATCCGGCGCAGGATGGTTTCGGACTTTCCTTTCTCGATATTTCAACGGGAGATTTTCTCGTGGCGGAAGTCGAAGGCCGTGAAAGCCTCGCGGAACTCGATACCCTGCTGGCGCGGTTTATGCCGCGCGAGATCGTGCTGCCCGGGGGGCATGAGCCGGCTCTTGGTCTCTCCTCGTTGCTCAGGCAGTATACCCAGGCAATCAATTTCTGCGACGACTGGACCTTTGATACGGTAACCGCCATGCGGACGCTGCTCACCCATTTCAAGGTAGCATCACTCGAAGGGTTCGGCGTTGGCAACATGAAGTCAGGACTTTCCGCCGCAGGCGCGGCCCTCCGGTATATCGAGGAGACGCAAAAGACCGGACTTGCGAACGTGCGCCGCATCAAACCCTTCCTTGTCAGGGAATACCTGGTCCTCGACGCATCGTGCCAGCGCAACCTCGAACTTGTCAAAAACATGTACGACGGGTCCTCAAAAGGCACGCTACTGGCCGTGCTCGATCATACTGTCACTTCCATGGGAGGCAGAAAACTGCGGGAGTGGCTTCTGAATCCCCTGATGAGCGCCGGTGAGATCGAACACCGGCTTGATGCGGTGGAGGAATTCAAGAACGACCACCAGCTTCGTTCCGACCTCAGAACGGCGCTCGGCGCGGTCTATGACCTTGAGCGGCTTATCAGCCGCGTTTCGCTCGGCGCGTCAAATGCACGGGACCTGGTCGCGCTGAAACAGTCTTTTGTTGAGCTGCCCCGCATCCACACCGCGCTTTCCCGATGCAACGCCAGGTTGATCTATGACATGACGGTCGACTGGGACGACCTCCGGGAGATTCATCAACTGATCGATAACGCAATCTCAGACGACCCTCCCTGGACTTTGCGCGAGGGGAAACTGATCAAAAAAGGACACAGCGCCGAGCTCGACGATATACGGTCCATCAGTTCGGAAGGCAAGGGTTTGATCGCGGGCATCGAGCTCCGGGAGCGCGAGCGCACAGGCATCAACTCTCTCAAGGTGAGCTATAACCGGGTCTTCGGGTATTACCTGGAAATAACCAGGACCAACCTCGCGAACGTGCCGCAGGATTATATCCGCAAGCAGACCCTGGCGAATGCCGAGCGGTATATCACTCCGGAGCTCAAAGAATACGAGGAAAAGGTGCTCGGCGCCGAGGAGAAAATCCTTGACCTGGAGTACCGCCTGTTCCAGCAGGTGCGGGAGTCGGTTGCCGCGTCGACGGTCAGGATACAGGACATGGCGCGGCGGCTCGCGGTCCTGGACAGCCTGGCCTCGCTTGCCGAGGCCGCGGCGAAGAATACCTATGCGCGGCCCGTGATTCTTGAAGGGGACGTGCTCAAGATCACCGAGGGCAGGCATCCGGTCGTGGAACAGCTTGCGATAGAAGAGCGGTTCATCCCGAACGATACGCTTCTGGACTGCGAAGAGAACCAGCTGCTGGTCCTCACCGGGCCGAACATGGCGGGAAAATCCACCTACATGCGCCAGGTGGCGATGATCACGCTCATGGCCCAGATGGGCGGGTTTGTTCCCGCGCGCGAGGCGCAGATCGGCATCGTGGACCGGATCTTTACCCGCATCGGGGCGTCGGATTTCATCACCCGCGGCCAGAGTACGTTCATGGTGGAAATGAACGAGACCGCCAACATTCTGAACAACGCCACGGACCGGAGCCTCATTGTTCTTGACGAGATCGGCAGAGGCACGAGCACCTTTGACGGGATCAGCATTGCCTGGGCCGTGGCCGAATACATCCATACGAAGCTCCGGGCACGGACCCTTTTTGCCACGCACTATCATGAGCTCACGGAGCTCGCGCTCACCATGGATCGGGTGAAAAACTATACCGTGGCGATCAAAGAATGGAACGACCAGATCATCTTCCTCCGGCGCGTGATCGAAGGCGGGGCCGACAAGTCCTACGGCATCCAGGTGGCCCGGCTTGCGGGACTGCCGCAGGCCGTGATCCAGCGGGCACGGGAAGTGCTCGCGAACCTCGAAAAGGCCGAGTTCAATGACCTGGGCGAGCCGGTGGCGGCGCATCAGTTCGGAAACGAGGAAGGTGGGAAGGTGGGAAGGGAAGCAAAGGAATCCGATCACGGATTGGCCCAGGAACCGCAGCTTGGGCTGTTCGCCAGTGAAGCGGGGATGTTGTTTAAAGAGCTGCGGGACCTGGACCTCGATGCCATGACGCCGCTCGATGCCATGAACAAACTGCATGAGCTCAAAAAGAAAGTGGGCAAAAACCACTGATGGCGGTCGCCGGCAATTCGTTGTTGACACTTTACCCCGGTTTCTGGTAGTATCGAACCTCTATTACGTGTTCGAAAGGAGCAGTATCGGCAATGCAGGTAATTTTAAGGGAAGACATTGATAATTTAGGCAAGATCGGCGACCTCGTCAAGGTTGCGGACGGCTATGCCAGGAACTTTCTGGTGCCCGGAAAAAAGGCCATTGAGGCGACACCCAAGAACCTCAATGCCATGAATCACGCGAAGAAGATGGTCTCCGACCGCATACGGACCATGAAAAAAGAGGCGACCGCGGAAGCCGACCGGATCAAAGGACTTGCCGTCACCATCAAGGCCAAGACCGGGGAAGAGGGCAAACTCTTCGGCGCCGTTACTTCCATGGATATCGCCGGCGCCATGAAGGCCCAGGGTGTGGATATCGACAAACGGAAAATTGTGCTCGGGGAGCCGATCAAGCGCCTCGGCGAGTATACCGTATCGATAAAACTGCATACCGACGTCTTCGCCGACCTCAAGATCACGGTGGTTGCGGAGGACTAGCGTCCCGGTTCTTTCGTGACGTTCCGCATTGCCACGAACACACTACCCGTCAGGCTGGTGCATGCACCAGCCTGATGTGTTTTATTTCTCCCGGAAGCCTGAGGATGCGCCATGTCGGTCCAGACCGAAATTTCTCTTCAAAAACTTCCTCCGCAAAATATCGAAGCCGAACAGATGGTGCTTGGCGCCATTCTCATCGAGAACGATTCCATCAACAAGGTCATTGAAGTCCTCTCTCCCGACGATTTTTACAAGGACACCCACCGCAGGATCTTCAAAGCCATGCTCGACATGTTCGAAAGCGGCGACGCCATCGACCTCGTGACGCTGTCCGATGCGCTCCGCGGCAGGACCGGGCTCGAAGCGGTGGGCGGAGCGTCGTACCTCGCAACGCTCGTCAGTCTTGTGCCCACGGCCGCGAACATCAAGTTCCATGCGCGGATCGTACGGGAGAAGGCCGTGCTCCGCAAGCTTATTCATTCCGCCACCGATATCATCACCCAGAGCTACGAGGACTCCCGGACGTCGGTCGACATCGATGAACTCCTGGACCGCGCCGAAAAATCCATCTTCGAGATCGCCCAGGGCAAGATCAAGGAATCCTTCGTGTCCATGAAGAACATCGTGGGCCACAGCTTCGCGATCGTAGAGCGGCTGTATGAAAAAAAGGAGATGGTCACCGGACTTGCGACGGGTTTTGTGGACCTCGATGAGAGGACCTCGGGTTTCCAGCAGAGCGATCTTATTATCATCGCGGGCCGTCCGTCCATGGGGAAGACGGCGTTCTGTCTGAACATCGCCGCCTACGCCGCCATCGAAAAAGGAAAGTCCGTGGCTATTTTCAGCCTCGAAATGTCCAAGGAACAGCTGGTGCTTCGTATGCTGGGATCGGAGTCGCGTGTGGACGCGCACAAACTGCGGACCGGTCATTTGTCGGAACGTGACTGGACTCCGCTCTCCAATGCCGCCGGCCGGCTCGCTGAAGCGCCGATCTTTATCGACGATTCAGCGGCGATCTCGGTCCTCGAGATGCGGGCTAAGGCCCGCAGGTTGAAGGCCGACCAGGGGCTTGACCTCGTCATCGTCGACTACCTTCAGCTTATGCGCGGCAGGGGCAATGAAGGCAGCCGCGAGCAGGAAATTTCGAACATCTCCCGTTCGCTCAAGGCGCTCGCGAAAGAACTCCAGGTCCCGGTCGTTGCGCTCTCGCAGCTGAACCGGGCGGTTGAAACGCGCCCTGGCAAGGATAAAAAACCCCTGCTCGCCGACCTCCGTGAATCGGGCGCCATCGAACAGGACGCTGATGTGATATTATTCATCTATCGCGATGAAGTTTATAACAAATGCACATGCCCCTTCGACGGAGAATGCCTTTGTGGACAGCGGGGAAAGGCCGAAGTGATCATCGGGAAGCAGCGAAATGGCCCGATCGGCATAGTGGATCTGACGTTTGTCAACCGCTATACGCGGTTCGAAAATGCGGAAAAAAGAGCTTTTTAACGCTGAAAGTGCAGTAACGATGCCGTACGTACCTATCTTTTAAAAAACATTACAGGATCTACGAGGGAGGTTACCCGTGGCTTCACCAAAAGCAGTGATTTCCGAAAATGTGCAGAAATTTCTGGGAAAATCCGACTGGAAAGCAGCTATTGCGGAGATGGAAAAGCTCTTCGCCATTGACGCTGATCCCATGGTCCGGGTGCGAATCGGCGACGCGTATCTGAAACTCGGCCAGAAGGCCGAGGCGGTCAAGCAGTACATCCATGCCGCGGACCTGTACGCTGATGGAGGGTTCGTGGTCAAGGCCCTGGCGCAGTACAAACTCGCGCTCAGGCACGATCCAACGAACAAGGACGCCCAGGGCAAGATGGAATTGCTCCATACCAACAAGACGGTCGCCGAGTTGAAGCTCGAGCCGATCGAGGACGGAGCGGTGCAGCCGACCAGGAGCGTCATCCCGCTCTTCTCCGACTTTACCCAGGAAGAGTTCAACGACTTCACCAAGCGCATGATCATTCATACCATGCCGCCGGGCAAGCCTATCATCAAGGAAGGGGACACCGGCCGGTCGGTCTATATCCTTACCCGCGGTTCCGTCAAGGTTTACTCGACTATCATGGGTAAAAAAGTGGATCTTGCCGCGCTCCAGGCCAGTGATTTCTTCGGCGAAATAGCGTTCCTCACCGGCAAGCCCAGGACCGCGACCGTTGAAACGACCGAGGAGTCGGACGTGCTCGAGGTGGGTGAGGAAGATCTCAACGACATGATCTCCAAGAGCCCCCGGATCAGGGAAGTTCTGCATAACTACCACGAACAGCGTGTGAAAAGCACGCTTGAAAAAGTGAAAGATTCGTTGTAACAGCGAGGAACGCCGGTTCCCTTTCACTATTCCGCCGCTCGCGAACGGAGACCCTGATGGCATCGGAAAAAGCGACGTTGATCGATTCGATACAGAAAAACCTGAGCAAGTCCAACTGGAAGGCCGCGATCGAGGACATGGAAAAGTTCTTCGATATCGAACCGGACCCGATTGTGCGGGTCCGGATCGGCGACGCATTCCAGAAGATGAACCAGCTCGTCGATGCCGTGCGAGAGTATGTCTATGCGGCCGACCTCTACGCGATCAGGGGGGTGATCGTCAAGGCGCTTGCGCAATACAAGCTGGCCCTGCGCCTCGATCCGGTGAACCGGCAGGCTCAGCAAAAAATGTCCTCGCTCCATACGAACAAAGGCATGACGGAAAAAAAGACACAACCCGCCGATGGGAGCGCATCAAAATCCGTCATCCCCCTGTTTGCCGGGTTCTCCCAGGAGGAATTCGAAGACTTCACCAGGATGATGACCGTGCATACGCTGCCGGCAGGCCAGGCCATTGTGAAGCAGGGCGAAACGGGCAAGTCCGTCTATATTATCGCAAGCGGCACGGTCAAGGTATATGCGACCCTGCCGACGGGAGAACGGCTCGACCTCGCGGTCCTCAATCCCAATGATTTTTTCGGCGAGATGGCTTTTCTTGCGGGGAAGCCCCGTACCGCCACCGTGGAAACAGCCGAGGACGCCGTCATCCTCGAGGTAACGGAAGCCCAGCTCGGAGAGTTGATCAACAAACGGCCCCGCATGCTGCAGGTATTGCAGCAATTTTCCGACGCTCGCGAAAAAGGCACCAGCCAGAAGATGCAGTCTGTTCAGCAGGCGCCTGCCCCTGAAAGCCCCGCGTACGGGGAAGTATCGCTTCACCAGACGCCGCCCAGCCCTGCTGTTGCCACTCCGGCCCCGGCAACTCCGGCGCCGGTTTCCGCTCCGCCCCAAAGACCGAGTGCTCCGCCCGTTCCTCCGCAGAAGCCGCAGGAACCATCGGCGCCGATCGCGGCTTCGTCGGCCTACAAGGGCCCGGCCATCAATCCGGCGGACAAGCCGAAATTGATCGATGCGATCCAAAAACAGGTGAGCAAAGCAAATTGGAAAGCGGTCATCGAGGAAATGGAAAAGCTGTTCTCGATCGATCCCGACCCTATAATCCGGGTGCGCATCGGCGACGCCTACCAGAAGCTGGGGCAGAAACCCAATGCCGTACGGGAATATATGACCGCCGCCGACCTGTATGCCGAACAAGGCGCCGTGGTCAAAGCGCTTGCGCAATACAAGCTGGTGTTGCGGCTCGAACCGGGGCAGCGCCAGGCGCAGGAACGGCTTGAGGCGCTCCACTCGAACAGGGCGGTGAAGGAAACCCGGACAGAGCCGGCCGGACCCGTTGAAAAAGAAGCTCCCAAGCCCGCCAGCAGCGTCATGCCGCTGTTTGCCGGGTTCTCCCAGGAGGAGTTCAACGACTTCACCAAAGTGATGAACGTGCACCCTTTGCCGGAGGGCATGCCCATTGTTGAGCAGAACGATACAGGGAAGTCCGTGTATCTGATCGCGAGCGGGTCCGTCAAGGTGTTCATGACCATGCTGACCGGCGATCGTGTTGACCTCGCCGTGCTGCGGTCAGGCGATTTCTTCGGCGAGATGTCCTTTCTCACCGGGAAGCCCCGGACGGCCACGGTGGAAACCGTGGAGGATTCAGTGATCCTTGAGATCACGGAAGACAACATCCGCGAAATTACCTCCCAGCGGCCCCATATCCTCGAGGTGCTCCGGAAGTTCTCCGAGATGCGGACAAAGGGCACGACCGCGAAAATACAGGGGTCGAGCAAGTAAGGTGAACATGCTCCGTCATCCCGCCGTAGCAGGACAATTCTACAAGGGCTCTTCCGAAGCGCTCCGAAAACAGGTCCGGGAATTCATTGTTCCCGTTCCCGAAAAGATACAAGCCCTCGGCATTCTTTCTCCCCATGCCGGTCTGATCTATTCCGGGTCCGTAGCAGGGGCGGTGTATTCCCGGATCGATTTACCGGACACCTTCGTGCTCATCGGGCCGAACCATACGGGTCTCGGCGAGTCCGTATCTCTCATGGCCAGGGGGCATTGGGAAACTCCGCTCGGAAGGGTCGCTATCGACGAATCCCTGGCCGCCTCGATTCTCTCGAAGTCCTCGCGTATCCACGAGGACACCCTTGCCCATCTCCGGGAACACTCCCTTGAAGTCCAGCTTCCTTTTATCCAGTACTTTAAAGAATCGTTCCAAATCGTTCCGATCCAGATGCTCGACACGAGGCTTGAGACGTGCCGGGAGGTGGGAAGGGCGGTGGGGGAAGCGATAAAAAACAGGGGTCAGGGGTCAGGGGTCAGGGGTCGGGTGGGGGAAACCAAAGAACAGACAGAAGCAAAAAACGAACGCAGTAATCCTGGACCCAGGACCCTGTCCCCTGTACCCCAAACTGATGTTCTTATTGTCGCGAGTTCCGACATGAGTCATTATGAGCGGGCCGCAATTGCGAAAGAGAAAGATTTCAAAGCCATTCAGCGGCTGCTGGACCTCGATCCCGAGGGGCTGTACCGCACGGTCAAAGACTACGGCATCACCATGTGCGGTTTTGGTCCGGCTGTTGCCATGCTTGTTGCCTGTAAAATGCTCGGGGCGACAACGGCCGAGCTGGTAAAATACACGAACTCCGGCGAGGTCAGCGGAGACTACAATCAGGTGGTGGGCTACGCGGGGATCGTGGTGATGTGACAAGTGCCCGATTTTTGTAGCTTGCCGCGCATCAAAATATCTGGTAAAGTACATTATACAAAGAGCGAATTGATGTAGTGTCGCTCAATGATGGGGGTGCTGAAATCATGCCGGCTGTTAAAGAAAAACGTACTGTAACAGATTATAAACTGCTGCCTGAAGGCGCACCCTACCAACTTATCGAAGGAGAGCTTGTCATGACGCCGTCACCGACCACCTTTCATCAGATAATCTCGGGAAATATATTCGTAAAAATGAAGGATGTGGTGAAAGAAAAAAACTCCGGAGCGGTCCTCTATTCCCCTATTGATATTTACCTCGACGACGAAAACGTATTTCAACCTGATATCGTCTTTATTGCAAAACAAAGCCGGGACCTCATCAAGGACGACGGAATACACGGCGCTCCCGATCTGGTCATCGAGATACTCTCTCCGTCAACGGCTTATTATGACCTTAAGAAAAAGTTCAAAATTTACGAAAAATTCGGCGTCAAGGAATATTGGATCGTTGACCCTGAGATGAAAAGCGTGGAACTGTTTTCTCTCACAGAACAAGGCAAATTCCTGCTGAACATCAGCCTTTCAGAACAAGGGACCGTTAAATCCGGCATCCTCAACGGGTTTGAGATCACCCTCGAAGAAATTTTCCTCGCCTAATCCGTCAAGGCCCCCTCGAAATAGCACCATGAAACTTCAGCCTCTTCAAGATTGTTGTTCTTGCCTCTCAAAATTCGCCCAGCTCTATCAAGTTTAAAAACAACCTACCCCGAAAAAATATCCCGCACAGGCAAGCTGTAATCCTATTACCTGAATCCTGCACCTTGACGAAGTAAAAAAGATAAAACCATACGGGCTACACTGATATAATGCGGTTATCTCTCAAACAACCCATTGTGCCAGGAGG
>Ga0315281_10004181_pt1 | contig 21032 bp, 18 predicted proteins | sample YL17G07_0_MG_FD_204540 | JGI IMG/M metagenome (GOLD analysis project Ga0315281, IMG submission 204540) | Sediment microbial communities from Yellowstone Lake, YNP, Wyoming, USA - YL17G07_0 | ecosystem: Environmental > Aquatic > Freshwater > Lake > Sediment | place: USA: Wyoming | collected...
TGGTCTCGCCCATTTTCTTCCAGGTTTCGCCCTTGTCCTCGCTGCGGTAGATGCCGCCGTTTTCGTGCTGCACCACGGCGTAGACGATGTTGGAATTTTTGCGGTAGATGTCCAGGCCGATGCGGCCCGTCTCTCCGCCGTTTTCATAGGGAAGGCCCTTGGCCAGCTTCTTCCAGGTGGCGCCGCCGTCGGTAGTCTTATAGATGGCGCCGCCGGGGCCGCCGCCGTTGAATCCGTAGGGCGTGCGACGGCGCTGGTAGGCCGCGGCGTAGAGCGTGTCCGGGCTTTCGGGGTCCATGGCGATGTCGGAGACTCCGGTGTCTTCGTTGATCTTCAGCGACTGCGTCCAGGTCTTTCCGCCGTCGGTGGTTTTGTAGACGCCGCGTTCGGGATTGGCGCCCCACAGGCGGCCCAGGGCGGCGACGTAGACGACATCGGGATTTTTGGGATGAATGACGATGCGGCCGATGTGCTCCGTGGCCTCGAGGCCCATCTTTTGCCATGTTTTTCCGGCGTCGAGGGACTTGAAGACGCCGTCGCCCCAGGAGGAGCTTTGACGGTTATTGGGCTCTCCCGTGCCGACCCAGAGGATTGCAGGATCGCCCGGCGCCAGTGCGAGGTCGCCGATGGTGGAAACGCTTTCCTTGTCGAAGAGCGGCTCCCAGGTGGTGCCGGCGTTGACCGTCTTCCAGACGCCGCCGGAGGCGAGGCCGGCGTAGACGATATTGGGATCGCTCGCGACCACAGCGAAATCGTCCACGCGCCCGCCCATGATGGCCGGGCCAATTTCGCGGAATTCCAGGGCCTTCAGTTTTTCGGCGGGGTTGGGCGTTTGCGCCGCCGCCGGGCTGGAGAGCATCGCGGCGAACAGCGCGGCGCAAAGAATCAGGCAGCATGCCGCCGTTTTTTTCATTTTTGTGAATTGCAGGGTACGAACCATGGCGTTCCTCCGTCGGTCTTGAGCGTGGATATTTGTGGCCTGTCGCGTGGAGCCCGTAGCATACTCTCGCCGGGCGGCGGATTGCACCTTTTGTTTGCAAACGGTTGTTTGCAAAGGCCCGCTTCGCGCGTATTAAGAAGGACGTGCGCCGGGCGGGAAACGTTTCCGCGGTCTTTTTCCGGCTGGCGCTGCCCTTTTGCCGGCATTTTGTGGAATGATGGGGAAGCCATGCCCGCGCCATTCACTCCGGGAAGCCTTCCGTTTCTTTCCATCGAGGAGATCGCGCGGCTGTTCCGCAGCCGGCGGCTTTCGCCGGTCGAGCTGACCACACTGCTGCTCGAGCGCATTGAGCGCATCAATCCGAGGCTGAACGCCTATCTCACCGTCGCACCGGAGCGGGCCCTGGCCGAAGCGCGCCGCGCGGAAGCCGAGCTTTGTTCGACGCGCGGGCGCAAGAGCCGCCGCGACCGCGGACTGCTGCATGGGATTCCGCTTTCGCTCAAGGACAATATCTATAGCGAAGGCATACGCACGACCGGGGGCTCGCGGATTTTGCGCGATTTCGTTCCCCTGCATGACGCGCATGTCGTGCAGCTGCTGAAGATTGCCGGAGCGGTGATTCTGGGAAAAACGAACATGCACGAGTTCGCCTACGGGGTCACCACCAACAACCCGCACTACGGTCCCGCGCGCAATCCGTGGGACACGGCGCGGATTCCGGGCGGATCGAGCGGAGGATCGGCGGCGGCCGTCGCGGCGGGGCTGTGCTGCGCCAGCATCGGCACGGACACCGGCGGCTCCATCCGCATTCCCGCCGCTCTTTGCGGCGTCACCGGAATCAAGCCCACCTACAGCCGGGTCAGCGTCGAGGGCATCATTCCGCTTTCTCTCACGCTCGATTGCGCGGGGCCGATTGCGCGCACAACAGCCGATGCCGCCATCGTCCTCGACGCCATCTGCGCGCACCTTCCGGGCGAATCGAGCTTCGCCGCCGCGGCGAAACGCAGTCCACGTACCGGCAAATTCCGCCTGGGGCTGCTGCGTGAATTTCCCGCGGAGCGCGTCGCTCCGGATATTCTTTCCGTTTTTGAAAAGGCGCTGGCTTCGCTGCGTAAGCAGGGCGTAACCATGAAAAATATTTCCGTGCCGCTCTGGGCGGAGTCCGAGGACGCCGGAAACGAAATCGCCTGGCCCGAGGCCACGCACTATCATCAGCAGTCCGGCTGTTATCCCGCGCATGCCGCGGAGTACGGCGAGGACGTGCGCACGCGCCTGGAAATGGGCACGCGGGTTCCGGCGACGGTCTATCTGAAGGCTTTGGAGACACGGGAAAAATTTATCCAGCAACTGCATTTGGCGCTGGAGGATGGAAAGATCGACGCGATTGTGGTTCCCACAACGCCTATCGCGGCTCCGCTTGTCGGTGAAGAGACCACGCGCCTCGGCGCGAAAGATCTGCCCACGCGGGCGCTGCTGCTGGGCCCCAATCGCCCCGCGAATCTTGCTGGAGTGCCGGCCATTTCGGTTCCCTGCGGATTTACTTCCTCGGGGCTGCCTGCCGGGCTGCAACTGATCGGCGCGGCGGGAGATGAGGCGCTGCTCCTGCGCATCGCCGCAGTTGTGGAGCGGGAGCAACCCGTTGGCCGCCGGCCGCCGCTGGTTTAAGCTTTCCACTTTTAACTGTTAACTTTTAACTTCTTCCGTGGCCACCGCCCCGTTCCTTTTCATCAGCATCCCGCCCACCAGATACCCAATCGTTCCCGTGGCGATGCCGCCGAAAATGTCCACCATGTAGTGATAGCGGCCGTAGACCGTGGAAATGCACATGAAGAAGACCATGGGCAGAAAGACCCAGAAGACGCGGCGGCGGTGGGCCCACGCGCCCCAGACGGCGGCCACCGCGCCGCAGACGTGCTGCGAAGGAAAGGCGGCGCCGCGCACGCGGCCGTAATGTTCGATGAAATTGATCAGCGCGGTGATGGGACCGCCATCGAGCGTGGCCGTGGGCCATTGCCCGGCCAGCTGAAACCAGGGGCTTTGGATCGGAAAGCACGCGGCGATCACATAGCCGATCTGGTAGCCCACCATGGAATAGGTCATCACCGACCAGTAGCTCTTCCAGTCCTTTCGAAAATAGAGGATGCCGCCGAGGATCAGCAGGTAGGTGAAATAGGAGGTGTAGATGAACTGCATGAATTCGTTCAGCGGAGGATTGGTGAAGCGCTGAATCCACAGCACCGGATTGACGCCGGTGAGCCACACGTCGGCGGCGATCAGCCGGGCGTCGAACCATCCGGGAAAAACCATGTGCACCAGATGGGCCATCATCTCGAAGCAGAAGAGAAAGAACAGATGGGGATACCAGTGGCGCCAGAAATGCCAGAAGCGAAAACTGAAAGAGGGTCCGTTGGCCGCGGCGCGTTTTTCCGCCCGCGCATAAATCCAGCAGAGAAGAAGGACGCCGGCCGCCAGAGAAAATTGCGTGGCCACCAGGCGCGCGGGATGCTGCAGATTGTTTGCGAAAATCGTGATCAGCACCGAGGACAGCGCCAGATAGTGGAACGCGGCCCATTCGAACGCTCCGCAAGCCCTCCACGCCGCCGTCAGCTCGCCTTTGACCAGCCCCATGAGTGTGTCTTTCCGTGGCGCCTCGCGCGCGTGCGGCGCCCCTATGGGCCACGGCAGCACCGCGGCTCGTGCGGATAAGTGCAGTCCTTCCAGTTTACTCATGGCTTTGGCTCCCCGCCGGAATTTGCGAATGCGTTTTCCAGGGGCGCACGGTGTGTTTTTTCCGCACTACGGCCCAAAATATCGTTTCCCCACAGCAAAACCGGCCATCCCGCCCGCGCTGCCACTTGAGCCAGCAGCGCGTCCGGATTTACCGCCGCGGGCCGCCCTACCGCGCCGAGCATGCCCAAATCTCCTGCGCTATTTCCCGAAGCGAAGCTCAGCTCCAAGTCCAGACTTTCCGCGGCTGCGATTTGCCATACGATTTCGGCTTTGGCCGCGCCGTTCATCAAGCCTTGTGGCATGCGCCCGCTCCAGCGCCCGCCGGATTCCTCGAGTTGCGTGGCGCACACGCGCAGGAGAGTAACGCAGCCGCGCCGCGCCAGTTCTGCTTCCAGCGCGCTCGCGGCCAGCTGCGCCAGCGGATCGAGCGTGCCGCTCACCAGCACCAGGCGGTGGCCCTGAGCGGCGTGCCAGCGCAGGCGGAGCAAGCCCTCCGCAAAAAATTGCCAGCGCGCCGGACGGAAGTCTTGCAGCGCTTCCACGGCGACTCCGCGCAGATACATCTTGTTTTCCTGGCGCGCCGCGGAAAGGCCCCGCCGGGCGAGGCGCAAGGTCTCCGCCACCCAGGAAAAATACTGTTCCGCGCCGAGCAGGCGGCGTTCGCGCAGGTGGCGGAAGAATTGCCATTCGAGCGACGGGCTGCCTAGAAGCGTTCCGTCCAAATCAAAAAACGCGGCGATTCGCGCAGGGCGATTTTGCGAGGAGAAGCTCATGCGGCCTCCGGATGCGCCGAAGCGTGCGCGGTTTGGTGCGCCGCCGTCCGCGCCATGGACGTCACGACCTCGCGCGGGGCGCCGCTAAAATATCCCCATCCTTCCAGCAGCACGGGCACGCCGCGCACCACGCAGAACGCCGCTGTCGCCCAGGTGAGCAGCAACGCCCCCGTGCGGATCAGTTCGCGCACGTCCGGCGCCGGAGTTCCCAGCAGCGCGATGGGCCCGTGCGCCAGGGCCAGTTCGGTACCCAGATAGCAGAAGCACAGGCATTTCATCGCCGCATACAATCCCCGGCTCCAGCGCGAACTCACCAGCGCCCGCGCCCAGCCGCTCTCCAGCATCCCTTGCGCTCCCCAGCCCGCGCGCCCCTGTTTGGCCGCCAGGCCGCGCAGAAAATCGGTGGCCGCGCCGCGCGCGAAAAACAGCACCGGCACCCACACGGAGACCATGCCAATCACGGCGAAGTAGGTGAAGTAGACGTTCTCGATCATGCGGTCGCCGAGGATGTCGATCTGCGCGCCCTCGGGCGTGGCCAGGTTCTTGCGTCGCGCCACGTAGCCGTCGAGGGCATCGAGGGCGATGGCCGCCACGGTCAGCAGCACACCCGCCAGATTCGCCCAGGTGCCGTGGCCGAAAAGCCCCACGGCGACGAAGCCTACCCCCACGCGTAGCAGCGAGATTTTGTTCGGCGTCCAGTTCATGGCTTTTCCTCCACTCTTGGAGAGAGCAGAAGGCCTGCCATTCGCACGCTTCCTAAAGTATTGATAATAGGGGTATTAGGATTGCAATCCCGCCCCGCCCCCGCCGGGCAAACCGGACACTGTCGGCTATCCTGTGCAGCTTTGCGGTATCCGAGGCGGCCGCGCTCGTCCGGAATGATGGGTGACACTCGTCCATACATTCTCTTGCGAACCATCCGATGGGATGCACTTCTCAAGCCGACTTTGTGCGAAAATGATTCTTCACCGGCATTCACCGAAGCGGCCGGCCTCAGCCGGAGCCAGGAGAACAGCGCACCCATGACCGACGTTTCCTTTGCAGGGGCATTTCTGGCGGGGCTGATTTCGTTTCTATCGCCGTGCGTTCTGCCGCTGGTGCCCGGTTATATTTCCATGCTCTCGGGCATCGGGCTGGAACAGTTGCGCCAGGGCGAATCGCCGCGCGGAGGACTTTTTGCATCCTCGCTGGCTTTCGTCGGAGGCTTTTCCGCGGTGTTCATCGCCTTTGGCGCATCGGCCAGCGCCGTCGGAAAATTTCTCAGCCAGAATCGGGGACTGCTCGCGCCCATCGCCGGGGTGCTGATTATTCTGTTCGGTTTGCATTTACTGGGATGGCTGGCGAAACTCACCGTTCGCGTTGGTTTGGCTCTGGGGATCATTCTGGCGCTCGTCGCGCTTGGCGCGCAGCTTCATGGCCGCCCGCTCTTCGCGGGACTGGGCGCGGCGCATTTCGCTTCGCTGGCGCTCATCGGTTTTCTCGGACCGGTGATGGCGCGGTGGCTCAATCGCGACGTTCATTTGCGGCAGGGCGCGGCGCAGCCGGGCATCGGCAGCGGTTTTCTGATGGGCTTCGCCTTCGCCTTCGGCTGGACTCCCTGCATTGGCCCCATCCTGGCCACGGTGCTCACGCTGGCCGCTGCCAGCGATACGATTGCGCGCGGTGTTCTGCTTCTGGCGGTCTATTCCGCGGGTCTCGCCGTTCCCTTTTTGCTGACCACGCTCGGCCTCGCGCAGTTTTTGCGCTTCTACCAGCGCTTCCGCAAACATCTCCACGCCGTCGAGCTGGCCAGCGGCGCGCTGCTGCTCTTCATCGGCGCGCTGATTTTTCTTAACCGGCTGACCTGGCTTTCCGCTAAGCTGGATTTTCTCAATCGCTTCTCGCGCTGAGCGCTAAGACGATTTATCTTATTTTTTTGATTTGGGAGAACAGATGAAAAAGACCGTCGTCATCCTGCTCACCGTCGTCGCGCTGCTCGTTGCCGTGTTCCTGGCTGACCGGGCCACGCGGCTCGATTCCAAGGGCGGAAAATCCTCCACTGCGAATGGCGCCTCGGGGCCCGCTCCCGATTTCACGCTGCGCACGATTGAGGATGCCAACGCCACGCTGAGCCAGTACAAAGGCAAGGTCGTCCTGGTGAACTTCTGGGCCACGTGGTGCGATCCCTGCCGCGAGGAGATTCCCTGGCTCATCGAATTTCAGGAGAAATACGGCCCGCGCGGGTTCGTCGTTCTGGGCATCGCCATGGATGACGAAGGCAAATCGGTCGTCGCTCCCTACATCGCCAAGGAGCGTTTCTCCGTGGGCGGAAAATCCGTGCCCATCAATTACCCCATCCTGCTGGGCAACGAAGACGTGGCCCGGAAATACGGCGGGCTGATCGGCTTCCCCACCAGCTTCCTGATCGGGCGCGACGGGCGCATTGCCAAACGCATCATTGGCCAGCTGCATTACGACGACATCAACCAGTCCATTCAAGCGCTGCTCTAGCCGGGAGAGTTTCTGAAATCAGCGAGGTGAAAACGAATATGCCGACAAAATTCTCCATCGCTTGCAGATTCTTTCACTCGCGCGGATTCTTCGTGGCTTTGCTGCTGGCCCTGGGCGCGGCTTCCGCATGCGCGCAGGAACTGGCGGGTGCGCGGCAGGTTTTCGACGGGAAAATGCTGCCTGCGGTCGAGGTGGCCACCTTCTCCCACAGCGATAAGCTGTTCCCCGTCAATCTCGTGCTGCGCAAAGGACCGGTGCGGCCGCTGCCGCCCGCCGCCGCAAAACTTCCCGAAATTCATTTTGTGTCCGACGGCAAGACCTACGACCTCTTCGACTATCTGGCCTACAACCGCGTCGCCGGGCTGCTGATTTTGAAGGACGGCAAAGTTGTCTTGGAAGACTACGAACTGGGCGCCGGACCGCAAACCCGCTGGCCTTCTTTTTCCATCGCCAAATCCATTTCCTCGACGCTTGTGGGCGCGGCCCTGCAGCAGGGCCTCATCTCGAGCCTGGACGATCCGCTTACGCGCTACGTTCCCGGGCTTAAGGGTGGGGCCTACGAAGGCGTCAGCATCCGCAATATTCTGCAAATGGCTTCCGGAGTGAAATGGGTGGAGACCTACACCGACCCGTCGTCGGACCGCAGAAAACTTCTCGATCTACAGTTGGCGAAAAAGCCCGGTTCCGTCGTGCCCTTCATGAGCGCTCTGCCGCGCGGCGCCGCTCCCGGCTCGGTCTGGAATTACAGCACCGGCGAATCGTTCCTGGTGGGCGCGGTGCTCGAAGGGGCCACGCACAAGCCGCTGGCGACGTATCTTTCCGAAACGCTGTGGTCGCGCCTGGGGATGGAGCAGGACGCTACCTGGTGGGTCGAAGCTCCCGGAGGCATGGGACTGGCCGGCAGCGGCCTCGGCGCCACCTTGCGCGACTATGCGCGCTTCGGCCTCTTCGTCCAGCAGGACGGCGTGCTCGACGGCCAGCGCATCGTGCCCGAAGGATGGTTTCGCGAAGCGGGAGCCGCGCACGTGATCGGCGGCAAATCCGTGGACTACGGTTATCTCTGGTGGCCGCTGCCCGCGGGCGACCCCATTCACCAAGGCGCATTCAAGGCCGAGGGCATCTTCGGCCAATTCATCTACATCAACCGCGCCGAAAATCTGGTCATCGTGGTGCTCAGCGCCCGCCCCAAGCCCAATTCTTCCGACCACATTCTCGACGACTCTTCCTTCTTTGCCGCGGTGGCCCGCTCCCTCCACTAGAACCGGGCGGCGTCACTTGGCGGTTTCCCGTGCATCCCTGCCGGTGGTATCCTCTCCCCGCGTGCTTCCGCCAGAGGAAAATCACGGGAAGCAAACGGCGGGCGCTGCAGGGAGAGGAGCGAAGGAATGATTCGAGGGGATCGGCGAAAAAAATCGAGAAAGACCAAGGACCGCCGCGACCGTGCGAGAACTCCCGGACGCCTCAAGCATGTGGTGGACGCGGTGTACAAGACCGAACGACAGCACAAGGAAAAGAAGCCGGACTGAACCGCAGAGTTCCCCCGCGCTCCGAAAAACCAGCTTATTCCGGGGAAATTGTTTTACTGAAAACTGCTTACTGTTCACTGCCTGCTTTCATTCGCGCCGCGGCGCCAGCCTCCGGCTCAATTCCATTCAATTTCGATTCCGCTCTTGGTCATGGCCACCTTGGGCGGCTTGTGCTCGGTCAGAATGCGTATCGCGCTGAACCCGCCGCCGAGCGTCATGGCCGCTCCGCTGGCCACCAGCAGCCCCAGCTTGCTGGTTGGTTCGGGATCCAGGATGGCCAGCACAATCGTCGTGGCTCCGAAGACGGAAATGCCCACGCCAATCACCACCGCGATCCATTCCTTGCGGGTCAGCCCGGCTTTCAATCCCATCCCCAGCAGCGACTCGTTGCCGGGATCGATTCCCACATTGGCGTCGTCCAGGACCACGATGCGTTCGTGATCGCGATAGGCCTTGGCCAGTTGCGCCAGCCAGCCGCGTTCCGAAGTCTTGATCGTCAACGCTGCCGCTTGCGGGCTCTGCCCCTTGGCAATCACTCCCGATGCATCATTATTCGCCATCTTGTCCGCCCCTCTTCCATCGCTCATTGCCGCTTGGTGTCAAACCCGCATCCTCCAGTCTACTACACACCCTCTCCGCAAGCCGCACGGCGGTTCCCGCTTTCCCATGCCCGGCAACTTCGTGTACGCTGAAGTCATGCTGGATGAACAGAGTTTTCAGAAGAAATGCGATGCGGCTCTCGATGAACTGCGGCGCCGGGCATTGCCCGCGGCCGATGCGCACGGTTTTGACGTGGAAGGCGGGTCGGGCAAGCTGGAAATTGTTTTCGAGGAGCCGGAGCCGGGCAAATTCGTGGTTTCGCCGAATGCGCCGGTGCGGGAGATCTGGGTTTCGGCGCTGTCCACCAGTTTCAAGCTGGGGTGGTCGGAAGCAAAGGACGCTTTCGTGCTGGAAAAAACCGGGGAAACGCTGGTGCAGGTGATGGGGCGGGTGATTTCGCAGTTTCTCGGCGAAACGGTGACGCTATGAACTCAGGCAGAAACTTTTTTCATTTTGTGGCGGGCGTTTGCGCGGCCTTTTGTTTGCTGTGCGGCGCAGCGCGGGGCGCGGCGCAGGCAGGCTTGCCGCGCGCGCGCGACGTGGTTTCTCCGGCGGCCTATGCTTCGCTGGAAGCCGTGCCGCGCGGCCGGGCCTTCGAACTCGCCGTGGTGCTTACCATTCATCGTGGCTTCCACATCAACGCGCATGAGGTTCTGGACCCTTACCTCATCGCCACGGAGTTGAAACCGGCGCTGCCGGCCGGCTTTCAGGCGGGAACGATTCTCTATCCCGCGGGAACGCAGAAGAAATTCGCCTTCTCCGCGGACAAGCCCATGAACGTCTACCAGCAGACCGCCGTCATTCGTTTGCCGCTCACGGCGCTGGGCAACGCGCCGCTGGGAGAGCAGAAGATTCCGCTCAAGATTCGCTACCAGGCGTGCAGTGAAGACACCTGTCTCCCTCCGGTCACGCTGGAGTTTCAGGCAGTTGTCACCGTCACCGCGGCGGGAACAAAGCCGCGGACCGCGCAGGCGCACGCGGAGCTATTCAAAAAATAGAGGAGATTCTGCCGCGGCCACCGAACTGGATGGAAACCTTGGGGGATTGTTAGAGCCCCCGGCCGGTGCCGCGTCTGGCCGGGGGGATCCGGGAATGCCGCTTACTTGGTCCACTCAATCTTCTGGTAAGTAAACGACAAGGATTCCACTTTGGGAGTCTGGCTTCCGTCCGCCACCGGCTGAATCGAACTGATCAATACTTCGGTGAACTTGTAATGCCCGGCCTTGGCGGTGCCGACATTCGCGGGCAGAAAAATTTCCACCTCGGGAATCGGGGTTGCGCCGGCCTGCAAAGCGCGCAGCGAGGGCGAGGAGGCGCCCCATTCCTTCGTTATCTTGATGGACCCGTGCTGCCGTTTTCCGCTGGCCTGCCCAGTGGCTACGTCCCGGGGAGATTTCACGCTAGTACCCGGAACGGTGGACTGCCCGCTCGCTGGAGCCGGAGGCGGGGCCGGCTTTTCGCCACGGCGCGTGACAACGACCTCGGAAACGGAAGCGGCCGAGAATTCCCGGGCCAGGGCTCCCTCCAGGTCCAAATCCGCAATTTGCGCGCCGGTCAGCGGGATCCAGTTCGCGTGCGCGGGATCTGCGGACTTTCCTTCGATGACTCCCTTGGCGGTCGTAATTTTCAGATAGCCGGCTTCCTGCGCGTAAACGGCGCTGGTGGTCAGAAAAAATGCAAAACATAGAATGAATCCAATAATGGAATTTCGAATTGCCGCAAACTTAGTCATAAGTTGCCTCCTTGAGTTGCAATCTTGTGATTGTCCCCCGAAAGGCGTGGCCGGAGAGATTCTTCTGTTGCGGATGTGACGTACTAGGCAGCAGGGCTTCGCCTGCACAGGACAGGCCGCAGCTTTGGCCGTGAATTTTCCGCGGGGATTATGCTTTGCAGGATTCTGCGACCGCGGGAATCGCGGCGCGCAGGCGGCCGACGACGCGCTCGCGGCCCAGGGCCAGGAAGGTTTCGAACAGCGGCGGGGCCACGGCCTGGCCCACGATGGCCACGCGGGTGGCGTTGATCAGCACGCCGGCTTTTACGCCGGCGGCTTCGGCGACGGCGCGCAGGGCGTGCTCACAGGCGTCGTGACTCCAGTCCGGCAGAGCGGCCATGGCGTCGGCAATCTGCGCGATGAATTGCGGCAGGCGCGGCTCTTTCTTCCAGAATTTATCGCGTGCGGCCTGCTCGGTTTCGAATTCATCGCTGAAAAAGGCGCGCGACCACGAAGAAAAATCCGGCAGCAGGCGGATGCGCGGGCGCAGCAGGTCCACCGTCTTCGCAAACCATTCGTGGCCTGCGGGCGCCGCCCATTCGTCCTTCCACAGTTTGCTGCGCTTCAGTTCGCTTTCCACCGCGGGGAGCAGATCCTCGATGGGCAGTTTTTGCAGATATTGGGTGTTGAACCATTCCAGCTTGGGGCGGTCGAAAACGCCGTTGGTGCGGCTGACGTGTTCGAGGGAGAATTTTTCCAGCAGTTCGCTGGTACGCAGAAATTCCTGGTCGCCGCCGGCGGACCAGCCCAGCAGAGCAAGGAAATTGCGAAAAGCTTCGGGGAGAAAACCCTCGTCGCGGTAGGAGATGACGCTGGTGGCGCCGTGGCGTTTGGAAAGGCGGGTGCGGTCGGCGCCGAGAATCAGCGGGAGATGGGCGAAGAGGGGCAGTTCGGCGCCGAGGGCGCGGTAGAGCAGGGCCTGTTTGGGCGTGTTGGAAATGTGATCGGCGCCGCGAATGACGTGGGTGATGCGCATGTCGATGTCGTCGACGACCGCGCCGAGCTGGTAGGAAGGCAGTGCGTGGGTTTCCTCGCCGCGCGCGGAGCGCAGCAGCAGAAAATCCTCGATGTCCTCGTTGGCAAATTCGCGTTCACCGAAGACTGCGTCCTGAAAGCGCGTGGTGCCGCCGAGAGGAACCTTGAAGCGCACGGCTGGTTTTGTTCCGGGGACGGAGGGATTTCCGTCGCGGCAGGAGCAGCGGGAGATGCGGCGAATGTTGCCGGTTTCCTGGCCTTCTTCGGCGTGATCGCCGCCGACGTAGCGTTCCGCGGGGCAATAGCAGAGAAAGGCGCTGCCGTTTTCGAGGCATTTTTGCGCGGCCTGGGCGTAAAGTTCCAGGCGCTGCGACTGGTAGAAGGGGCCTTCGTCCCAGTCAATGCCCAGCCAGCGCAGGCCGTCGAGAATGCCTTCGACGAGTTCGGGCTTGTTGCGCTCGGCGTCGGTATCTTCGATGCGCAGGATCATGACGCCGCCGGCGTGCCGGGCAAAGAGCCAGTTGAAGAGCGCGGTGCGCGCGCCGCCGACGTGCAGATATCCGGTGGGGGAAGGAGCGAAGCGGACGCGCGGAGCGGAACTCCCGGAAGGGATGGCGGCGGAATCATTTTTCATGGAAGCAGTCCTATCTTGTGCGCGCGGAACGGTGAGCGCGAATGTTTTAGTTTATCCGAAGGGGAGCGGTGCATACAACCTGAGCCGTGGCCTGCGGCAACTTCTTGCCCTGCTATCTCTTACGCAACCTGTACGCATGGCCACTTGATTGGTGGAAATTTGCTGGTCTATAGTCGTAAGTGTCCTGTTTTTTAGGATTTGGCCGCCCTTGGTAGAGCCTTCTTCGAGGCTGGGCGGATGGTTTTGGGGTGTGCAGATTTGGCTGTAGCTCTCGGAGGGAATCTACCGGCGCGGGGCTTGCGGACGGGTTTTCGTTTTTAGGCCGGCGTCAGGATTCGGGCAGACCTTGTGACACACACAGGCCTCATCGCGCTCGGGCTGTTTCTCGCCACGTCCCTCGTGGCGGGTTTTTTTGCGTACGTCTATTCCCTGAAGAGGCAAGCGTATCAGCTGCTGTGGATGGTGGCGTGGTGTGTGTATGCGCTGCATTACCTGCTGCATTCGCTGCGGGCGGCTTCGGGGACGGGACCGGTTTTTGCGGTTTTCGCGGAATGGTTTCTGGCGCTGGCGGGACTTTTGTTTTTTGTGGGAGCGCGGCTGCTGGCGCAGCGTTCGGCACTGGCGGGGCGTGTGGCGCTGGTGGGTTTGGCGGCGCTGCTGTGGAGCTACGGGTATAAGCAGGGAGGCTTCCCGGTTTCTTCGGGAGTGGCCTGCGCGCTGATTTTCTTTGCGACATCGGTGGTGTTTTTCCAGGAAAGCCGCAGGCAGGAAACGCTGGCGGAAAAGCTGCTGGGGATCACTTTCGGCGGCTGGGCCATCCTGCATCTGACGCTGATCCTGGGACAGCAGCGCGGGGAGTTGCTGGAGACGGGAGTGTGGGCGCTCTCGGCGATTCCGGCGGGGCTGGTGGCCATCATCATGATGATGGCGCTGTACGAGGAGGAGAAGCGGCGCGTCGAGCGCAACATGCTGGCGCTCTCCAGCCTGAACCTGACGACCTCGACGTTCGTGGGCGGAGAAATTCAGCGCATGCTGGCGCTGGCGCTGGACCGCGTGCTGGGAGTGATCCGGCTGCCCTCGGGGGCGCTGTTTTTGCACCACGGAGATCCCAGCGGGCCGGCGTCGGTGGTGGCGGTGGGATTGGGCGACGATTTCTGCGCGGTGGCGCAGGAAGAGAGAATCGACGACCATCTGGTGCAGCTGGTTTCACGGCTGGGCGGGCTGGTGGTGTTCCGGGAACTTTCGAAGGATGCGGTGTGGGCCAGCCTGGAGAAGGAAGAGGCGTTCCGGCACTTCCGGCGGCTGGCGTTGGAGCAGGGGTTGCGCACGGTGGTGTGCATCAGCTTGCAGGCCAAGGGACAAGGATTCGGAGTGCTGCTGCTGGGGACGCCGGACAACCGGCGGTTCACGGCGGGCGAGCTGCGGCTGCTGATGGCGCTGGGGCATCAGATCGGGATGGCGGTGGAGAACAGCTATCTGATCCAGCAGACCTCGAGAAGGACGGAAGAGCTGCACGTGCTGAACGAAATCGGGCGGGCGCTGAGTTCGACCTTGCAGAAGGAAGAACTGCTGCCGAAGATCAGCGAGGAACTGCGGCGGCTGTTCGACGTGGACAATTTTTTCATCGCCACCATGACGCCGCACCAGGACGAGGTTTCCTTCGAGCTGGAGATCGTGGACGGGGTGCGGCTGCCCAAACGCAAAAGGCCCGAGGGGAATCATCTGGTCGAATACATCCAGCGCAGCAGGCAGCCGGTGCTGATCCGGGAGAAATATGCGGCATCGGTGCGCAACCTGGGAGTGGAACCGCTGCGCAAGGCGGGATGTTTTTGCGGTGTGCCGCTAGTGGCGTACGACCGGGTGATCGGGGTGATGGCGGTGCATCACGACCAGGAGCGGCTGTTCGATGAAGGGCATCTGGAACTGCTGCGGGTGCTGGCCAGCGAAGCCAGCATTGCGATTGAAAATGCGCGGCTGTTCCACGACGAGCGGACCAAGGCGCGGCATCTGACGCTGCTGAACGCGATTTCGCGACAGGCCATCGCCACGCTGAATCCCGCGGAGATGCTGGCGAAGATCGCCGAGGAACTGGAGACGGGACTGCTCTACGACCACGTGGGCATCGGCATACTGGAATATTCCACGAGGGAAGTGGTGGTGGAGGCGGAAGCGGGAAAGCGGCGCGGGGCGCTGGGCATGCGCATTCCGCTGGGGTCGAGCCTGGCGGGGCACGTGGCGCGCACAGGGCAGATGGCGTTTTATCGCGCGGGGAATTCGCCGGAGACGGCGCAGAAGCCGCTGCTGGCGGACACGGTGGCGGCGGTGGCGCTGCCGGTTTCCTATGCGGATCACCTGCACGGGATTTTGTACGTGGAACTCACCGAAGACGCGGACTTTTCCGAGGAAGAGATCCTGCTGCTGCGAACGCTGGCGGACCTGATTGCCAGCGCGATGCACAACGCGCTGGCGTTCCAGAAGGCGCAGGAGCAGGCCATCACGGACGGACTGACGGGAGTGAAGACGCATCGGTTTTTCATGGATGCGCTTTCGGGAGAGTGGAAGAGGGCGACGCGCGCGGCGCGGTCGTTTTCGCTGCTGCTGATGGACCTGGACCGTTTTAAGTTTGTGAATGATTTTTACGGGCACCTGGAGGGCGACCTGGTCTTGCAGCGCGTGGGGCACATCCTGGAGGAAAACAGCCGGCGCTCGGACGTGGTGGCGCGGTACGGGGGCGACGAGTTCGTGATCCTGATGCCGGAAACGACGATGGAGCAGGCGCGGCAGATGGCCCTGAAGCTGCGGGGATGGATCTGCGCGGATGCGCTGCTGCGGGAAAAGAACGTGACGGCCAGCTTCGGAATCGCCTGCTATCCGCTGCACGGGTCCAGTCCGCAGGAACTGATTCAAGTGGCGGACGCTTCGATGTATTTGTCGAAGCATCAGGGAGGCAATGCCGTTTCCACGGCGGACCACGTGGACCCGGGAGAAGCGAAGAAATGGAAGCGGGATGTGCTGGAAGCGTACCTGGGTGTGACGCTGAAGCGCATGTTCGCGACGGGGCCGGAAGCGTTCGAGGAGATCTACGAGCGGCTGAAGCAATTCACGGAATCGCTGACGCCCGTGGAAGGGGAAAGCGGCGCGGCGATTGCGCCGGAAGGGCTGCCGATCGCGCTGCCGCAGCCGGTGCTGGACACGGTGACGTCGCTGGCCTATGCGATTGACGCCAAGGACCACTACACGCAGGGCCATTCGCAGAAGGTGTCGGCGTACGCGGCGCTGATTGCCGAGGCCATGGGGATGAGCACGATGGAAGTGGAAGAGATCCGCCTGGCGGGGATTCTGCATGACATCGGCAAGGTGGCCATCCCGGAGAATATTTTGAACAAGAGCGGGCCGCTGAATCCGGAAGAATGGGAAACGATGAAGTCGCATGTGACCTTCGGGGCGAAAATTCTGGAACCGTTGACGCCGCTGGGGCGGATTCGCGAGATGGTGCGGCATCACCATGAGTATTTCGACGGGTCGGGATATCCGAGCGCGCTGGTGGGGGAAAAGATCCCGCTGGGAGCGCGAATCATCGCGGTGGCCGATTCCTACGATACGATCACCAGCGAGCGGTCGTATAAGAAGCCGCGGACGGCACAGGAAGGGCTGGCGGAGCTGGAACGGTGCGCGAATGCGCAGTTCGACGGGGCCATCGTGACGCTTTTCGTGCAGGCCATGCGGCAGTTGCCCAATCCGCTGATTGAGCCGGCGTCGCTGTTTACCACGCGGGAATCCCAGTAAAAAATCAAAACAGAAAAAGGGAGCGGTGCGCTTGGGCATATTCCCCGGGAGGCGGCGTCCTGCTACTCTTCGTTGTGGAAGGGGAGGGTTTATGCAAACGGCAACGGTGAAGTGGGTCGGGGAACAGAGGTTTCTGGGGACGACGCCATCGAATCACGCGATGGCGCTGGATTCGGACCGGGAGTCGAATCAGGCGCCGGGGCCGATGGAGCTGGTGCTGATCGCGCTGGGGGCGTGCACGGCGACGGACATTGTGAGCATTCTGGCGAAGAAGAGGCAGAAGCTGGAGTCGCTGGAGGTGGTGGTGCGGGGCGAGCGAGCGGCGGAGCCGCCGACGGTGTGGACGCGCCTCGAGATTGTGTACCGGGTGAAGGGAGCGGTGGAGGAGAGCGCGCTGAAGCACGCGATCGAGCTGAGCCAGGAGAAATACTGTTCGGTGGAGGCCATGCTGAAGAAGACGGCGGAGGTGAGCTGGAGTTATGAGATGGTCGGAGAGTAAGAGTTATCTTAGGCTGGTTGCTGAGATACCAAGAAAAAAGCGGATTCCTCGTCGCCTGCGGCTCCTCGGAATGACAGGGATTTTTGGGTGCTGTTGGAATCAGGAGATAGCTTCCTGCGAAAGGCGGGGTCAGCCGAGATTGCGGTGGCACCATTCGTTGAGGACGTAGAGGGACCAGGGGCGGGACCAGGAGGTGCGGCCGGCGAGAAAGTCCTGCCAGACGGCGCGAACGCCCGGAGCTTTGAGATGGGGGAGCAAAGCGGGGGCCAGTTCGGCGAAGCTGGTTTCGATGGTGGAGCGAAGAGGGCCGCGCAGCCAGTCTTCCCAGGGGAGGGTGAAGGTGCGCTTGGGCTGATTGCAAAGCGTATCGGGGAGAATGCCGGCGAGGGCTGCGGTGAGCAGGGATTTTTGCGAGCCGGGGCGCCAGCGGGCGCGGTCGGGCAGAGTGGCGACGAATTCCACCAGGGGAGTATCGAGGAGAGGGACGCGGACTTCGAGCGAGCGGCTCATGCTGACGGAATCGGTGTCGCGCAAGAGCGTGCCGGCCATATAGCAGCGCAATTCCAGCCAGGAGATGCCCGCGACGGTTTCCATCGCGCGGGCCTCGCCGGAGGTGCGCTCAAGCCAGCCCATCCAGGTGGGCAGGAGAGTGGTGCCGTCTTCGGCGACGGCGCTGGGACGGTAGCGAGTGACCGCGAGGCGATCGGCTTCAAAGGGAGGAAAGAGAGAGCGCGCCAGAAAATAGGCGTCGGGAAAAGGGCGGAGGCCGCGCCAGGCGGCGGCGGCTTTGCGGGCGGCATCGGGGGAAAGTTTCCAGGAAGCGATTTTTTCGGCGAGGGGAGCGGTGGCGGAGCGGAGAAATGCGGGGAGCAGGCTGGCTATTCCGGCTAAGCGACGGAGACGCGGGACGCTGTGGAAGGTGGGATATCCGGCGAAGAGTTCATCGCCGCCGAGGCCGGAAAGGGCGACTTTGAGGCCGGCCTGGCGGGCGGCCCAGGAGACCAGATAGGAGTTGATGCCGTCCATGGTGGGCTGATCGAGAGAGGCGAGGGCTTGCTCGAGATGGCGGGGAATGTCGGAGCCGTCGAGGGGAATTTCGGAGTGGGAAGTGCCGCAGGATTCTGCGATGCGGCGAGCGAGAGGAGCTTCGTCGTAGGAAGTGCCGGGGAAAGAGAGAGTGAAGCTGCGGATGCCGCGCTGCTCGCGGGCGGCGAGAGCGGCGATAGCGGTGGAGTCGAGGCCGCTGGAAAGGAAGAGACCTACGGGAACGTCGGCGATGAGATGGGCGCGGACGGCGTCTTCGAGAAGAGGGCGCAGAGCGCGGGCGGCGGAGGCGTGGTCGCGGGGGCGGTGCGGGTCCTTGGCGGCGGGAGAGCGGCGAAGATTCCACCAGGGGCGCGGGCGGGGAGCGCGGCGGCGATCGGGCACGAGCAGGAGCATGGAATGGCCGGGGGGAAGAGAGAAAACATTTTCAACGAGGGTGACGGGTTCGCTGACCGAGCCGAAGAGGAGATAGGAGGTGAGGGCGTCGGGAGAAAGAGAGCGGGGCACGCCGGCGGCGAGGAGGGCGCGGACTTCGGAGGCGAAGAGGATGCCGTCGGAGGTTTGCGCGTAGTAGAGAGGTTTGATGCCGAGAGGGTCGCGGGCGAGGAAGAGCTGCGGGGAGAGTACCTGGCCGCGCAGATCGAGAATGGCGAAGGCGAACATGCCGCGGAGTTCGGCGAGGCAGTCTTCGCTCCATTCCTCCCAGGCGTGGACGAGAACTTCGCTGTCGGATTGGGTGGAGAAATGGTGGCCGGCGAGCGTGAGGCGCTCGCGAAGATCGCGGTAATTATAAATTTCGCCGTTGAAGACGGCGGCGACGTCGCGCGATTCATTCCAGACGGGCTGATGGCCGCCGGCGAGGTCAATGATGCTGAGGCGGCGCATGCCCAGGGCCACGCCGGGTGCGCGCGGGTCGCCGGAGAGGAAACCTTCGTCATCGGGGCCGCGGTGACGAAGAGAGGCAGTCATGGAACGGACGAGAGGCTCGGCGGTTTCCGGATGGAGAGGAGCGATGACACCGCAGATTCCGCACACGAAATTATCGAGTCTCCGGCCTCGAAAAGAGAGTACGGCCAGTATGGAAAAGGAGGTTGCGCAAATGAAGACGGGGCACGTGCAGGCGGCAGTCGGCATACCAGCCCAGGAGGATACGCAGGGCCAGCAGGAAGACGACTGCGAAAATGGACAGGAGCAGCATGGCAAAAGATTCGCGTTCCAGGATCAGGCTCCAGTCTATCAGTTCCTCCCAGCGGGGCGAGACGAAATCGAGAATGCGGCGGAGGCTTAGGCCGAGCAGGGGGAGGCGCGCGAGACGGACATGGACAAAGCTTTCGTAAGTGTATTCGGACGGATATTCGGGGACGACCGAGGTGACCTGGCGCCAGATGTTGGGATCCTTCATTTGCTGCCGGGTGACAAGCTGGCCGGCAGCGTCGCGGAAAAGAGTGTGGTAAGAGGGGTCCACGATGACCCAGCGGCCGTCGATCAGGACTTCGGCGACGACATGCTTGGCGCTGCGGCTGGGAGACAGCAAGAGCAGGCGGCGTGACTTGAGATTCGAGCTCCTCGCGAGATTCAGAAATGCATTGGTGGCTGTCCCGCAGATCTTGAGAAGTTCCTGGTAATTGAGAGTCACCTCCGGATCGCGCTGGGAGAATCCTCCCGGGGAGGGTAAGGGTGAGTGAACCGGCCCGGATTTCATCCAGGCCAGGATGTATTCCACTTTTTTTTCGGCAGGAGCGCCGTCCGGAACGATGGCATCGGAAAATCCGTCCAAGTAGCTGCGCACCGAATACTCCCATAGGAATGTGTAGAACAGGGCCGCCACCGCGCCGACGAGCAGCAGGTTGACGAGCCACCATACGGGGAGAAACAATTTGTGATTACGTTGCATTCAATATGGTCCCAAGCCGGTTGCCCCAGTTAACCGGAAATTTCGCCCGCCACGCGCGCGTAAAGCTGTTCCATCTCGCGGGAGGGATCTCCCCATCCCAATCGTGCGGCCAAAGCCGCGCCGGACGCGAGCATTTTCTCACGCACGTTTGCGTTCTGTAAAACAGTCTGGATGGCCAAAGACAGGACCGATTCCTCATGGGGCACCACGAGCCCCGCGCCGGGCGTCAGAAGTTCGGCGACTCCGCAGGCATCGGTGACGACCACGGGAGTACCCGCGGCGACGGCTTCGGCGGCGGTATTACCGAAATTTTCGTTCCGCGAGGGGAGCACAAATACGTCCGCATCGCGGTACGCGGCCCATTTTTCCTCATCGTATAAAGGTCCGGTAAAGTGCACACACTCGCCGATGTTCAAGAGACGTGCCGCACCGGCGAGGCGTTTCATCCAATTTTCGTCATCGGGACCGGCGAAGACAAGGTGGGCGGGGGACTCGGAGGGCACGGCGGCCAGGCGGGCGAAGGCGCGGAGGAGCAGGTCCGGACTTTTCTTGGTGGAGAGGCGGCCGAGGAAGAGGATCACTGGCGCGGAGGGAGGAATCCCCAATTTTTGGCGGAAGGAGCCGCGCGGAGGAAATTCGGCGGGGATTTCGACGCCGTTGCGGCGCAGGACCACCTGGGCCGGAGCGACGCCGCCGGAGAGCAGTTCCGCGGCTTCCTGGCGGGAGGTGGCGATCATGGCGTGAGCGCCGCGGAGCATTTTATTGCCGAGCAGAACATGGTAGACGCGCTTGAGCCATAAATTGCGAACGAGCGGGACGAACATGCCGATGGGTTCGAGAACGTAAGGGAGGCGCGCGGCGCGGCAGGCTCGGGCCACTGCGGGGCCGAGCAGGTCGTAGAGACCATAGATGTGAACAACGTCGAAGTCGCGCAGGCGGTCGCGCAGAAACGCAGTCAGCGCGGGAGTCCATGCGGTGGTGCGATAGTGCAGGAGCGGGCGGAGATAAATGGATTCGACGCTGTTGTGCATGCGGCGGAGGCCATAGGGCGAAGGATCGCCGCCGCCATGATTATCGAGTCCCCAATCGGAGGTGATCACGGTGACGCTGTGGCCGCGGCGGGCGAGAGCTTCGGCCAGGGCGCGAACCTTCACGGGAGGACCGCCGAATTGCAGGAAGGGGGAATAGGTGGCGGAGAGTTTCAGGATTCGCATTGCTCTTGCAGGATGGCACGGAAAGACTTGGAGAAGGAGGAAAAACGGAAATCGCGCTGCACCAGGGCGCGGCCGGCAAAACCCATCTCGCGGGCCAGATCGGGATGGCTCAGGAGGGTGTCCACGGCGGCGACGATCTGCGCGACATCGCCCTGG
>Ga0315281_10004182_pt1 | contig 21031 bp, 15 predicted proteins | sample YL17G07_0_MG_FD_204540 | JGI IMG/M metagenome (GOLD analysis project Ga0315281, IMG submission 204540) | Sediment microbial communities from Yellowstone Lake, YNP, Wyoming, USA - YL17G07_0 | ecosystem: Environmental > Aquatic > Freshwater > Lake > Sediment | place: USA: Wyoming | collected...
CAATCCTCTAATTCCTTCAGCGCCCTGGTCGCGTAAGCGGCGGGGCGGAGTTTTTTGGGGGTGCGGTCCGGCAGGGGGGGGAAGAGGCCGAAGTTGACGTTCATGGGTTGGAAGTCTTTAGTGTCGGTGTTGGTGAGGTGGTGCACCAGGGCCCCCAGGGCGGTGGCTCGGGGGGGCGTGGCGAGGGGCCGGCCCTGGGTCTGGCGGGCGGCGTTGATGCCGGCGATGAGTCCCATGGCGGCCGATTCCACGTAGCCCTCGACCCCGGAGATTTGCCCGGCCAGGAAGACCTGGGGGTGTTCCAAAAAATTCAGGTAGGCGCTCAGCACCCCGGGGGAGTGGATGAAGGTATTGCGGTGGATGCTTCCCAGGCGAGCGAACTCGGCCTGCTCGAGGCCGGGGATGAGGCGAAAGACCCGTTTTTGCTCCGGGTGCTTCAGCTTGGTCTGGAAGCCCACCAGGTTGTAAAGGGTGCCGTCCCGGTTTTCGGCGCGCAGTTGCACCACCGCGAAAGGCTGGCGGCCGGTGCGGGGGTCGATGAGCCCCACCGGCTTCATGGGGCCGTAAGCCAGGGTGAGAAAGCCCCGGGCCGCCATCACTTCGATGGGCAGGCAACCCTCGAAGTAGCGTGGCTCTTCGAAGGGTTTCAGGGGGACCTGCTCGGCCTGCCGGAGGTTTTCATAAAAGGTGGCGTATTCGGCTTCCGCGAGCGGGCAGTTGAGGTAGTCTTCGCCGGCCCCGTACCGGGAGGCCCGGAAAACCTTGGCCGGGTCGACGGAGTCGGCAAAGACGATGGGGGCGATGGCGTCATAGAAATGGAGATGCGCCTGGCCGCTCAGGGCCCCCAAAGCCGCGGCCAGGGGCTCCGAGGTCAGGGGGCCCGTGGCGATGATAGTGGTGCGATTCGGGTCCAGGGCGGTGACTTCTTCCCGGATAATGGAAACCTGGCCCAGGCTTTCCAGGGCCGCGGTAATCTGGGCGGCGAAGGCCTCCCGGTCCACGGCCAGGCATTTGCCAGCCGGGACCCGGGTGGCGTCGGCCGCGGCCAGGATCAGGGAATCCAGGCGGCGCATCTCCTCCTTAAGCAGCCCCACGGCGCTTTCCCGGCTGTCGGCCCTCAGGGAGTTGCTGCACACCAACTCCCCCAACAGGGGCGACTGGTGCGCCGGAGAAAATTTCCGGGGCTTCATCTCATAGAGAAGCACCCCCACGCCGCGCCGGGCCGCCTGCCAGGCGGCTTCGGCTCCGGCCAGGCCCCCGCCGATGATGACTATCGAGTTTTCTGTTTTCTGTTTTCTGTTTTCTGTCGTTGTCATGGAAGGGCGGTCAGCAGTCGGCAGTCAACAAAAACGGTTCCCAAGCTGCGCTGGGGAATACAATGGGTGCAAAGCTCTGCTTCAAAAAGTTCCTGAGATTATGTGAGACACCCGCTCCCGGGTGTCGGGGTTATGCGCCGCCGAGGGCGGCGGCGCTACACTTTCATCATTACGAGTGAGCTAAAGCTCATGGGCGACTGGTCTGAAATGTTGAAGTGTAGGGTGCGTCTTACGCACCAAAAATGGCGCGTGAGACGCGCCCTACTTTTCTAAGGAACGAGAGGATGTGTGTTTTTCTGTATTTGTCTTGCCACAGAAAACCGAAAACAGAAAACAGAAAACTGCCTCTCAAGCTTCGGCTGCCTTATCGGCTGGCGCCGCGGCTTCCTGATAGCCGCATTCCCGGGGGCAAAGCAGCTTTTTCCCTTTTTTCATGAGCCAGGGGAACTGGCATTGGGGGCAAGGCCCCTCCACGGGCGGCTGATTCAAGGTAAAATCGCACTTGGGGTAGGCGCTGCAGCCGTAAAAAAAGCCCCGGCGGGAGCGGCGTTTCACCAGATGGCCCTGGCAGTCTTTCCTGGGGCAGGGGAAGTCTTGCGGCTCTTGATTCTCCACCAGGACTATTTGCCCCTCGGGACCCCGGGTGAAATTGCTGGTAAATTTGCATTTCGGGTACCCGGAGCAGCCCACGAATTCGCCCATCTTTCCCCAGCGCACCACCAGATCCTTGCCGCATTTGGGGCACTTCAGGCCGGCGGGGAGGCTCCTGCCCCGGCTGGCTTTCTCCACCTCCGGTCCCGCCGCGGCTCCTTGACCCGCGGGCGCGCCCGCGGCGGCGGCCGCTCCGGGAAGGATGATGTTGCCCTGGGAGTCCCGGACCAGGTCCTGGGTGAAACCGCATTTGGGATAGGTGGAGCAACCCAGGAATTCCTCGGCCTTGCCCCAGCGGACCACCACCTCGCCGACCCCGCACTCGGGACACTTGTGCCCGGTGGGCACCATCTTCACCCGGCGCATCTGGCCCTTGGCGGTTTCCAGCTCCCGGGCAAAGGGGCCGTAAAAGTCATGCATGATCTCGGTCCAGGAGACTTTTCCCTCGGCGATGCGGTCCAGGTCGCTCTCCATTTTGGCGGTGAACTGGGGGTCCATGACGTCGGGAAAATTCTCCACCAGGAGGTCGCTCACCGCCAGGCCCAGTTCGCTTGGGTGCAGCCGGGACTTGATTTTGTGGACATAGCGCCGGTCCTGGAGGTTGCTGAGGATAGTGGCGTAAGTGCTGGGCCTGCCGATGCCCTGCACTTCCAGTTCTTTGATAAGGCTGGCCTCGGTGTAACGGGCCGGGGGTTTGGTGAAGTGCTGTTCGGGGTCCAGGTCCCGCAATTTTAGGCTTTCTCCCGCCTTCAGGGGCGGCAGCTTGCTCTGGGGCTCCTCTTCCTCCTGGCTCTCCTGGTAAAGCGCGGTAAAGCCGGGGAATTGGAGCACCGAGGCGCTGGCCCGGAAGAGAAATTCCCCTGCGGCCACGTCCACCGTGGTCTGCTGGAAAATGGCCGCGGCCATCTGGCTGGCGACAAAGCGCCGCCAGATCAGGTCGTAGAGGGCCAGCTCATCCTTGCTCAAAAACTGCTTCAGATCCTGGGGCCGCCGGGTCACCCCGGTGGGGCGGATGGCTTCGTGGGCCTCCTGGGCTCCCCGGGGACTCTTGTATTTGTGCGGGGTCTTGGGGAGATAAGCCGCCCCGTAACTCTGCCCGATAAACCGGCGCACCGCATCCAGGGCTTCCCCGGAGATCCGGGTGGAGTCGGTGCGCATGTAAGTGATGAGGCCGACCGGGCCTTCCGGGCCCAGCTCCACCCCTTCGTAGAGGCGCTGGGCCAAGCGCATGGTCTTTTTGGGGGGCAGGCGGAGCTTGCGGTTGGCCTCCATCTGCAGGCTGCTGGTAATGAAGGGGGGCGCAGGGTGGCGCCGCACCGGTTTTTGGTCAACCCTGGCGACCTTGAACTGGGCATCATCCAGGGCCTCCAGGACCTCTTGCACCTGATCGGCATCGGTTAACTTGACCTCTTTGGCCCCGCGCTTGAGCAAGCGCGCTGCAAAAGCCGGGGGCGCTTTGGCCTCCAGGCAGGCGCTCAGGGACCAGTACTCTTCCGCGACAAAAGCCTGGATGGCCCGCTCCCGGTCGCACACCAGGCGCAGGGCCACGGACTGCACCCGGCCGGCGCTCAGACCCGTCTTCACCTTTTGCCACAGCAGGGGGCTGATCTGGTAGCCCACCAGTCGGTCCAGGATGCGCCGGGCCTGCTGGGCCTCATAGCGGGGCCGGTTCAGCTTCACCGGGGCCGCCAGGGCCGCCTTGATGGCCTTCTGGGTCAATTCCATGAAGAGGACCCGGTGAAAGCGGTGATCCTTCTCACCCAGGGCCTGGGCGATGTGCCAGGCGATGGCCTCCCCTTCCCGGTCCGGGTCCGGGCCCAGATAGATGTCCGGGATGTTCGCGGCGGCTTTTTTCAGCTCCTGGATGACCTTGGCCTTACCCAGGATGGTGATGTACTTGGGGGAAAAGTCATGTTCCAGGTCCACCCCCAGCTCATTGGGGGGCAGGTCCTTGATGTGTCCCTTGGAGGAGTGCACCAGGAACTCGGCGCCCAGGTATTTTTGCAAGGTCTTGGCCTTGGTGGGCGATTCGACGATAAGCAGGGATTTAGGCATATTTTTTAATATCATCAATCGATTAGTTTTAGTCAATGGGGCCGGAAACGCCAGCCGGAAATTAAATGTCACTTTTATTGTCCGGGATTTCAAGCAAATTTGCGGTAAGCCCCGTATTTTCTGAATTCGGGGCTCTTGGGACCTGGCTGGCTGGAGACCGGATATCAACCAGATTGACTTGGGAGGGAGCAGTGACTATTTTTTGGCAAAAGGAGGTTACCATGATGAAATATTCTTTTAAATGTCCTCCGCCTTGCAATTACGAAATAAAGGTGGATGCCAACAGTGATACTGAGGCGGTGGAAAAAATCATGCGGGCCGGCGTGGTGCACAAAAAAGAGGCCCATCCGGACATGAAAATATCGGAAGAACAGATGAAGAGCATGGTGCGGTCGGGCATGAAAAAGATGTAAACTCCCAACCTGCTCGGGGGTGTCAAATGTAAGGCGGGCATTGCCCGCCTTATTTTTGCGATTATCCCATCCTATTTCCTTGCATCTCAAAATTTTCAGACTGCGCGGGGTTAAGGGGCAATGCGGCCATGATAGCGATGCGGGTGGTCCAGCAGGATCCGCATCAGGGCTTTCGCCTCATCCTCGGGAGTGCTCAGCTCACCCCGCTCTGGGTAGCCCCGGAAGATGCGGTGCAGGTTCTCCGCAGCCCCACCCCTGGCCTCCCGGGCTTGGCTTTGCATGCAGGTGTCGGTCACGTCGGGCCGAAATATGAAGCTGATAATCCGGGGGGCTTCGCTGGCCAGCTGCCGGGCCAGGTGCTCTTCCGCAGCCTTGGCCACCGAGTACCCCCCGATGCCGGGGAGGTTCGAGACTGCGGCGCCGGAGCCAAAAAAGACCGCCAGGCCTTCACCCTGCGTGAGCAGTTCCGGAACCGCCAGGCGGATGAGCTGATAGGCGGCTATGAGGTGGGAGTCCAGGATTTCCTGAAAATGCTCGGGGGCCAGTTCCCAGAGAAACGGGCCCGGGCGCAGCACCCCGGCCACATGGATAAACCCATAGAAATCGCCCAATTCCCGGGCCCGGCCCACCATCTCGGAGATTACCTCGGCCCGGGCGGCGTTGCCCGCTATCTGGCGGACCCGGACGCCAGAAGCCTCACACCGGCCCGCGACCTCCGCCAGAGGTGGCCCATGGCGAGCGTTCAGGACCAGGTTAACCCCGGCACCGGCCAACTCCAGGGCCAAGGCCCGGCCGATGCCCAGGGAGGCTCCGGTGATGATCAGGGTTTTGCCAGGGACTTGCGCCATCCTTGAAAAGTTCTTGGTGGCACAGGCGTCTCGCCTGTGCATTTAGGGGCGATGTATGGACCGCCCCTGCACGACGGGCGAGACACCCGCCCTACCATCTTTTCATAATTTGTGGGTGGCCCAAAGGTCCATGGATGACTGCTTCGAAAAGTTTGAACGTAGGGTGCCCCCTGGGCACCAATCCGGATGGCGGCGGGCAGTGCCCGCCCTACAAGTTGCCGGCCTTACCGGCCACCAGCTGCACCACCCCCAGCAGGTAAGCGTCCCGGCCATGGGCGGCCAGCAGTGAGAGGCCGATGGGAACGCCGCCCACCTCGGCCAGGGGCAGGGAAACTTCGGGCAGGCGGCCGAGGCCGGCAATAGCCGTGAGGGACAGGGTGCGAGTATAATAATTGGTTTTGGGAAGCCCGGCCCGGGCAACTTGCGCGTCGCCTTTCGGCCGGGCCGGGGCCGGCACGGTGGGCAGGCAGAGCAGCTCATGGGGCCCCAGGAAGGATTCCAGACCCCGAAAATACCGCTCCCGGGTGCGGGTGGCCTCCCCCACCCTGGTGCGATCGGCATTTTTGATAAGCTCGAAAAACTTCCCGGCCTTGGGGCTGAGTTCGGGTTTGGCGCTCTCAATCCAGGCGCCCAGGCAGCTCCACATCTCGCACCACTGGAGCGTGGAGCTGGTCTCATACCACCTGGTCAACCCCGAGCCCGACGCTTCTCCATCGATGTCCCCCAGGGAAGTCTCGCACACCTTCTTGCCGAAAAGGCTTCTCAGTAACCGGACGGCCCCGCCCAGGGCCTCTCTGACCTCGGGATCGGCGATGGCCCAGGCCTCTTTGATCAGGTGCACGGCGCCCACTTCGACCTGGGCCGGGACCGACGCCGCGAGCAAGACTGAGGCGGCCCGGGCCAGGAGGTCGGCGGAGGAGGCCAATAAGCCCACGGTATCAAAGCCGGGGGCAAAGGGGGTGACGCCGGCCGTGGAAATAAACCCATGGGACGGACGCAGGCCGAAAATGCCGCAGTTGGCGGCCGGGACCCGAACAGAGCCCCCGGTGTCGGTGCCCAGGGCGAAATCGGCCAAACCGCAGGCCACCGCCGAGGCCGAGCCGCTGGATGAGCCCCCGGTCACCCGGTCCGGGGCCCTGGGGTTCAAGGGGGCGCCATAGAAAAAATTTTCCCCGTCCAGGCTGAAGGCCAGCTCATCGCAAACGGCCTTGCCCATGCACTCGGCCCCCGCCCCCAGCAGTTGCTCCACACACAGGGCATGGGCCGCGGCCGGCGGATGGGTCCTGGCCCAATCCGGACTCCCGCAGGAGGTGCGCCAGCCCCCCAGGTCGATAGTATCTTTGACGGCAAAGCTGAGTCCGGACAAAGGCCCGGGGGCCGTGGGCCCCAATGCCATGGTCTCCATAAAGGCCTGGGATTCCTGGATGCTGTATTTTTTCAGGGGATGCGTCATAAGTCAGTCAGCCTCTTTATGCCAATAATAAAAAAAACAGCAATGGGACCTCTCCAAAATTGAAGATTAATAATCACTTAGTACAGTGCTTCATAAATTCGGTACCGTATTTATAACGGGAGCGTAAAAGTGATTTACTTCCCCCTCACCCTAACCCTCTCCCCCATTGGGGGAGAGGGGACAAAGAAGGAACTCCGTAATACTCCCTCTCCCCCCGCTGGGGGGAGAGGGCTGGGGTGAGGGGGCCGACCGGATACGTTGCCATATTTAAGAAATTATGTACTTAGCAATGTGAAAGTTGAGATGTAGAACCGCCGCCCTCGGCGGTTTCAGAACCGGCGAGGGCGCCGGCTCTACACATTTAATGCTTTCCGATGCCTCTAGACTGCCAAACCCGCCTATCTGTGGCAGAGGGATCCGACCTGGCGCCGGCGAGGGCCATTGATGCTACATTATGTATCTGCAGGAGGAGCAGGAACCTTTAGGGAATTCGGGGGCTTCGGGAGCCTCTTAATAAGCCACGCGAAAATCCAGCTGGTCGCCCTGGTAAGGCTGCCAGTCCACCTGGACCTGGTGGACGTAAGCGTAGGGCGGGCCCTTATGGCACCAGGCCACCATCTGCTCCACCGCCGCCCGGTCCCCCTCAAACAAGGCCTCCACCCGGCCGTCGGGGAGGTTCCGCACCCAGCCCTGCAGGCCCCGGGCCCTGGCTTCGTCCCGGGTGGCAGCCCGGAAAAACACCCCTTGCACCCGTCCTTCAATGACTACCCGGGCCCGGGCCATCTTTTCCATCAGCCGCTCCTCCGGATCAATTCCTCGAAGGCCGTCTCGTCCAGGATGGTAACCCCCAGTTCCCTGGCCCTAGCATATTTGCTCCCCGGCTCTTCCCCCACCACCACGTAATCCGTCTTAGCGGACACCGAAGAACTCACTCTTCCACCCCGGGCGGTCACCATGGCCTTGGCCTCCTCCCGGGAAAAGCGGGCCAGGCCCCCCGTGAAGACAAAGGTCTTGCCCGCCAGGGGCGCGGCGGCCCGCGCTTCCGGGGGCAGGATGGTCAAACCCGCGGCCTGGAGCTTCTTTATCAGTTCCCGGTTCCGGGGATTATCGAAAAACTCCCGGATGGCGCTCCCCACCTGGGGGCCGATCCCCTCCACATGCAGCAACTCCTCCAGGCTTGCTCCCATCAGGGCCTCCAGGCTGTGGAAGTGCTGGGCCAGCAATTGGGCGGTGGCTTCCCCCACGTAACGGATCCCCAGGGCATTGAGGAAGCGCCAGAAAGGCACTTTTAAGCTCCCCTGAATGGCGTTGACAATGTTGCCGGCCGATTTTTCCGCAAACCGCTCCAGGGGGATGAGGTCGCTTTCGGTGAGGCGGTAGAGGTCGCCGATACCCTTGACCAGGCCGCTTTCCACCAGTTGCATGGTGATTTTTTCTCCCAGGCCGTCGATGTCCATGGCCGTCTTGGAGGCAAAATGCATGATGGCGCGGATGAGCTGCCCCAGGCAATCGGGATTGGGGCAGCGGGTGACCTTTTCTCCCGGGGGGCGCACCAGGGGGGTGCCGCACACCGGGCAGGTGGCGGGCATCTTGAAGGGCTGTTCGGCCCCGGTGCGGCGTTCGGTGATGACCTTGACCACCTCGGGGATCACGTCTCCGGCCCGCTGGATCAGGACCCAGTCCCCCGCCCGGACGTCTTTCCGGGCCACTTCGTCTTCATTGTGCAGGGTAGCCCGGCTGACGGTGACGCCCCCCACCTCCACCGGTTCCATCACCGCCATGGGGGTGACGGCGCCGGTGCGCCCCACGTTGACCTCGATGGCCAGCACCCGGGTGGTGGCCTGGTTGGGGGCGAATTTAAAGGCCAGGGCCCAGCGGGGGCTCCGGGTCTTGGCGCCCAGGCGTTCCTGCAGGGCCAGGGAATTCACCTTGATGACGATGCCGTCGATTTCGTAGGGAAGGCCCCGGCGCTGGTGCTCCAGGCGCCGGTGATAGTCGATGGCCGCGTCGATGCCCTGGACGACCTCGGTGCGGGGGTTGACCCGAAACCCCCAATCCTTCAAGGCTTCCAGGGACTCCGCATGGGTCCTGAAGGTTCGCCCCCGCACCTCTCCCAGCCCGTAACAATAAATTTTCAGAGGGCGGGCCGCGGTGATGTTGGGGTCCAACTGGCGCAGGGACCCGGCCGCAGCGTTCCGGGGGTTGGCAAAGGCCGGCTCCCCTTTAGCCAGACGCTCTTCGTTCAGTTTCTTAAATTCCTCCAGGTCCATGTACACTTCGCCCCGGACTTCCAGCAATTCCGGCGCCGGCGCCGTGCGCCCCAAGACCTGCAGGGGGATGGTGTGAATAGTCTTCAAGTTCTGGGTGACGTTCTCCCCCCGGTAGCCGTCGCCCCGGGTGGAGCCCACCGTCAGGCGCCCCTGTTCATAGACCAGCTCTATGGCGCAGCCGTCCATCTTGGGTTCCACACTGTACTCGAATTCCTCGCCGGCCCTTAAAAAACGTTTGAGGCGGGCGTCGAACTCCCGGGCCTCGGCTTCGCTGAAGGCATCCTCCAGGGAGAGCATGGGCTGGCGGTGCCGGACGGTGGCGAATTTTTCCAGGGGGGGCGCGCCGACTCGCTGGGTAGGGGAGTCGGGGGTCACCAGGTCCGGGTATTGCTCCTCCAGCCGGGTCAGTTCCTGCATGAGGCGGTCGAATTCCGCGTCGGCAAGCACCGGGTCATCCAGGACGTAATACCGGTAATTGTGATAATTGATTTCTTCCCGGAGTTTCTGCACCCGGGCCACAACTTCTTCGGGGGCTGACTGAGGGCTCGTCATGCTGGCATTTCCATGGGCCTGAGGGGCGGCCGGACCGGCGCCCGGGAGCTGCATCGGCTCGGGATTTTACTGGCGCCGGGTCATGCCCTGGCGCGCCGGGCTGAGTAATACGGGATTGCGAGCAAATGAATAAAATTGGGTGGCACCGCTTTCCAGCCGGTGCAGACGCAGGCTAAACGTCCATGAACCCCAAAATGTTTCACCCCCGAGAATGAAAAACTTCTTCAACAGTATTATAATACGCCGAATAGCCGAGATCCGGATCAAGGTGTTGACATCGGGGGTTATCACCTCCGGCACGGCTAGTAGTTGCAGTATTAGTTTTCAATAACCTGCTGAATTAATGTGCTTTTCACCGATGCAAAGCACCAAGGATTAGTTTATGCCAAAGTCCAGAAGTTTTTCACGGTAAAGCCTGCGGCTACCAACATTATCTTTCCGGAGGCACCTTGGTATAAATGGTGAAGAGCCGATTTTGCCTCTGCTTTTAGGACATAATAGGTAGTTTTGCCGCCAATGGCAAGGGTGAAAGGGGGATGAAGCAGCAGTGTCGGCAAGGATTTTGCCCCGGCGGTTTGACTAGACAGGTAGAATGTAGGCGCAGGCTTTAGCCTGCGCCAGCACATGCTGGAAAGGCTGTGCCACTGAAATTTCCCTGATGCAGGCAATGTTTTTCTGGTTCCCAAGCTCCTGGTCTGAAAAGTTGAAGCGTAGGGTGCGTCTTATACCAAGATGCGCTCATAGAAGTAAGGTAAGCCTTTGCCCTGTAAGGGCGCACCCGCGTGTGCGCCCAGGATTTAGGGCGGACACATGGAACCTGTCTCAAAACGGTTTTTTTGTCATCCTGAACGAAGTGAAGGATCTAGAACTCCTTGATATGACTAGATTCTTCGCTTCGCTCAGAATGACATGGCCTCGTTATGCCAGGTTTTGAGACAGGTTCCATGGGTCCGCCCCTACAAGTAAGTACCTCTTTGAGCGCATCTTGGTGTTACGCACCATTAAGTCTGGCTGGTGGCGGGCACGGAGGCCCGCCCTACCGAACTTTTCATGGTTTACGAGTGGGCCAAAGGTCCATGAGGAACTGCTTCGAAAAGTTCGAACGTAGAGTGCGCACCGCGCACCTCTGGGTCGCGCCAAAGGCGGGCGAGGACGCCTACCCTACGGAACTTTTCATGTTTATGGGCGAGCCGCAGGCCCAGGAACGACTGCTCCCAAAGGTTATCCGTAGGGTGCGCAGCGCGCACCGCAATATCGCGATGGCGGCGGTCTCGGAAAAGGTAAGTTTCCAGGTCGCACTTACATATAGACCGTCCGCGGCAATCCTCCCCAGTCCTGCTGCAAGCTGAAAGCTGACCGCTGATAGCTGATAGCTGTGATTAGAGTTTGCCCTCCCGGTTTTCCACCCCGGCCACCGTTTCCGCACCGGACTGACGCCCGGGGGCCGCCATCTGGGAGGCATCGGCGGCGATGCGGCGAATGGCCGCGACAATCTCCACAATTTTTGCCAGTTGCTGGTCAACTATCTGGATTTCCTTATAAAAGACCTGGCCTTCGGGCAATTCCAGCATTACCAGTTCCACCATGCCGGTGGCCGCAGCCAAAGGCTGGGACAATTCGTGCAGGGAGCGGCGAATTTCCAGAAGCGCATCCAAGTGTTCCATAGTTCCCCGATGATTGACCCACTCTTGGGTTTTTTTCTTTAAACCACAGCAAGAAACGGGCCAGGCAACGCCGGCTGGCACGGCAGAGTCTGGGAGGCCGGGAAACCAGCCGGGGGGCGGGGAAAGGCCGGTAATTATATCTCCGGGAAACAGGCAGGGGAGGCGAAACGTCAAATTTTTGGCAAGACGCCCGGGAATTTTTGGCAGGCGAGGTTTTCGGAAAACTTAAGGGGGGACCTGGGGGAACTCTTAAAAGGTTTTATCCGGGGGATTAAGATGCAGGAATTGCAAAGGCAAAATGCCGCTGCCACACCCTAACCCTCCCCCCTCAAGGGGAGGGAACAAACGGTTTGTTAATGTAAACAATTTCTGAAACGCGACCCTAGTCCCGGGGCACGGCCAACATGCGCTCCACGGCCCGGAGGGCCAGGACCCTCACTTCCGGGGGCACGGTAATCTGGTGGCGCATTTCTTTCAGGGCGGTCACGACATCCTCCAGGCTGATCTTCTTCATTTCCGGGCATATCAGGTTGGCAGAGGGGGAATAAAAAAGTTTGTCCGGGTTGGCCTTCTTAAGGGTATGCAGGATGCCCATCTCCGTGCCGATAATGAACTCTATGGCCGCGGCCTGGCGCACGTAGGCCAGCATCCCGGTGGTGCTGCGGATGACGTCCGCCAAGTCCAGCACCTCCGGGCGGCACTCCGGGTGGGCCACAAAGACCGCCCGGGGGTGGGCGGCCCGGCAGGCCAGGACTTCCTCCCGGGTGAGAGCGTCGTGAATATTACAGCAACCATCCCACCACAACACCTCCTTATCCGTGTGTTTGGCGGTGTAGAGGGCCAGGTTCCGGTCGGGCACCATCAGGACCCGGGGGGCCGTCAAAGAATTGACGACTTTCACGGCGTTGGCGGAAGTGCAGCAGATGTCGCTTTCCGCTTTCACTGCGGCGGTGGAATTGACATAGGTGACCACCGGCACCCCGGGCAGTTCGGCCTTCCGGGCCTTGAGCTGGTCGGCGGTGATGGTTTCGGCCATGTAGCAGCCCACGTCCAGGCGGGGTAGCAGCACGGTTTTCTCCGGGCAGATGATGGCCGCGGTCTCCGCCATGAAATGCACCCCGCAAAAGACGATGACCGCCGCCGGGGTCTTGGCCGCCTCCAGGGACAACCCCAGGGAATCCCCGGTAAAGTCGGCCACATCCTGGATTTCGGGGGGCTGATAGTTATGGGCCAAAAGCAGGGCCCGGCGCTCTTTCAACCATTGTCGCACTTCTTGTTGCTTGCCGGTAAATTCCATGCTTGCCTTCAAAGTCTAGACTTTCGGAGTTAGTTGAGGGGAGGGGGCAGGGGCCAGTGGCACTGGCGTCCCCGCCCTCCCGGCGGGCACGGCAAGCCGTGCCCCTACGCTCCCCTGCCAACCCACTTTAAGGGGTTGGGGAAAGGGGGCCGGGAAAGGGATTGTAATTTGGCCGTCGGCCCCGGCCCCCTCTCCCAAAACTTGAAACTTACTTACCCCCCTCCTGGACCACCTGCACGCCCGGAGGCGGAGTGAAGTGGAAAAAATCCGGGGCTACTTTAATATCCAACTGAATCCGGGAAAAGGCAAAGCGGGTCTCTTCCCCCAGGGCGTTGGTAAATTCCAGGTTTTCCAGCTGGAAGGTGCGGGGGTTGACGGTCAGGGTGAGGCGCTTCAATTCCGGCTGGGGCTTCTTGGGAAAAAGATCGATGACATAGTTGGCCCCTTCCACCGGCGGCCGGTTCCAGGAAATGTCAAAATCCTGGCGCACCTGGCCGATGCCGGAAAAGAAGCGCATCACCAGGTCCGAGCGCAGTACCTGGTCCAACTGATAGACCATGACCAGGCGGTCCTGGGGCATATACATCCACACCTGCCGGCCATCGGACACCACGTCTTTTTTCTGCTCCGTCGGCCGTTCATACTGCCAGCGCATGCGGCAGGGTTTCTGGAAATACATCCAGCCTTCGGCCGTCTCTCCCTGGTGCACCGCTTTGAGGCGGGACTCCTGGCGAAAGTAGGCTTTGAAGGCCCCGGAGCGGTCATATTGACCCTGGACCTTGCCAATGACCTCCTGGGGGGTAAGCGCCCCCCACCCCGGGGGGGCCCCCAGGGCCAACAAAATCAGAACCAAACCAGATAAATAAGCCCAGCGTGGCATCACGGAGTTTCCCTTGCGCGAAATTAAGTCTGGGATAAACTTATCAAATCGTCCCGGCATCGTCAATTGAGACGGAAGGTTACCCTGGGAAGCCGGGGGAAATATGTGGAACAGGCACCCCTGCCGGCACAGCAGCACATCCCCAAATTCCTTTTCCTCGATTAACCCTCGATTGTCATTGACAAAGCTCGGGCTTTGCGATTAATTGCCTTGGGAAAGCTGCTTATGCCCCGGATTGCCGATTACGATTATCCCTTGCCCCCGAAGTTGGTGGCCCAGTATCCCCTGCCTCAAAGGGACGCCTCCCGCCTCCTGGTATTGCGCCGGGACGTTGGAGAGATTCGCCACTCCGCCTTCCGGCACCTGGGCGATTGGCTGGACGCCGACGACCTGCTGGTGATCAACGACACCCGGGTCTTTCCGGCCCGACTACGGGGCACCAAAGCCAGCGGCGGACAGGTGGAACTCCTGCTCCACCGCCTGCCTGAGCCGGAAGGCAATGGCGCGGGGGAGAAAGATGTTGAGGGAGGGGGCCAGGGGTCAGAGACCCACTTACAATCCTCCCTCAAACTTCATAAAACCGCCCTGGCCCGGGCGACTTTTCGGGCCCGCCGGGGGCTGAAGCCGGGTCAGCTCTTGCATTTCGGCCCGGCTCTGGAAGCGGAGGTCATCTCGTTGAGTCAGCCGGGGGTAGCGGAGGTGCGGTTTTTCAGCCGATCCCCGGATACCTGCCAGGCGGTGTTGGAGGCGGGGGAGGTGCCGCTGCCGCCCTATGTCCGGCGATCCCCGGACGGCCAGGACCGGGAGCGCTACCAGACGGTGTTCGCAGAAGCGGTGGGGGCCATCGCCTGCCCCACGGCGGGATTGCATTTCACCGACGCCGTGCTCGGGGAATTGGGCCGGCGGGGGATTGAGGTGGTGTCCCTGACCCTGCACGTGGGACCGGGGACCTTTATGCCGGTGCGGGACGACGACTATACCGAGCATCGGCTGCAGCCGGAATATTTTATCCTGCCTCAGGCGACGGCCGCACGGTTGAACCGGGCCCGGGCCCAGGGGAAACGGCTGGTGGGGGTGGGCACCACTACGGTCCGGGTGCTGGAATATTGCGCCGCGGCCGAGGGGTTTCGAGCCCAGAGCGGTTGGTGCGACCTCTTTATTTATCCCGGCTATCAATTCAAGGCGGTGGACCGGCTGCTCACCAACTTCCACCTGCCCAAGTCCACGCTGCTGCTCCTGGTGAGCGCCTTCGCCGGCCGGGATTTGATTATGCGGGCTTACCAAGAGGCCATTAAGGAAAACTATCGCTTCTATAGCTACGGCGATTGCATGTTGATTTTGTAAATTGAGACCGTTGTGAAAGGTTTTTGAGGGAAGGGCGGGGGGAGCGCAGCTCCCCCGCCCTCCCCTCAAACTCCTCTCCCAACCCCCCTTAATGTTATGGGTGAATCGAAAGCCGAGGCTTCGATTAGACAAAATGTCGAAAGGGGTTGGGGGAGAGGGTTTGGGAGAGGGATTGTAAGTGGGTCTGCGACCCCTGGCCCCCTCTCCCATATCTATATCCCAATGTTTGATTTTCTGTTAAAAAAATCCTCAGGCCCTGGCGGGCCGAGGCTAGGGGAGATGCGCACCGCCCACGGCGTGGTGGAGACGCCGGTGTTCATGCCGGTGGGCACCTATGGGACGGTGAAGACCATGACCCCCGAGGAGTTGGAGAGCCTGGGGGCCAGCATCATTTTGGCCAATGCCTATCATCTCTATTTGCGTCCGGGGGTGGAGGTCATTGCCGCACTGGGGGGCCTGCATCGTTTCATGCACTGGCCCGGCCCCATCCTCACCGACTCCGGGGGCTACCAGATCTTCAGCCTGGCGCCCCTGCGCACCATCAGCGACGAGGGGGTGGTGTTCCGGTCCCATCTGAACGGCGACCAGCATTTTTTGACCCCCGAGGCCGTGGTCAGCCTCCAGGAGGCCATGGGGGTGGACATCCTCATCTGTTTGGATGAATGTCCCCCGCACCCGGCCCCGGAGGCCCAGGTGCGCCGGGCCGCGGACCTGACCTGGAAGTGGGCCCGGCGGTCCCTGGCGGCCCGGGTCCGGCCGGATGCCGCCCTGTTTGCCGTGGTGCAGGGGGGGATGTCCCCGGACCTGCGCCGGGAGCAGGCCCAGGCCTTCCGGGAATTGCCCTTTCAGGGCTTCGCCATCGGCGGCCTGAGTGTGGGAGAGGACAAGGAAACGACTTACGCCATGGTGGAGGTGACGGCGCCGGAGCTGCCGGAGGATAAGCCCAGGTACCTGATGGGGGTGGGGACCCCGGAGGACCTGGTGGAGGGGGTGGCCCGGGGGGTGGACATGTTCGACTGCGTGCTGCCCACCCGCAATGCCAGAAACGGCACGGCCTTTACCGGCAGTGGCCGGGTGGTCATCAAGAACGCGGCCTACGGGCGGGACCCGGAGCCCCTGGAATCCGGGTGCGGCTGCTATGCCTGCCGTCATTACTCCCGGGCCTACCTCCGGCATCTCTTTTTGGCCAGGGAAATCCTGGCCTATCGTCTTTTAACGCTACACAATTTATATTATTATATAAATCTGATGGCCGGGATGCGGCAGGCGGTGGCGGTGGGCAGGTTCGCCGCGTTCCGGCGGGAGTTTTACCAAAAACGTCGGAATGGAGGTAACACTCGTGGTTAATTGGGCATATGCGGCCGCACCCGCGGCGGGCGGCGCCGAGTCCGGTCCCATGTGGACCTTCCTGGCCCCCATGGTCCTGATGGTGGCGATCTTCTATTTCCTGCTGATCAGGCCGCAACAAAAAAAGGCCAAGGAACACAAGCTGTTCCTGGAAAACCTGAAGCGAGGCGACCGCATCATCACCACCGGCGGGATCTGTGGCGAGATCGTCAACATGGGGGAATCCACCCTGATCGTCGAAGTGGCCGACAAGGTCCGCCTGGAAGTGGGCCGGGCTTACGTCGCCGGCTTCGCCCCGAAAAAAGGCGGCAGTTAAACGCAGACTGAGACACGCACCCGCTGGGGTAATGCTGCATAATCAGCACGCAAGCAAATCAGGTCCGAAACGGTTGGCTTTAAATCTTATTACTCGGACCAGAAAGCAAGCTCCATTCACCCCCACCCCAACCTCCCCCTTCAAGGGGGAGGGAGTAAAAGGAAGGAACTTTTTTTCGTGCTTTTTTTCTGGTTCCCAAGCTTCTGCCCTGAAAGTTCGTGATGGGTATTATACGGGCACGGCGTGCCGTGCCCAAACCAAACGTTCCTGGTTCCCAGGATACTTGGCGTGAGGCGGGCGAGGACGCCCGCCCTACGAAATTATTATTATTTATGGGTGAGCCGCAGGCTCATTGTGCAACTGCTTGGGAACCCACTTGACGGCAAAGCTCCTGCTTTGCATTAGCGGGAGCCTGGGAACCAGTATACGGACGCAATTTTTGTGCCGGACACTACTGGGATTTAATACCGAGTTACGGCCAATCGAATATTTTTTGCCAATTTTTCTTGGCGGCACAGGCGTTTCGCCTGTGCCGCACAGGCTAAACGCCCATGGCAATTATGGCCACCCCGGAGAATGAAAGTTCCATTGTAAGGGCGTGATTTATCACGCCCTTTTAGGGCGCAATGAATTGCGCCCCTACATTTAACTGCGAGCTACAAGGGGTGATTCGCCGCCCCCACAGAAGTTTTTCACGGTAAAGCCTGCGGCTACAAAAGCGACATTTGCATGCAACTCGTTATAAGAAGGTTTTCCAGGGATTATTTTGAAAATCCCCCCTGCCCCTTTTTGGAAAAGGGGGAACAAGATAGGTTCTCCGGCGCCACCTGGTTTATGAAGCACTCCATCATGCTCGCAGGAAGGTTACGTGGCAGACACCAACCAGCCTCACCAGACCTTAATCCGGGAGATTGACCGCCTCCAGCGCCTGGCCCAGGAATGGACCCGCCTCTTTCCCCAGGCAGGCTCCCAGGAAGAGCACTGGCTCAAGGTCCTCTCCCAGGTCCAGGCCCACGTGGCTGAAGACCTGAGCCGCCTAGCCGTGGTGGGCACGGTCAAAGCCGGCAAAAGCACCCTGATCAACGCCCTGGTGGGCCAGGATTTGCTCAAGCGGGGCGCGGGGATCCTCACCGCCATGATCACCCGGGTGCAGCCGGGTGCCCAGGCCCGGGCGGTCTTGCGCTTCAAAGACTGGGGCGAGATCCAGGGGGAGGTGCAGCGGGCCCTGTCGCTTTTCCCCAGCACCCGTCTGTTGCAGCGGTCGGCCCCCCTGGACCTGAAGAAGGCAGAGGACCGGGAACTGTTGGGCCAACTCCTGGCCGAGGCCCAGGCGGCTGAGCTTTGGTCCGGCAACGGCCTGAACCAGGATTATCTCCTCCTCAAATCTTACCTGGATGGGTTTGAGCTGCTCAAAGACCTTCTGGCCCAGGGCGGGGAACTCACCCTGACCGGAGAGGCCCTGGCCCGCCACCGGGACCTGGTGACCCGGGAGGCCACCGCGGTCTATCTGAAGGACGTGCTCCTCACCATTCCTATACCCTGGCTGCCGGCCGGGGTGGAACTGGGAGACTGCCAGGGAAGCGATTCCCCCATCCCCCAGCACCTGGCCCAGGTGTTGGCCTACCTGATTAAAACCGATCTGGTCCTTTATACCATCAGCTCCCGGGTAGGACTCAGACAGGCGGATTTTCAGTTTCTTGCGGAACTGAAGCGCATGGGTTTGGGGCCGCATATCCGGTTTGTGCTCAACCTGGACCTGGGGGAGCTCCGGGGGCTGGACGAGGTCCGGCAGCTCCGGGAGCGGGCGGCTCAGGAGCTCCAGGCCCTGCTGCCCGGCCCGCTCCTTTTTGCTTTTTCCACCCTGAAGCTGCTCCTGGAGCAAAGCCTGGCCCAGGGGCACAAACTTGATGCCCGGGAAGAAGCCCTGCTGTCGGTCTGGCGGGGCGACCCCCAGGCCGCGGCTTTTTCCGACCAGGAGGCCAGGCGCCTGGAGGCGGCCCTGGCGGAAGAAGTGCGCCGGCTGCAGCACCGGCGGCTGGCCGGCGGCAGCTTATCCCAGGTGCAGATGGTGGCCCGGGGTTTAAGGGAGCAACTGGAACTGACTCAGGGGCTGATGGGCCAGGACCTGACGGCCTTGAAGGAGCTGGAAAAGCGGTTGACAAAGCGGCGGCAGTCCCTGGAGGCCACCCTGAACAGCCTGCGCCAGACCCTGGAAGGGGCCGGGGCCCGCCTGAAAAAAACCCTGAAGGACCGGATCAATTCCCAACTGGACCCCTATTACGGCCTGGGCGCCTCTCTGGAAGATCTCATCCGGAATTACGAACCCAATTGGGACGAGCTTTTGCCCCCGGGGACCGAAGCGGCCCTGAGCGCCGCCCTCTACCGCCTGTTCCAGGAATTCCAGAAATCCCTGGCCCAATTCGCGGCGGGTGAGTTCAACGTCCAGATGCTGGAGTTCATCAGGACGCAAGAGGACTGGCTGCGGGGCCAACTGGCCCAGGCCTGGGCGCCACTGCTCCTGGCCTTGAAAGAGGCCTTGAGCCTCTATTACGGCGAGATTGGCGCCCAGGGGCTGCCCGCAGCCCCTCCCTCCCTGGAGATTGCCGAGCCTGAACGGCCGGCGCAACTGGAGGTGCCGCTCCTGAACCTGCAACTGGACCCCGGCTGGAGCTGGGCCGGCCAGGTGTGGATGCGCTCCGGGGTGGGGTTTTTGCGCCGGGCCTGGGAGGCGGGCAAGCGCCGCCTGGGTTTGGGCACCCCACTTGACCCTCGCACTCAGCTCATCCGGGACCTGGCCTGGGCCTTGAAAACCATCAAGAATTGGCTCCAGGAAGAGATCAAACATCAACTGGTGGATTACCGGGAACGCCTGAAATTCCAATATTTTTTCCCCCTGGTAGACCAATGGAGACAGAGCCAGGAGGAGGGTCTCAACAACAACCTGAAATCCCTGTACGCCGACCTGGAAGGGGTGGCCGGGTCCCTGCACCTGGCCGAGGAAGAACGGGCCGCCCGGCGCCGGCGGCTGGAGGAGATGCTGCCCCAAGCCAAAGAGATTGAGGCCAGGCTTGGGGAAGGGGGCCAGGGGTCGCAGACCCCTGCCCCCTTCCCCAAACCCCATCCCCCAACCCCTTAAAGTTTTGGGTCCCTGTAAAAGGGGTTGGAAGGGGAATGTAGGGGCACGGCTTGCCGTGCCCGTCGCGAGGGCGGGGGAGCCGCTCCCCCGCCCTCCCCGCAACTAATCCCTAAGGAAACCAAGCCGTGACCGACAAACTTCCCTGGCTGGCGTTGCGCAGCATCCCCGGGGTGGGGTTGGTGCTCTTCGAGCGCCTGGCTCGGAGGTTTGGCGGGCCCGCCGCGGTCTTCGAGGCCTCGCCGGCGGAATTGCGGTCGGTCCGGGGCATTTCTCCGGCCATGGCCCAGGCCATTGCCTCCTTCCGAGCTTGGGACCGGGTGGAAGCCGAGATTTCCCGGCTGCAAGGCCAAGGCGGGGAAATCCTTATCCAGACCGACCCCGGGTTTCCCGCCCGCCTCAGAGAAATTCCCTATGCCCCGCCTTTTTTGTTCACCCGGGGGACCCTGGCCCCTCAGGACGCCCACGCCGTGGCCCTGGTGGGCACCCGGACGCCCAGCTATTACGGCCTGAAGGCCGGCCGGAAGCTGGCCCGGGCCCTGGCCAGCCGGGGCTGGACGGTGGTGAGCGGCCTGGCCCGGGGTATCGACACTGCCGCGCACCAGGGGGCCCTGGAAGCCGGCGGGCGCACCCTGGCGGTGTTGGGCTGCGGTCTCGACGTGGTCTATCCCCCGGAAAACCGGGAGCTTTACCCAAAAATTCCCGAGCAGGGGGCCCTCATCAGCGAGTATCCCCTGGGCGCCCCCCCGGAGGCCAAGAACTTTCCCCTCAGGAACCGCCTCATCAGCGGCCTGGCCCTGGGGGTGGTGGTGGTGGAGGCCGCGGCCAAGAGCGGCACCAACATCACCGTGCGCTACGCCCTGGACCAGGGCCGGGAAGTCTTCGCGGTGCCGGGCCCCATCGACACCCCCACCAGCGTCGGGCCGCACCGCCTTATCCAGGACGGGGCCAAGCTGGTCCACGAAGTGGAGGATATTTTGCAGGAACTGCCGGGGTGGGCCCAGGTAGCCGGCCCTTTGTTCGCCGCGGCCGGGATGGCGGAAACCCCGGCGCGCCCGGGTCCCGGGCCGAGCGAAGACCCTTTGCTCCCCTTCCTGGGCTCGGAGCCGGTGCAATTGGAGGAACTGGTGCAGGCCTCCCGCCTCCCCGCCGCCGAGGTCCTGAGCCGCCTGACGCTGCTGGAACTTCAGGGCCTGGTCCGGGAACTGCCGGGGAAGTGCTATGTTTTAGAGAATTGAACGGGACGCCGGTGCTGCAGGATAACCAGCAATCGATTTCATCCCGTAGGGGCGGACCCATGGAAACTGTCTCAAAACCTGGCATAACGAGGCCATGTCATTCTGAGCGAAGCGAAGAATCTATTCATATCAAGGAGTTAAGACCTCTGCGAAAATCTAAACATTCACTTATGTAATCAAAATGTAGCGTAGGCGCCCTCGCCTGCGCCTATATAGCGTATGACACCCGAGGGCGGGTGTCCCACATTTAGATT
>Ga0315281_10004183_pt1 | contig 21022 bp, 15 predicted proteins | sample YL17G07_0_MG_FD_204540 | JGI IMG/M metagenome (GOLD analysis project Ga0315281, IMG submission 204540) | Sediment microbial communities from Yellowstone Lake, YNP, Wyoming, USA - YL17G07_0 | ecosystem: Environmental > Aquatic > Freshwater > Lake > Sediment | place: USA: Wyoming | collected...
ATGCCACGGTCGCGAGCCCGCCTGGACGGCTCGAGAAGGCCCCCGGCGTTCCTGGCGACGACCTGGATGTCGGCCAGCCGGGTGTCGACTACCGCTGGGAGCACTGCATCGTCGTCGTCAACGCGAACGGGGACATCATCGAAGACTGGTCGCAGTGGGACAAGATGCTGCGGCGGCCGCACGCCGTCTACATCAGCCCGTACGATCCGGAGAAGCGCGTCTGGATCGTGGACGACTACCGGCACTCCATTTTCATTTTCAGCAACGACGGGAAGCGGCTGCTGCAGACGATCGGCGAGCCGAACGTTCACGCGGCTGACGACAAGCACTTCTACCGGCCGACGTTCATTGCGTGGCTCCCGGACGGCACGTTCTTCGTCGCGGACGGGTACGCCAACACCCGCGTCGTGAAGTTCGACAAGAACGGCAAGTACCTGATGACGTGGGGCCAGGCTGGCACCACGGGTCGCGGCGCGCCTCCCGAGACGCGACCGGGCTATATGAACAACGTGCACGGCGTCGCGGTCGATCCGCAGACACGGCAGGTCTTCGTCAACGATCGCCAGAACCATCGCGCGCAGGTGTTTGACGAAAATGGCAAGTACCTTCGCGAGTGGAGCTTCGGTCCGCCCCCGTCGGATATTCACCTGCTCATCGTCGGGGCCGACCGATATCTCTGGGCCTTCGATCGCGGCACCTCGAAGATGCTGAAGTACGACCTGAACGGCAACTTCCTATACTCGTGGGGCACCTGGGGCGACTTCCCCGGAGGCTTCTGGGGCGTACACGGGATCAGCGTGGATCAGGAGGGCAACTTCTACGTCGCCGAAGTGGACAGCGGACGCGCGCAGAAGTATCGCCCGCGGCCCGGCGCGAACCCGGCGTTCCTGGTGGGTAAACCGGTGTACGCGGCGTGGAAGTAACGCTCACGCGCACGAAGCTCAATTCGAACCAGATCAAGGGATTCTGGGCGGCCTGGGGCGGCTGGACGCTCGACGGCATGGACGCGTTCATCTACGCGCTCGTGCTCGTGCCGGCGTTGACCGAACTGCTACCGCGATCAGGCCTCGCCGTCACGCCCGGTAACGTCGGGTACTACGGCAGCGTCCTGCAGGCGCTGTTCCTCCTCGGCTGGGGCCTCTCGATGGTCTGGGGGCCGATTGCCGATCGCTTCGGCCGCGTGCGCGCGCTGATCCTGACCATCCTTTTCTATTCGGTGTTCACGTTTCTGTGCGGCGTCGTGACGAACATCTGGCAGCTGGCCGTGCTGCGCGTGCTGTGCGGCATCGGCCTTGGCGGCGAACAGCCGATGGGCGGCACGTTCGTGGCCGAGGAGTGGCCGGAGGACCGCCGCAAGATGGGCGCCGGGTACATGCACACCGGCTACTACTTCGGTTTCTTCCTGGCGGCGATCGCCAACTACTACATCGGCGCGAACTACGGGTGGCGCTGGATGTTCATTCTCGGGGGCGCGCCCGCGCTGCTCGTCGGCTGGATTCAGAGCGGCGTGCGCGAGCCGGCGACCTGGCAGAAAAAGGCCGCCGATGAACGCGAGCGGCCCAGGATGCGCGATGCATTCGGCGCGCTGTTTACGCCTGAGTACCGGGGCCGGACCATCATCAACTCGCTGTTGTTCACCGTGTCGATTGTCGGACTGTGGGCGGGTTCGATCTACGTGCCCGCCGCGGTCACGCAGATTGCGAGGAACGAAGGCCACCTTCCCGCGGAGGCGGCGCGGCTCGCGTCGTACGGCTCGATGGTGCTGGCGATTGCCACGATTATCGGGTGCCTGATGGCGCCGTGGCTCGCCGAGCGTTTCGGGCGCCGAACGGCGATGGGGATGTATTTCGTCTCGCTGGGTGTGGCCGTGGCAATCGCATTCGGCTACGTGTTCTACATGCCGTCGGCGCTGACGGCGTTCTTCGTCCTGATCTTCTTCCTCGGGATCGGCGGCGCAAATTTCGCGATGTACACCTTGTGGCTGCCCGAGCAGTACTCGACGGGCTGCAGAGCCAGCGCGATTGCCTTCGTCAGCTCGGTGGGCCGCTTCGTGGGCGTGGCGATGGTGTTTCTCGTCGGCGCCGCCATCCGGTCGTACGGCAGCCTGGGCGTGCCGGTCGCGGTCACGGCGGCCGTCTTCGTGCTCGGCCTGATCCTGCTGCCGTTCGCGGTAGAGACGCGCGGGAAAGCGCTGCCAGCGTAGAAAGTGAACCCTCCCGTTCTCGAGCTCGACAACGCCACCGTCATCAAAGCGGACCGTCCCGTCCTCGACAGCCTCACGCTGACCATCCGTGCCGGCGAGCACACCGCCATCGTCGGTCCCAACGGGGCGGGGAAGTCAGTCCTCGTCCGGCTGCTGACGCACGAAGATCGCGCAGTGGTGCTCGCCGACGGCCGCTCGCCGGTGCGCGTCTTCGGCAACGACATGTGGGATGTGTTCGAGCTGCGATCGCAGCTCGGCATCGTGTCGGCCGATCTGCACCAGCGGTTCGTCGCCGGCAACAGCGAAGGCCGCATCACGGGGGAAGCCGCGGTGCTCTCCGCGTTTCTCGCGTCCGACGGCATTCTTCGGTACGGCGTGGTCACCGATCAGATGCGCCGGCAGGCGGCCGAGGCTCTCGATCGCCTGGGCGTGGCGCATCTCGCCAGGCGATGGCTGGACGAGCTGTCGAGCGGCGAGGCGCGGCGCGTGCTGCTGGCGCGCGCGCTCGTGACGTCGCCGCGCGCGCTCGTGCTCGACGAGCCGACGACCGGTCTCGATCTCGTCGCCCGGCACGACTTCATGGAGCGCGTCCGGCAGATCGCGCGCGACGGCACCACGCTCATCTTGATCACACATCACATCGACGAGATCGTTCCAGAAATCGAACGCGTCGTCCTGCTGAAGGACGGACGCATCGCCGCCACCGCCTCGAAACGGTCGATGCTGACGGCCGAACGCCTGACCGACCTGTTCAACGCGCCCATTGCCATCAGCGAAGACGACGGCTATTTCTACGCGCGTCCAGGGCGCGCGGAGAAAGTTCGCTAGAATCAGCATCGCCACATGCCGCTCAATGCCGGCACCAGACTCGGCCCGTACGAAATCCTGGCGCCGCTCGGCGCGGGCGGTATGGGCGAGGTGTATCGCGCCCGCGACACGCGCCTCGATCGCGTCGTCGCGATCAAGGTGCTGCCGGCAGATTTTGCGACCGACGCCTCCGCCCGGGTGCGCCTCGACCGCGAGGCCCGCGTCATCTCGCAGTTGAATCACCCGCAGATCTGCACGTTGCACGACATCGGGCAGGCCGAGGGCCACGACTTCCTCGTCCTCGAGTACCTCGAAGGCGAGACGCTGTTTGACCGGCTCGGCAAAGGCGCGCTGCCGATCGCGCAGGTGCTGACGTTCGCTATTCAGATCGCCGACGCGCTCGGCAAAGCGCATCGCGCGGGCATCACGCATCGCGACCTGAAGCCGGCCAACGTGATGCTCACGAAATCCGGCGCCAAGCTTCTCGACTTTGGCCTGGCGAAGAAGGCCGCGCCGGCCGCAAGCTTGGGCGCGACGGCTCTTGCAACCCGCGAGGCGCCGCTCACCGAACACGGGACGATTCTCGGGACGTTCCAGTACATGGCGCCCGAGCAGCTCGAAGGCCAGGAGGCCGACGCGCGGACGGACATCTTCGCGTTCGGCGCGCTGCTCTACGAGATGGCCACCGGCAAGCGCGCGTTCGAAGGCAAGACCCGGACGTCGCTCATCGCGGCGATTGTCGGCAGCGCGCCGCCGCCGCTCTCGAAGGTCCAGCCGCTGTCGCCGCCCGCGCTCGAGCACGTCGTGGAGAAGTGCCTCGCGAAAGATCCGGACGACCGGTGGCAGAGCGCGCACGACATCGCGGAAGAACTGCGCTGGATCAGCCAGGCCGGATCGCAAGCCGGCGTTGCCGCGCCGCTCAGCATCCGCCGCAAGACGCGAGAGACGCTGGCCTGGGCAGTGGCGGCCATCGCCGTCATCGGCCTCGCGGCGACGGGATTCCTCCTGACCAGAGGGACGGCGGAGACCCATGCGTATAGCCTGATCGTGCCGCGCGCGGATAGCGGCTACATGTTTTCGGGCGCAGCACAGGTGTCGCCGGACGGGAAGCAGCTGTGTTTCATGGCCGCGACCGGGGAGAACAAACCGCCGCAGATCTTCGTTCGCACGGTGGACAGCTTCGCCGTCCGCGCCCTCGACGGCACGGAGAACGCCAATTACTGCCAGTGGGGGCTGGACAACCATTCCATCGTGTTCAGCGTTGCGGGGAAGAGCCTGAAGATCGTCGACGTGCTCGGCGGGCCCACGCGGGCGATCTTCGAAGGCGATGATGTGGGTTTCGGCGGCTATGCGATGAACCGAGACGGCGTCGTGCTTATCGGCAGCGCCCTGGGAGGCATCCGCCGTACTTCGTCAAAGGGTGGGGCGCTCCAGACCATCACCACTCCTGACAAGTCCCGCCACGAAGAGTGGCAGTCCTTTCCCGTGTTCCTGCCTGACGGTAAACACTTTCTGTTCATCTCGTTCCTCCGCGATCCGGCCATGCGCGATCAGCCGCACTACCTGTATGCCGGGGCGCTCGATTCGAAGGACATCAGGTTTCTCGGAGAGATTCCCTCGCAGGTCCAATACGTCGATCCCGGATACTTGCTCTTCGTACGCGACGGCACGCTGCTCGCCGCGCGGTTCGATGCGGCAGCCCTGGAGATGCGCGGCGATCCGCAGCCGATCGCGGATGGCGTGCTGTACTTCAAGCCGACGGGTGGGGCCGAGGTTTCAGCATCCACCAACGGCGTCGTCACGTACCGGGCGCCGTTTGGCGGGCAATCGCTCGCCTGGGTCGATCGATCCGGGCGTCGTTCCGGGACGGTCGGCCCGGTCGGGGACTTCGGCGGCTTCCGCTTTCTGCCGGGCGGGTCCGAGATCGTCGCAGAAGTCTCCGACTTGAAAATCGGGACACCCGACATCTGGCTCTTCGGCCTCAAACGCGACACGGCGACGCGCGTGACGTTTGCACCGGGATACGAGTCGAACCCAGTCCTCACGCCCGACGGCAGGACGCTGTTCTACGCCAGCGACGCGCTCGGCGTTCCAGACATTTTCATGAAACGCATGGGTTCGGCTGAAGACGATCGCCCATTCATCGTCGAGCCCGGTGAACAGTATCCGATGGACGTCTCGCCCGATGGTAAGTTTCTTGTGTATGTCACCAGCGACTTCAAGAGCGGCACGCAGGGCGATCTGTATGTGATCGCGCTGGATGGACGGTCCAAAGCCACTCCGTTCGTCCGGACGCCCTTCGACGAGCGAGACGCGCGCTTCTCACCGGATGGCAAGACGCTGGCGTACTACTCGAACGAATCCGGGGAGGGGCAGGTGTACGTGAAGCCGTTCCCCGGTCCTGGACCCGCGCGACAGATTTCCACGAAAGGCGGCGGGACTCCCCGTTGGTCGCCCGATGGCCGGCAGCTCTATTTCAATCGCACGAAACAGCTCTATGTCGTCGACGCCAACTCGCCCGAGGCCGAGCCGCGACTGTTGTTCGATTCCGATCGCCGGTTTTACAATTTCGAGGTCGCGCCGGACGGGCAGCGCTTTCTCATGAACATGATCGACGAAGCCGCAACGCAGACGCCCACGCGCGTCATCGTGAACTGGCCGGAGTTGTTGAAGAAAGCGGATAAGCGGTGAATCCGGTCGGCATGATTGGGCTGGGCATCATGGGCTCGGCCATGGCCGCGAATCTCACGAGGGCCGGTTACCGCGTGCTCGGATACGACGTGCTCGAGGCGCGTCGCCGGGCTCACCGCCGCGCCGGCGGACAGGCGGCACGCGGCTGCCATGACGTCGGCGGAAGCGCGGGCGTGGTCATCTGCTCGCTGCCTTCGTCGGAGGCGCTGCGGCGGACGGCCGACGAACTCGCCCAGTCAACGCCGCCGCCGCGGATTGTGATCGACACGAGCACCTTGCCCATCGCCGTCAAAGAAGCCGCGCGACGCCGCCTCGCCGCGCGCGGCACGACGTTGCTCGACTGCCCGTTGAGCGGCACCGGCTCGCAGGCGCGCGCAAAGGATCTGGTGGTGTATGCGAGCGGCAACCGCGCCGCGTATCGGAAGGTCGCGCCGATTCTGGACGCGATCGCACGCGCCCACTATCACGTCGGTCCGTTCGGCGCCGGGTCGAAGATGAAGTTCGTCGCCAACCTGCTCGTCGCCATTCATAACGTCGCCGCCGCCGAAGCGCTCGTGCTCGCGATGAAAGCCGGTCTCGACCCCGCGACGACGTTGAAGGTCATCAGCGACGGGGCCGGAAGTTCACGGATGCTCCAGGTGCGCGGCCCGTCGATGGTGAAGGGCGACTACTCCAAAGCGCTCATGACGCTCGAGATCTGGCAGAAGGACATGAGGATCATTGCCGATTTCGCGCGCGAGGCCGGTTGCACGACCCCGCTATTCTCCGCAACCGCTCCGATCTACACTGCTGCCACCAAAGCGGGGAGAAGCCGGGACACCGGCGCGGTGTGTGCGGTGCTCGAGCGGATGGCGGGAGTGACACGAAGAAAGTTCAAAGTGCGAAGTGCAAAGTAGAAAAGTAAGTGCAACGTTGAAAGTGTGGAGGCAGACGATGCGCAGATATCTATCGCTGTTCGCTGCAGCCCTTGCGGGCTTCGCAGCCGTTTATCTGGTCGATCATCAGTGGGTGTCCGCTCAGTCCGCGCCGACCAGGGTCGCCGCTGTCCCGAGCGAGAAGGGCGGTCAGGACATCTTCGGCGCGTACGAAGTCGTCGCCGGCTGGCCGAAGAAGCTCTCGACCATTCCGGGACACGGACCGTGGACGTTCGGCGCGGGCCAAAGCGTGTTTGCCGAAAGCCCCGACCGCGTCTACGTCGTGCAGCGCGGGGAGCTGCCGGAGATTCCGCGTCCGATGGCACGCAAGCTGTCGGACCTCGGTCCGAGCATCGGGTTCCCAATCGGCCGGCTGCCGTGGCGCGACGCGACCACGGCGAGCCCTCCCGGCAACGGCGGCAGCGGTCAGCTCGCCGAGGGCGGGATGGAAGCGTGGGGTCGGAACAACAAGATGGGCGTTGACGCCCGCTGGGAACACTGCGTGCTCGTGTTCGACGGACAGGGCAACCTGCTGCCCGAGACCGCCAACTGGATGCAGTGGGACGCGAGCCTGCAGCGGCCGCACTTCATCGCCATCAGTCCGTACGACGCGGACAAGAACGTGTGGCTCATCGACGACCACAAGCACGTGATCTACAAGTTCACGCACGACGGCAAGACCAAGCTGCTGACGATTGGCACCTACGGCGTGCCGGGCGCGGACGCCACGCACTTCAATCGTCCGACGTACATGGACTGGTTCCCCGACGGCAGCTTCGTCGTCTCGGACGGCTATAACGGCACGCGCGTCGCGAAGTTCGACAAGGACGGGAAATTCCTGATGGCGTGGGGCGAGAAAGGCTCCAACCAGAACGACACGCGTCCGGCCTACTTCAACAACGTGCACGGCATTGCCGTGGATCCGAAGACGCGCCGGGTCTTCGTCAACGACCGCGGCAACCACCGCGCGCAGGTCTTCGACGACAACGGCAAGTTCCTCGACTCGTGGCGATTCGGCGACCCGCCGTCGGACGTGCACATGTTCAACATCACGAGCGACGGGTTCCTGTGGGCCGCCGATCGCGGCACGAACAGAATCCTGAAGTACGACCTCAGCGGCAAATTCCAGTACTCCTGGGGCACGTGGGGCGACTTCCCCGGCGGCATGTGGGGCGTGCACGGCATGAGCACCGATCAGGACGGCAACTTCTATGTCGCCGAGGTCGACAACGGCGGCGCCCAGAAATACCGGCCACGCCCGGGCGCCAATCCGGCGTTCCTCGTGGGAAAACCAATCCGATCGGCTTGGAAATAGGCTATCGTTTGCCTGTCAGAGGGGGCGCTTTGTGAAGCAGACATTCTTCGGCGTTGTCTTGGCGGTGGGCGTGTTCGGCGCTTCGGTCGCCGCGCACCATGGCGCCGCGAGCTTCGACACCACGAAAGAGCTCACGTTGAAGGGAAGCGTGACGGAATGGATCTGGGCCAATCCCCACTGCTTTCTGAAGTTCGACGCGAAAGACGACACGGGCGCCGTCAGAAACTGGGCGGTCGAAGTCAGCAATCCGACCGACATGTCCAAGCTTGGCTGGGCGCGGACGTCATTCAAGTTCGGGGATGAAGTGACCGTGACCTTGCAGCCCGTCAAGAGCGGCGCGCCCGTGGGGCGCGTCAGGCGGGTGGTGCTGCCCAACGGCGAAACACTGGCAACGGGAGGGGGAGGAGGGCGCGCCACTCCGCCCCCTCCCGCACCGTAACCGCGCGGCGACGCGGCCGCATTTCGTCTCCAGGCTGAAGGGGATTTCGACATGCCGAAGCGCTTGATTGTTCCGATCGCCGGCGTCGTGGCGGTGCTGTCGCTGTCGTCGGTGGTCGGCGGGCAGATTCTGCCGTGGAACAACCCGGGCAATGCACAGAGCCAGAATCAGCCGCAAGCCGGACCGCCGGGGCCAGCGCCGCGCCGCGATCTGTCGGGAATCTGGGACGCGGGTGGCGCGGGCATCGGGGCGCGAGGGGCGACAACTGCGCCGCTGACGCCCTGGGGCGAGGCGCTGGGCAAAACACACAAAGCCGGAGACGGCATCCGGATGGCCCCGATCGAACAGATCAACGATCCGCTCTCGACGATGGGCGATCCCGAAGGGTTCCCGCGCAATCTGCTGTTCGAGCTCCGGCCCATTCAAATCGTGCAGACGCCGAACCAGGTCCTGATGCTCTATATGTTCGAGAAGCGGTGGCGGGTGATCTGGACCGACGGCCGGCAGTTGCCGACCAATCCGGATCCACGGTGGTACGGCTACTCGGTGGGCAAATGGGAAGACGACTCTACGTTCGTCGTGCAATCCAACGGCACGGATGAAAGAACGTGGCTCGACAACGCCGGCAATCCCCACAGCGCCGAGATGAAAGTGGAGGAACGGTACCATCGCGTGAACCAGAACACCCTGGAGCTCACCGTCACGATCGACGACCCGAAGGCGTACACGATGCCATGGGTGGCCCGTAACAAGCTCCCGCTGAGGTTGATGCCGCCCAACACGGACCTGATGGAGATGATCCCGTCGGCCACGGAAGCGGCGGAATACAAGAAAGTGTTTGCCGCTCCTGGCAAGTAGCTGAGAGGCGGCGTAAACGACGTGGAGGATCGACGATGAAGGCACAACGAACGGCGCTCGCCAGTCTCGCGGCGCTGGTGCTGCTGTCAGGCGCCGTACAGGCGCAGTGGGTGCACCGCACGACGCCGGGCATTCCGCGCTTGCCGAACGGCCAGCCGAATCTCACCGCGCCGGCGCCGCCGCGACTGCCGGACGGTCATCCGGATTTGTCGGGCATCTGGGACGTGGGAGCCATGACCTATTTTCACGATCTGGCCAGCGGCCTGAAGGGCGAGAACGCGCCGCAGTTGACGCCCTGGGCCGCCGCGCTCCAGAAGGGACGGCGGGATCGCAATCACGTCGACGATCCGTACACATACTGCCTGCCGCTGGGCGTGCCGCGCGAAAACCACCGCAGCCCGTTCAAGATCGTGCAGACGCCGTCGATGACGATCTTTCTCCACGAGTCGTTCGTCGGCAACACGTTCCGGCAGATCTTCACCGACGGCCGGCCCCTGCCGAAGCTGAGCGAGACCGAGCCGGCGTGGCTGGGATATTCGGTCGGCCGCTGGGAGGGCGATGACTTCGTCGTCGACAGCATCGGATTCCGCGATCACGGCTGGCTCAGCGCGAATATGGCGTACCCGAATAGCGACGCCCTGCACGTGACCGAGCGCTGGCATCGCGTCGACTTCGGGCACCTGCTGGAGACCGTCACCATCGACGATCCCAAGGCGTACCTGAAACCGTGGACGAACAAGATCACATTGCTCCTCCAGGCCGACACGGAGCTCCTCGATTCGTACTGCGACAACCAGGGGATCATGCAGGCGCACTACAGCATGGGTCCGCGGCCGGAAGAGCCGGCCAGCCCGCCGCTTGGAAAGTAGAAAGTGCAAAGTGGAAAGTGCAAAGTAAGTTAAAAGTAAAGGAGCGCATCATGCGTGGTTTCGTGCTGTTCGTCGCGGGAGTGGTGTGCGGATTGGGCGTCCAGACCATGTTGGCGCAGAGCGGGGATGCCGCTGGCACCTCCGGGGTAGTCTTGAACCACGTTGGTCTAAGTGTGCCGAGCATTCCCGAAGCGGCGGCGTTCTATAAAGAGAAAATGGGATTCAAAGAGGCGTTTCGCAACACCGACGCCCAGGGAAACCCCACAGCCATCTATATCCAGGTCAGCAAGTACACCTTCATCGAGCTGCAGCAGGCCAACGCGCAGCGGCCCGCGGGCGTGAATCACTTCGGGCTCGAAGCGCCGAACATCAAGGCGGCTGTCGCCCTCTTCAAACAGCGCGGCGCAACAGCGAGTGAGCCCGGCGCGCCGAGCGCCTTCTCCCACGCGATTCTGGCGAACGTGACCGACTTGAACGGTCTGCGCATCGAACTGGCCGAGATGGGCCCGGAGTCACTCCAGCGAAAGGCCATGGATAGCTGGAAATGAGGACGTTCGGCGTCGCGACGATCGTCTGGCTGCTTGGCACGGCATGGGCGGCCGGCCAGGCGGGCCAGAAGCCCCAGTCAGGAATGTTGGCGGAAGACGTCTTCACGAACGTCCAGGTGCTGAAGGGCATTCCGGTGGACCAGTTCATGGGGACGATGGGGTTCTTTTCCGCGTCGCTCGGCATGAACTGCACGGATTGCCACGTCGATGAAAGCGGCGGCAACTGGGCCAAGTATGCCGACGACAACGCGCTGAAGCGAACGGCGCGCCGGATGATGTTGATGGTGTCGACCATCAACAAGACCAGCTTCGGCGGCAGGCAAGTGGTGACGTGCAACACCTGTCATCGTGGCACCCGGCGTCCCAACGTGATGCCGAGTCTGGCGTTGTTGTACAGCGCGCCGCCTCCCGACGAGCCAGGCGATCCGTTCGAACAGGCTCCGGGGCAGCCGACCGCGGATCAAGTACTCGACAAATATTTGAACGCGCTTGGTGGAGCGCAGCGGCTGGCCGCTCTCTCCAGCGTGGCCGCCACGGGCAAGTACCAGGGTTTCGACGACGCGGACAAGAGCGACGTGGAAATCTTCGCCAGGTCGTCCGGGCAGCGCAGCACCATCATCCATACGCTGACAGGCGACAGCACGACGACCTACGACGGCCGCGCCGGCTGGATTGCGGCGCCGGACACGGAGAAGCCCGTGTCGCTGCTTGCCATCACCGGACAGGATCTGGACGGCGTGAAGCTCGAAGCGGAGCTGTTCTTTCCAGCACGCATCAAACAGGCGCTCGGCAAGTGGCGCGTCGGCGCCCGGATGATTATCGGCGACCGCGAAGTCCAGCCGGTCCAGGGCACGACAGCCGGCGGCGCGACGGCGACGTTGTGCTTCGACGTGGAGTCGGGCCTGCTGGTCCGGCTCGTGCGGTTTAGCGAGTCGCCGGTCGGACGCCTGGTCTCGCAGATCGACTACGCGGACTATCGCGACGTGTCCGGGGTGAAGATGCCATTTCGATGGACCGTCTCGTGGCTGGACGGACGGTCGACGTTCGAGCTGAGCGGCGTGCAGCCGAACGTCCCGATTGATGCAGCGAAATTCGCCAGGCCTGCCGTCCGACGATGACGTGCGAAGATTTCGAGTGGAGGATATGACCGTGCGGAATGTGAAGAGCGTGCTGTTGGCGGCGATGATGCTGGCCGTTGGCCTGCTGCTGGTGTCGAACCGCGTGTTCGCGCACCACGGGGCCAACCTGTATGACATGACCAGGACGGTCATGTTGAAGGGCACCATCGCGAAGTTCTATTGGGGCAATCCGCACAACGAAGTCACGGTCGACGTGAAGGACGAGAAAGGCAACGTCGCGCAGTGGGTGGCGTATACCGAGCCGCCTCTCGTGATGCTCGAACGCGGCTGGACCAGAAAGTCGCTGAACTTCGGCGACGAGGTGACGATGTATATCTTCACGGCCAGGAACGGCGCGACCGTCGGGACGTTGAACCGGATCGTGTTGAAAGACGGCAAAGAGCTGACCGCCTACCCGATGCCGGGCGCGCCGGCTCCGCCGGCGAAGTAGAAAGTGCAAAGTACAAAGTACAAAGTGGAAACAAACATGCGAAATATTCTTGTCACGGCGGCGATCGCCCTGGCGATGGCTGCGACTGCGGTGACGCTCTCACAGACAGTTCGCGCGCAGCAGGGCGGCTCCGCCAGGCCGGCGGACTTGTCCGGCGACTGGGCGCCCGACCGCACGCGCGGCGGCATGGGCCAGAGCCTCAGCCTCTCCGATCCGGGCGGCCGGAAGCGAGGGAACGAAGACGACATTCCCTATCAGCCCTGGGCGCGGGCGAAGACGCTGTCGGAGAAGACATCGACAGGACCAGACGCACACTTTGACGAGACCACCGATCCGCAGGTCATCTACTGCGAGCCTCCGGGCGTGCCGCACATCTATCTGTGGCCCATCAAAATGCGATTCGTTCCGACGCCGGAAGCCGTCTACCTCCTGTACGAGATCGGTCCGTTCTTTCGCGTCATCTGGCTGAACGCGAAGCATCCCGAGGATCCCGATCCCCAGTGGTGGGGGCATTCGATCGGCCACTACGAAAACGGCGACACGCTCGTCGTGGACACGGTCGGCTTCAACGACAAGACGTGGCTGGATCAGATGGGCCACCCGCATACCGAGCAGATGCACCTGATCGAGCGCTACAAGCGGGTGAGTCCGACCCAGCTCGAGCTCGACATGACGATCGACGATCCGGGCGCGTACACGAAGCCGTGGAATTCGCACAGGAACTTCGCGGTCTCCAACACGGGTTTCATGCGGTACCAGCAGATCTGTTCGGTGCGTGAGAACCAGAAGTTCTTCGACGATGTCGGCAAACCCGCCGTTGGCACGCTGCCCCGCAAGTAGAGCGACTCTTGGCGTCCTGGGAGCGATGGTCGTGTCGCTCCTGGGCGTCGCGCTGGCCGCCGGTCAGACGCGGCCGGCGCAGCCGCCGCCGATGGCGGAAGACGTCTTCACGAACGTCCAGATGCTCAAGGGCCTCCCCGTCAACCAGTTCATGGAGACGATGGGGTTCTTTTCGGCGTCGCTCGGCGCGGACTGCACGTTCTGCCACGTCGGGGAGAGCGGCGGCAGCTGGGCACGGTATGCCGACGACAACGCGCACAAGCGGACGGCGCGCAGCATGATGCGGATGGTGTCCGACATCAATCGGACGAACTTTGGCGGCCGGCAGGTGGTGACGTGCTACACCTGTCATCGCGGCGGCAACCGTCCCAAGGTGACGGCGAGTCTCGCGGCGTTGTACGGCGCGTCGCCTCCGGACGAGCAGGACGACGTGATCGCGCCGGCTCCAGGGGCGCCGTCGGCGGACCAGATTCTCGACAAGTACATTCGCGCGCTCGGCGGCGTCGAGCGGCTGGCCGGCGTCACGAGCTTTGCCGCGAAGGGCACGTACGAGGCGTACACGGATCGTGTGAAGCATCCGGTGGAGGTCTTTGCCAGAGCGCCGGGGCAGCGCGCGACGATCGTCCACGCGCCGGACGGCAACATCACCTCGACGTACGACGGGCGCAGCGCGTGGATCGCGGCGCCGGTCACCGAGCGGCCGGTGCCGGTGCTCGCCCTGGCCGGCGGAGACCTGGATGCCGCCAGGCTCGAAGCGGAGCTGTCGTTTCCGGCGCGGATCAAGCAGACACTGAGCGCGTGGCGCGTCGGCGTGCCGGCGACGATCGACGATCGCGATGTCCAGGTAGTGCAAGGGACGAGCGCCGGGCGGCTTCCGGCGACGTTCTACTTCGACGCGGAGTCGGGACTGCTGGTGCGGCTGGTGCGGTATGCCGACTCGGCGGTCGGCCGGATTCCGATGCAGACCGACTACGCCGACTATCGCGAGGTGTCCGGCGTGAAGATGCCGTTTCGCTGGACGGCGACCTGGCTGGACGGGCGATCGACCATCGAGGTGAGCGAGGTCCAGTTGAACGCCACGATTGACGCCGCCACGTTCGGCACACCCTCCCCGCCAGCGCCGCCGCGCTGATTACTCCATTCGCCGTGCGGTCTTACGGGTTGACACCCCCTCCAGCGGGTCCTAGAATTCGAGTCACTTCGCGCGTCTGACTCGGTCGCGTCTGGCCACGTCCTGAGTGCGAGGAGGACCTTATGAAATCAAGGCTGTTGACACTGCTGGTTCTTGGGGGCGCGCTGCTGGCGTTGCCCGTCGTGGCGCGCGCGCAAGAAGCCGTGCTCGCCGGTACCGTGACCGATTCAACGGGCTCGGTGCTGCCCGGGGCCGTGGTTCGAGCGGTGCACCAGGCGTCGGGCAATACCTTCGAAGCGGTCACCGACGTGCGCGGCGCGTATCGGATGCCAGTGCGCATCGGCAGTTACGTGATCACGGCTCAACTCTCGGGCTTTGTCACCGTCACGCGGCGGGGCGTGGATCTGCTGGTGGGGCAGACAGCCGCCATCAACCTGCAGATGGCCGTAGGGGGCGTGGCTGAAACGATCACGGTCACCGGGGAAACGCCGCTGGTCAATACGTCGACGTCAAATCTGGGCGGCAACGTCGACCCGCGCCAGGTCCAGGAACTGCCGGTGGCGCAGCGCAACTGGATGGGCCTCGCGCTGCTGGCTCCCGGCAGCCGCACAACCTCGACGAGCTCGACCGCTCCGCTGGCGGACCGGCACGGCGGCGACACGCGTGAGTTTCAATTGAACCTCGACGGACAGCAGGTGTCGTCGGAACTGGGCGCCGGCAATCAGCCGCGGTACAGCCAGGACGCGATCGCCGAGTTCCAGTTCATCGCGAACCGGTTCGACGCCACGACCGGCCGCTCAACGGGCGTGCTGGTGAACGCCATCACGAAGTCCGGCTCGAACACGTTCTCGGGGCTGTTCCGCGCCAATTTTCAGGACAGCAGCTTCAATGCGCCCGATCCGATCGCCAAGAAGGTGCTCGCCATCTCCGATCAGCAGTACAGCACGGCCCTCGGCGGTCCCATTTTCAAGAACAAGCTGCATTACTTCATCAACTACGAGAACGAGCAGCACCCGCTGACCAGCGCCTGGACGACGAGGTACGCGACCTTCAACACGGAGCTGCAGGGGAAGGAGACTCGCAATATCGGCGGCGTGCGGGTCGACTATCAGCTGTCGCAGAAGATGCGCCTGATGGGGAAGGCCTCCGGCACGCACACCATCACGCCCTTTGGCGCCGGTTCCTCCACGACCGCGGCGGCGTCGACGATCGATGCCGACGAGAAGAATACGGAGTACCTCGGTTCGTTGACGACGGTCGTCAGCAATCGCGCCATCAATGAGATCAAGGGTGGGTACAGCCACTTCGGGTTCAAGAACAACACGCTCGTCAACTGGGCCAACCACTGGCAGTCGTCCAACGGCATCACGAACGGCTACCCGCGCATCACGTTCACAGGCTTTGCGCTCAACGCCAACGCCAACGCGCCGCGGCACCGCGACCAGAACGTGTGGCAGATCCGCGACGACTTCACCTACTCCTTCGAGGCGCACGGCCGTCACGACATCAAGCTCGGCGCGGAATTCGTGAACCACATCGAGGACAGCTTGAACTGCGCGCAGTGCGGCGGCACCATTGACGCCAGAGGCACCGCGAACGGGCTCTCGATCCCGACGCCGGAGATGATCAACGCCTGGTTCCCCAACCAGTTCGACGCGAGCACGTGGAACCTGGCGGCGCTGTCGCCGTGGGTGCGCACCTACACCATCGGCATTGGGAACTTCCCCAATCAGTATTCCCAGCCCAAGTCCGCCGGGTGGGTGCAGGACGACTGGCGTCCCACGTCGAGGCTGACGCTCAATCTCGGTGTCCGCTACGACCTGTTCCTCAACCAGTGGGCGAACGATCTCGGCTTCGGACCCTCCAATCGGCCGGAGCTCTACTTCCCGGCGAACCGTCCGATTGACAAGAACACGATCCAACCACGCCTCGGCTTTGCCTACGAGGTGAACGACAAGACAGTCATCCGCGGCGGATCCGGGCTGTTCTACTCGAGCAGCCTGACGGTCGATGCGTTCTGGCCCAAGTACAACACGCAGATTGCGCGCATTCAGGTCACGAACGACGGCCGCCCGAACTTTGCGGCCGACCCGCTCAAAGGCGCGACACTGCCGACCTTCGAGCAGGCGCTGAAGCTGTTCTGCGATGCACCGGAGCAGGCGGCCGTCTTCGCCGCCTGGGCGTCCAGAGGCTACAGTGGTACCGCTCCGTGCTTGTTGAACGCGCTCCAGGAGATGCCGGGGCCGACCGATCTCATGCACATGCCGCGCAGCTGGAACACGTCGATCGGCTTCCAGCGACAGTTCGGCAACACGACGTCGATTCAAGTTGACTACGTCCAGACGCAGGGAAGCCACGAGAAGGACGTGCAGGACAACGCCAACCTGGCGTTCAATCCGGCCACCGGCGCCAACTATCCGTTCACGAACGCCAACCGCGGCCTGCTCCCGTGGCCAAGCGCCGGCGTGATCTCGGTGATCGACTACAACAGCAATTCGAGCCTGCGCGCGCTGCAGACAGCCTTTACCAAGCGTATGAGCAACCACTGGCAGGCCTCGGCGACGTATACGCTGTCGTGGTTCTACGACCAGGAAAGCCAGCCGGTGAGCGGCCGCACGCTCGTGCCGTTCACTGTGGCCGACGATATCGGCGGCGAGGGCTCCTACGGGCTGGCCGGGTCCGACCAGCGCCACCGCGCGGTGTTCAACGGCATCTGGGAAGTCGGCCACGGCTTCCAGGTCAGCGGCCTTCACTACGTCGGCACCGGCATTCGCAGCGCGACCAGTTTCGGCGGCGATGTGCGTGTGACCGGGGGCACGTTCAGCGCGCGTCTGCGTCCGGACGGGACGCTCGTTCCGCGCAACGGTTACATCCAGCCGGCCCAGAACCGCACCGACATCCGCGTGCAGCAGCGGATTAAACTGACCGGCCGCCTGGCCATTGACGGCATCGCCGAGGTCTTCAACGCCTTCAACAACAACAACTACACCATCGACACGGTGGAAAGCAGTGCGACATACCTGACCGCCGTGACGGGGCAGAGCCGGACCGCACAGGTGGGCTTCAGACTGACGTTCTGAAAGTTGAAAGTACAAAGGTCAAAGGTCAAAGTAAATTACTTTGACCTTTGACACTTTTGAACTTTGAACTTTCAGCTGCTGTATTTTCTCTTCTTCTGCTCTGGCCTGAGCGGCCTGATCTATCAGGTCGTCTGGGTTCGTGTGTTTGGAAACGTGTTTGGGAACACGGTCTATTCCGCGTCCCTGGTGGTCGCCGTGTTCATGCTCGGGCTGGGCGTCGGCAGCTATGTCGTCGGCGTCTGGGCCGACCGCCGGTATGGCTCCAGACCCGAGTCGCTGCTCCGAACCTACGGGATGCTCGAGCTGGCCGTCGGCGCGCTCGGATTGGGGATCTCCGCGCTGCTGCCGCACCTGGGGCGCGTGTCCGCGCTGGTCACGTCCTACACTCGTGAAGCGAACGGCTGGTACGGCCTTTCAACCGCTTCGTATCTAGCGCACGTCGGGATCGCGGTCGTCCTGCTCGCGCCCATCACGCTGCTGATGGGTGGGACACTGACTCTCCTCATCCGGCATCTCGTTCGAAGCGACCTCGATGCAGGCGGCTGGCGAATCGCTATTCTGTACGCCGTCAACACCGCCGGAGCCGCGCTGGGGTGCTTTCTGACGGACTTCCTGCTGGTGCCGGCGTCAGGCCTCCTGGGCACGCAACTCGTCGCGGTGTTCTTCAACATCGTGGCGGCCGTCGGTGCGCTCGCCCTCGCGCGGAACGCGCGGTTGAAGCACGCGGATACCGCGAGTAGGCGCAAACGTAGCGTCCGGCTTCAGCCGGACGTCGTCAGTCCTCAGCCCTCAACCCTCAGCCCTTTCGCCGTTCCACTGACCAGCCTGGCGCTGGCGATGTGTGGCTTCGCGGCGATGGGCATGGAAATCGTGTGGTTCCGCCATTTGTCCATCCTGCTGGGCGGATTCCGCGCGGTGTTCTCGCTGCTCCTGACGGTGATCCTCGTCGGCATCGGCGCGGGCTCGCTGGCGTCCGGCTTCCTCTCCCGACGCATCGACAGACCGGCGCAGTGGTGGATGGTCGTGCAGGGGCTCTTCGTCGCCGTGACGCTTCTGGGTCTGGCCGCCGCCGATGCGAGCACCATCGAGCTTGCCGTGACGGCCGATCGCGCGCGTCAGGCCGTGGAATCCCGACTGGCGCGAACGTTCACCGAGCTGTGGTTCAACGCGAGACCCATTCTGCTGGAGGTCGGGCTGCCCGCACTGCTGATGGGGTTCAGCTTTCCGTTCGCCAATGCGATCATCCAGCGCGCGGAACACGCGGTCGGCCGGCGCGCAGGCGTGCTGTATCTCTCCAACACGTGCGGCGCCGTCTGCGGCAGCCTCGCGGCCGGGTTCCTGTTTCTGCCGGCGCTTGGCATCCAGGGCAGCGTCACGATCCTGGCCGCTCTTGCCGGGCTTGCAGTGGTGCCGCTGTATGTCGTCCAAGGGCGGCACAGCGCGGCCTCGTGGATCGGCCCGCTCATCGGTGGCGTGGCCGTCACGGCCTGGCTCTTTCTGCCGTCGGCCTACGTCATCACACGCGCCGTGCCTCCATCGAGCGAGGAGCGGCCGCTCGCCCAGAGCGAAGGACTCACCGAAGTCATCACCGTGATGGACGTGGCCGGCAAGGGACGCACGTTGTTCACCAACGGTCATCCGATGTCCTCGACGACGCGGCTCGCGCAGCGGTACATGCGTGCGCTCGCCCACATCCCGCTCCTGGCCATGGACCATCCGGAGACCGTGCTCGTGATCGGCTTCGGTGTGGGCAACACGACGCATGCGGCGACGCTTCATCCGTCCGTCCGGCGCGTCGAGGTCGCGGATCTGTCCAGAGGGATTCTCGCGCACGCCGGCTACTTCACCGACGTCAATCGGGATGTGCTGAACGACCCGCGAGTGGTCGTGTACGTGAACGACGGGCGGCACCACCTGCAGATGCAGCGGCCGGGCTCGTACGACCTCATCACCCTGGAGCCGCCGCCCATTGGATACGCGGGCGTGGCCGCGCTGTATTCCAACGAATTCTATGCGCTGGCCCGGACGCGCCTTACACCGAAGGGCTACGTCAGCCAGTGGCTCCCGGCCTATCAGGTACCGGCAGAGACGACGCTGGCGATGATTCGGGCGTTTATCGATGTCTTTCCGCAGGCCGTGGTGATCTCAGGGTCCGAAGCGGAGCTGCTGCTGGTCGGCGCCAACGATTCGCGCATCGAAATGGATCCCGAGCGGCTGGCCAGGGCTCTGTCGAGCGCTCCAGCGGTGCGCGCGGATCTGCAGCGGCTGGACCTCGGGACGGTGCGCGAGATCGTCGGGGCGTTCGTCGGGTCGGCGCAAACGCTTGCGGAGGCCACCCGCGACACCGCTCCGGTGACCGATGACCGGCCATCGCAGGAATACGGCGTGAGTTCGCTGCTGAACTTCGGTGAGGCGGTGCCGGCGTCCGTCGTGGACCTCGGCCAGGTCGCGGCGTGGTGCCCCAAATGCTTTGTCGACGGCAAGCCGGTTCCGCTCGCGGAGGGGCTCGACACGTATCTTGCGCTGATCGGCCGCGCCTATGCGGCATCGACGATCGACGTGCGCCGCGCACGCAGCCTCGCCGAGCGGCAGCACCGTGTCATCCTCGGCAGCGCGTACCTCGGCGCCATCGTCCCCGAATCAGCGGACGTGCACAACGTGCTCGGACTCGGACTCGCGGAACAAGGTCGAGTCGATGAGGCGATCGCGGAGTTCGGCGAAGCGCTGAGGTTGGAGCCCGACTCGGCCGCGACGCACTGGCACCTCGGCGCCGCGCTCGCGTACCGCGGCGCCCGTGAACAGGCGATCGAGCATCTGCGCCGGTCCGTGCAGCTCGATCCGAACAACCCTCAAGCACGCCACGACCTGGACGTCGTGCTCGAGTCGTCTCGCAGATAGGGAGGCCCTTCGACAGGCTCAGGGCAGGCCGCCAAAGCACCCCAACGCGGCTGCCGCGTTGGGGGCCCCGCTCAGTGGACAAGCGCGGCCGGAACTGCGGTCCGTACTCTGCCGCTGCCGCGGCGATCAAGGGGTTATCTCAGCGACATCAATCGCACGTGATCAGCGTTCGGGGTTATCCGCACATCCCGGATCGCGATGACAGTGATCGCCGCGACGGAGGACCTGCGGCCCGCCGTTGATGGGATCGCGTCGGCTCCATTTGGTGTTCGGCGGCTGACTCACATTCATGAAACCGTCGAGAATTCAGGCCGGTACTTGGCCAAACCAGACACACCCTGCATTTGTGTCTGGTCCAAGACCGCCAACATGAACGCGTCATCTGGCACGTCCCATTCGCACGTGATGCCGAGAGGTCTGGCGGGCGTAAACCCAAATCGCGGGTAGTAGTTCGCGTGTCCGAGAACGATGATGAACGGACACCCTGCCTCTTTGAGTTTCCTGTTGCCTGCGTCCACCAGCTTGGAGCCGACACCTTGGCGTTGATGTTCCGGAAGCACGGCCATGGGACCTAGGCCCACGCCGATCACGTCGCCCACAGATGCCGGGCTGTACATGACGTGGCCGACCACCCGACCGTTCTGAGTGGCAACCAAAGAGAGCGAGGCGGCTCCGTGGGACCGCAGGGCATCGATAATGTTGCCTTCCTGTTCCTGCCCGAATGCGAGCTTGTTCAGCTCGCGAATAGCGGCCACGTCGCCAGGCTGCTCTTCTCGGATTTCAATCACTGTGTTGGTCCGCCGACTTGTTTCTGAGTAGACCGTTTGCGCCCGTTCGCAGCTAACGGCCTGGTCACGTC
>Ga0315281_10004184_pt1 | contig 21020 bp, 18 predicted proteins | sample YL17G07_0_MG_FD_204540 | JGI IMG/M metagenome (GOLD analysis project Ga0315281, IMG submission 204540) | Sediment microbial communities from Yellowstone Lake, YNP, Wyoming, USA - YL17G07_0 | ecosystem: Environmental > Aquatic > Freshwater > Lake > Sediment | place: USA: Wyoming | collected...
CGGTGACGCAGATGCACTACCCGACCGACCGCGCGGCGCTGGAGCACTCGCGCCGCCGCCTGGCGTTCGAGGAGCTGCTGCCGATCCAGCTCACGATGCAGCTCCGCCGCCGCATGTTCCAGAAGTCCGCCCCGGCCGAGCCGATGCCGCTGCCCGCGTCGATCGAGCGCGAGTTCAAGGCCGCGCTGCCGTTCACGCTGACCGGCGCGCAGGAGCGCGTGCTGTTCGACGTGCTCGGCGACCTCCGCAAGCCCATACCAATGTCGCGCCTCGTGCAGGGCGACGTCGGCAGCGGCAAGACCGTCATCGCCGCCGCGGCGCTGGTCGCTGCCGTCGCGAACGGGCGGCAGGGCGTGATGATGGCGCCGACCGAGATCCTGGCGGAGCAGCACTTCCAGACGCTGAAGGGCCTCTTCAACGCCAACGGCGGCGAGGGCCCCGTCGTCAGCGCCCGCCCGGCGTTCCTGGACCCCCTGCGGTCGCCCGAGCTGTTCGAGCGCCGCGACCGCGCCGGCGAGGTGCGCATCGCCCTGCTGACCGGCGGCCTGCGCGCGAAGGAGCGCCGGGAGCTGTACGAGGCGATGGAGCGCGGCGAGATCGACATCGCCTGCGGCACGCACGCGCTGATCCAAGGCGGCGTCCGCTTCCGCGATCTCGGCGTCGTCGTCGTCGACGAGCAGCACCGCTTCGGCGTCATGCAGCGCGCCGCGCTGCGCGAGAAGGGGGCGCACGCCGCGCACACGCCGCACATGCTCGTCATGACGGCGACGCCCATCCCGCGCACCCTCGCGCTCACGCTCTACGGCGACCTCGACATCTCCGTCGTCGACGAGCTGCCGCCCGGCCGCCAGCAGATCAAGACGACGTGGGTCGGCCCCGACGAGCGCGGCGACGCGGAGCGCTTCGTGCGCGGGCAGGTCGCGGCGGGGCGGCAGGCGTTCGTCATCTGCCCGCTGGTCGAGGAGTCGGAGACGTTGGACGTGAAGTCGGCGACGGCGGAGTACGAGCGGCTGCAACGGCTCGTCTATCCGGACCTGCGCCTGGAGCTGATCCACGGCCGCATGGCGGCGAAGACGAAGGACGCCGTCATGCGGCGCTTCCGCCGCGGCGAGGCCGACATCCTCGTCTCGACGGCGGTGATCGAGGTCGGCATCGACATCCCGAACGCGTCGGTGATGATGATCGAGGGCGCCGACCGCTTCGGGCTGGCGCAGCTGCACCAGTTCCGCGGGCGCGTCGGGCGCGGCGCCGACCAGAGCTACTGCCTGCTGCTGAGCGACGAGCCGAGCGAGGAGGCCAGCAAGCGCCTGGAGTTGATGCAAGAGACGACCGATGGCTTCCGGCTCGCCGAGGCCGACATGGCGACCCGCGGGCCCGGCCAGTTCTTCGGCACGAAGCAGTCCGGCCTGCCCGGCCTCAAGGTCGCGAGGCTGACCGACGTGAAGCTGATCGAGCTCACCCGCACGGAGGCGGGCCGCATGCTCGACGAAGACCTCGGTCTGACGAAGCCCGAGCACCACGCCCTCAACCGCCAGGTCGCCCGCCTGATGGACTCGATCGTGGATGAGGAGCACTAGGCGAGGTTGTAGGTTGTAGGGGGTAGGTTGTAGGGCGCGCGTGGATCGAATTCACCGCGGAGTCGCAGAGGCCGCGGAGGATTCGGGACCGGAAGTCGAAAGCGCATCGGGACAACGTCCCCGTGAACTCTGCGTCCTCCGCGCCTCTGCGGTGCAAAACGCCCTACGTCATCGGGCGAAAACCGTTAGGCTCAACTATGGCGCACGAGCGGTACTTCCAGGCGGTGGACTACTTGCAGCGGCGGCTCTGGCACGAGCTGCCGATCGTGCCGGTCGAGCGCGCGCTGCAGCATCGGATCCTCCAGCTGCTGGCGCATTTCGGCGACCCGCACCTGCGCTTCCCGGTGATCCACGTCGCGGGGAGCGCCGGCAAGGGATCGACGGCGGCGATCACGGCATCGATCCTGCGCGTGGCGGGACTGCGGACGGGGCTCTACACGTCGCCGCACCTGCAGACGTTCATCGAGCGCATCGAGGTCGACGGCGAGCTGATCGCGCCGGAGCGCTTCGCCGACCTGGTGCTGGGGCTGGACCCGCTGGTGCGGCAGATGCACATCGACGTGCTCGACGGCACGGGCTATGGCCGCCCGTCGCTGGTCGAAGTCGCTTTCGCCGCCGGGATGCAGCACTTCGCCGATGAGCGCGTCGATGTCGCCGTCGTGGAGGCGGGGCTCGGCGGGCGCACGGACTACAGCAACGTCTTCGAGCATAAGGCGGCGACGGTGATCACGAACGTGGCGTACGAGCACCGCGAGCGCCTCGGCTGGTCGCTGCCATCGATCGCGCGCGAGAAGGCGGCGCTGATCCGCGGCGGCGAGACCGTGATCACCGGCGCAACCGGCGAGGCGCGGGCGATCATCGAGGCGCGCTGTGCCGAGACGGGCGCGCGAGTGCAGCGGCTGGGGCGCGAGATCCGGCCGCGGGTCATCGCGGCGGATGCGGCTGGCAGCGAGTTCTCGCTGACGACGCCGTCGCTCTCGTTCGCGTCGGCGCGCCTTGCGCTGGCAGGGGCGCACCAGGTGGAGAACGCGGCGCTGGCCGTCGCGGCCGTGTGCGCGTTCGCGTCGGCGACCGGCGCGGAGATCGGCGAGCGGCAGGTGCGCGACGGCCTCGCGTCGGTGCGCCTGAGCGGGCGGCTCGAGCAGGTGCAGGAGCGCCCGCGCGTGCTGCTCGATTCGGCGCACAATCCGGCCGAGGCGCGGCGCCTGGCGCAGGCACTGCGGGCGCACTGGCTGCGCGATGGCGTGCGACTGCACCTCGTGGCCGGCATCCTGGCGGACAAGGACCAGGCGTCGATGGTGCGGGCGTTCGCGTCGGTGGCGCATCGCGTGGTGCTGACGCAGCCCCCCCTGGGCGAGCGCATCGGCGATCCCTCGCTGATGCTGTCGCTGTTCCGGCGCGCGCTCGGCGAGCAGCACGTGGCGTTCGAGCCGTCGCCCGAACGGGCGCTCGACCTCGCGCTCGCAGAGGCGGCGCCGGACGATGTCGTCTGCGTAACGGGATCGATGTTCCTAGTGGGCGCCCTGCGCGACCGCTGGGTGCTGGAGGGACGCATACTGGACCGACGCACGGCGGCGCTGGAGACGTAGGCATCGAAAGGACAACTGCCATGGATTTCTTTGAGGTGACAGGGACGCAGCGGGCGATGCGGCGGCTGAAGACGGACGCGATCAGCGACGCCGACCTGTGGACGCTGCTGGAGACGGCGATCAAGGCGCCGAGCGGCGGCAACCTGCAGGGGTGGAACTTCCTGGTGATCCGCGACGCGGAGAAGAAGCGCAAGATCGGCGAGTGGTACCTGGAGGCGTGGGACAAGAGCTACGGCCCGGCCCGCGAGGCGATGCTGAAGGACCCGGCGCGCGCGCGCACCTTCAACTCGGCCGACCACCTGGCGCGACACCTGGCCGACGTGCCGGTGTTGGTGCTGGCGACGCTCCGCAGCGGCGGCCAGCGCCTCGACGCCACGGCGGGCGCTTCGATCTACCCGGCGGTGCAGAACCTGATGCTGGCGGCGCGGGCCATCGGCCTCGGCACGACGCTGACGACGCTGCACAAGCTGCACGAGCGCGACGTGAAGGAGCTGCTGGGCATCCCAGACGACGTCGAGACGATGGCGCTGATCCCGATCGGCGTGCCGAAGGGCCGCTTCGGGCCGCCGGCGCGCATGCCGGTGGAGAAGGTGGTGTTCTGGGACGCCTGGTCGGCGACGCGCGAGCGCACGTAGCCGCGCGGCGTAGGTGTGACCGGGCAAGTGGAAGGAGCAGACGATGATCCCGATCCGGCGTTTGAACCATGCGGTGCTGTACGTCCGCAACGTCGACGTGTCGGTCGAGTTCTACACGAGTGTGCTGGGCTTCAGCGTGGTGCAGCGGATGGGCGCCAGCGCGGCGTTCCTGCGCGCGGCCGATTCGCAGAACCACCACGACCTGGGGCTCTTCGCCGTCGGCGAGGGCGCCCCGCAGCCGGCGCGCGGCTCCGTCGGGCTGTACCACCTGGCGTGGGAGGTGCCGGCCATCGAGGACCTGGCGCGGGCGCGCGACACGTTGCTGCAAGCGGGTGCGCTCGTCGGCGCCAGCGACCACGGCGTCTCGAAGTCGCTCTACGCGAAGGACCCCGACGGCATCGAGTTCGAGATGATGTGGGCGGTGCCGCCGGAGCAGTGGGGCGAGCTGGAGCACGAGGCCTACATCGAGGCGCTCGACCTCGAGGCAGAGGTGGCGCGGCACGGCGGGAAGTAACAGATAGCGCAGCTCGCGGACCTCTCCCCGGCCTTCGGCCACCCCTCTCCCAAAGGGAGAGGGGCGCGTACGGAGCGTGGTTCACGATCGAGGCCGATTGTCGTAGGTGCCGGGCTGTGACGGTCGTCGCGCGCGCGACCCACGTCCCGCGCAACCCACTTAGCCGGACGACTGATGCGTTCGCAGTCCTTCCTCCCTGCGGCGCTCCCCTTCCCTCCCAGGGAAGGGGCCGGGGGTTAAGTTCGCACCTGCCGGCCGCGGCTCATCGCGGCTACCATCGTGGCGTGGACGTGCACGATCTCTGGCGGCTCGATGCGACGGCGCAGGCGGCGCTGGTGCGTGCGGGCGACGTGACGCCGGCCCAACTGGTTGAGGCGGCGATCGCGCGCATCGAGCGGCTGAACCCGCATATCAACGCCGTGATCACACCGCTGTACGACGACGCGCGCCGCGAAGGACGCGATGGCGCTGCGTTCGATGGCCCGTTCGCCGGCGTGCCGCTGCTGCTCAAGGACGCCTGCATCGAGGTCGAGGGCACGCCGTACGCGCTGGGCACGAGCGTGCTGCGCGATATCGGCCATCGCTCGCGGCAGACGACGGAGCTGGCGCGGCGCTTCCGGCGCACGGGGTTCATCTTCGTCGGCAAGACGAACACGCCCGAGCTGTCGGCCGGCATCACGACGGAGCCGCCCGCCTTCGGCCCGACGCGCAACCCGTGGGATCTCACGCGCACGGCCGGCGGGTCGAGCGGCGGCTCGGCCGCGGCGGTGGCGGCGGGCATGACGTCGATCGCGCACGGCGGCGACGCGACGGGCTCGCTGCGTTATCCGGCCGCGTGCTGCGGCGTCGTCACGCTGAAGCCATCGCGCGGGCGCATGCCGCATGTGACGCCCGCCGGCCAGCCCGACGTCGCCCGCGTCTGGGCGGAGTTCGTGCTGGCCCGGTCAGTGCGCGACCTCGCCGCGGTGCTCGATGCCGTCGGCGGGCCCGCCGCGGGCGACGCATTCGCCGCGCCGCCGCCGGACCGCCCGTACGCGCTGGAGATCGGCGCACCGCCCGGCCGCCTGCGCGTCGGCATCATGACGAAGGACGTGATGGCGGGCATCCCCACCGACGCGGAGTGCGCGGCGGCGGTGGAGCGTACGGGCGCGCTGCTGGCGTCGCTGGGGCACGAGGTGGAGGACGCGCATCCGCCCGCGCTCGACGGGCTGTTGCTCCGGACCGCGGGCGCGATCGCGCTGCTGGCCGGCTCCGCGCGGCTGGCGCAGCTTCGCTGGCTGGAAAAGGTGGCGGGCCGCGCGCTCACCGCCGCCGACCTCGACGCGGAGTCGATGCCGCCGCCCGGCGCCGGGCGCATCACCGATGCGCAGATCGCGGAGGCCGCCGAGGTCGTTAAGCGAGAGACCGGCGCTGTCGAGGCGTGGTGGGCGTCCGGCTACGACCTGCTGGTGACGCCGGTGCTGCGCCAGCCGCCGTGGCCACTCGGGCAGCACGGCGGCGCGATGGACGCGGGCGTCTTCCCGGCGCCGTTCAGCTTCACGGGGCAGCCGGCGATGTCGCTGCCGCTGCACTGGACGCCCGCCGGCCTCCCGGTCGGCGTGCAGCTCGTCGCCGCGTACGGGCGCGAGGACCTGCTGCTGCGTGTGGCGGCGCAGCTCGAGTCGGCGCGCTCGTGGGCGGACCGCTGGCCGGCGATTGCCGGCACCGGGGAGGTTGATCGATGATCCTGAACATCGCGCTGCTACAGATGAATTCGTGCGGCGACGATGTCGCTGCGAACCGCGCGAAGAGCGAGGCGTACTGCCGCGAGGCGGCGGCGCTGGGTGCGGACATCGCGCTGTTCCCGGAGATGTGGAGCGTCGGCTACACCGCCTGCCCGGACGGCGCGGAGGGCCGCGCTCGCTAGCGCGGACTGGCCGAGCGCACGGACGGTGCCTTCGAGAACATGCTCGGCGTGGCGATGGCGAACTACGCGGCGCCGCAGGCGAGCGGCCGCTCGGTCGCGTTCGAGGGGGTGGCGTTCGAGGGGGAGCCCGACGGCGATGGTCAGTCGTTGCCCCGCTGCTGGTCGAGGCAGGCGGCGATGAGCGCGTGTACATGGCCCGATTCGACATCGCGCGCCTGCGCGATGACCGGCGGCGCGAGACCTGGGCCGACGCGTACCGGAAGCCGCGGGCGTACGGGATTATCGCCTCGGACGACGTGCAGCGGCCGTGCGCGCGGGATGACTCGCGACGGCAGCTACGCTAAGGGAAAGGGGGTGGAGCGCAGGGCCGAGGGCAAACTGCCCTGCGCTCCCGATAGATGCGCTGTACGAGCGCACTCCGAACGATTACAACGGCTGAGACACGGGAAGGGTCACGGTTGTACGGAACAAATTTCCCACTATTCCCACCGTTGTTCCAGGCACGCGAACGGTGAGCCGGAGTGCGCAGATTCGCTTGTTGACGTAAGCGCATCGCACGCGACGGCGCGGCCGAAGCTAAGAATATGTTGCCGTGACCTGTGGCAGCGCTTGGTGGCCCCCCAGGGACTCGAACTTGCCTGCACGACATCTGCCTTCGTACAGAGAGACGGCGTCGCCGAAGCCTTCGATGGCGTGCTCGCGCCGGTCGGCTTCGACGTAGTTCTTGCCGGACGGCACATGCCGCACCGGTTCGGGGATGGGGATCTCGCCCGCGCCAGCTCTCGGGGCGTTGCGAGCGTCATGGTCAAGGCCGCCAGGTCGCGTCAGGCCGGAAGGCGGCGGAGGAACTCCAGTAGCGGCGGGTTCACCAGGTCCGAATGCGTAAGGTTGGCGGCATGGGCGGCGCCGGGGATGCGGACGACCCCAGAACAGCCGGGCAGCCCGGCGGCCATAGCCTCTGCCCGGTCGATGGTGAGCGCGCCGTCATCTTCGCCGTGAATAACGATGGCGGGGCACGAGATCTCCCCGAGGCGGGAAGAGATATCGTCGCGGCTGATGAGGCAGCGGCCGGGTTCGGCGAGGAGCTCCTTGGGCCGCTGGCGCCATTTCGCGATCCAGCGGGCGTTCTCCACGGGCTCGTTGATGATGAGGGTGGCGATGGCCCCGGCAAGCTCGTCGACCGGGCCGACCGCGGCCCACACGTCGAGCATGCCCTGGTTGGCGGCGAGCGTTTCCGCAGTGTCGACGTCGGCGGCGGTGTCGAGCAGCACGAGCGCGCGCACTCGTCCAGGCGCGGTGAGAGCGGCACGAAGCGAGACGAATCCACCCTGGGACATGCCGCCGACGACCGCACGGTCGATCCGGAGGTGGTCGAGCAGGGCGAGGCAATCGCGCGCGGAGTCCCAATAGGTGAACCGCTTGCCGTCAGACTCGGTGAGTCCGAAGCCGCGTTCGTCCCACGTGATGACGCGGAACTCGGGTGCGAGTGCGGCGACCTGCGGGGCGAACATCTCGTGGTCCATCAGGAAGCCGTGGGCGAGAATGACGGGCGCGCCGCTTCCGCCGCTGTCTTCAAAGTAGAGGCGCTGGCTGTTGATGTTCACGTAGGGCATTGTAGAAGACCTCCCGAGTGCACCGGATTCTGCCACGGGCGGAGACTAGCGGCAACTCTCCTGGACAGCGGGCGAGGCCGCCCTCAGCTCCTCCCGTCACCGCACTTCGTACAGGCGGACGGCGTCGTCGAAGCCTTTCATGGCGAACTCGCGGCGGTCGGCGAAGGTAAACGCGTTGCCCGACAGAAGATGCTGGACGGCTTCGGAGGATCAGGATCTCGCCAGCGCCTGCGTTCGCGGCGATCCGCGACGCCAGGATCACCGTCGAACCGAACAGGTCGCCGTCCTCTTCGATAGGCTCACCGGCGTTGAGATCGTGAATCTAGTGGTGGGCCCTCAGGGACTCGAACCCTGGACCGACGGATCAAAGTCTCGCGCTGAGTTTTGGTGTCCGTCAGTCACCGCTGAATCTGCGGAGCGGGACGCATCGCGTGATGCCCTGACGAATCCGGTGCTCATGCCCGCTGGCCATGTGGGCACCAGATTAGATCACGCCTGTCGGACAATTGCAAGCGCGTGGCCGAACTACGGCTGCCCGCGCGAAGGTGTGCTCCGGATTTACTGGTCGAGCAGGCGCTCGGCGCGGTCCAGCTGCCGGGGGACATCCTCGGGGTGGTGGCGGATCGCCCAGTCCGTGAAATTGAGCGTCATGTACGCCGCGTACGCCCGCAGCACGTGCGGCTCGACGAGCGCCTCGACCCGGTCCCAGATCTGCTGACCGTGACCGTCGAGGTCGAACGCGAAGTTCACCAGGTTGAAGCGGTGGTCGCCCGCGCACGCACCCTCCCAGTCGACGATCCCGGTGAGCGTGCCGTCATCGAGGGCGAGCACGTTGTCGGTGTGCAGGTCGAAGTGGACGAGCCCGCTCGTCGGGAACCATGACGGCTCGGCGTCGGCGCCGATCGACTCGACCAAGTCGATGATGCGCCGGGCGCGATCGGAGTGCGCCCGGAGCGAGTCGTGCTGCGCCCAGCCGTCTTCGCCGACCGTGAGGGCGTGGATCACGAACTCACCCCACCCCTGCAGCGCTGGTGCCGGCCGTGGACCGACGATGCCGGCTGCGGCGCTGACGCACTCGATCATCCGGTCGACCAGCTGCGGCGGCCAGATCGGGAACGATCGTCCCGGCAGCACCTGCTGTGCGGAGAGCGTCCACCCGTCGACGGCGCGCACGAACGGGTACTCGGGGACCGGCACGCCACGCGAACGCAGCACGTCGAGCGCGGGCAGGAGCGCCGCATAGCGGTCGGCCACGCCCTCGTCGGCGAACCACTTCAGCACGACGCGCTCACCATTGGCAGCGATGGCGAACCACGCGCCGCCCGACTCGCCCCCGGGTGCACGGCCCTCCAGCTGGAAGCCGAGGTCGCGCAGCTGCTCCGCGTTCACGTCTTGGGTGGCTCTTCGAACACGACCTTCACGTGCTCGAAGCCGAGCGCGCCGAGCAGTGCAGTTGCTTGCCCATGAAGAGGGCCGTCGATCCCGTCGAGCAGTTGTTGTTGACGTTGTAGACGGGGATGCCGGTCAGGCCGAGTCCGTAGACTACGGTCCGCCCGTGGCGACCGGGAGCGTATGCGTCTCGGACCCATTTCATCTCTCCGGTTAGTGCCGACTCCCAAGCGGCGCCTAACTCGATTAGCGCCGGCCCATCGCCGGCAGTGCCGTAGGCAATACGGGTACCGTCGGAGGAAGTGCAGTAGCGGATTGCGCCAGCCATGTAGTGATTATGGTTTGAGGCCCTGCCTTAGACCACCGGACTGGAAATCCGGTGCTCCAGAACGAGTTGGATTGCTTGCCCAACTGGATTCAAGGAGGCAACTCCGGGCGCCTCGCGGCGTGCACTCTCCGTCCGAATCCCCTGGTTGCGAACGCCGCTCCAGATTCAAGCAGAACATGTGGTGGGCCCTCTCGGATTCGAACCGAGGACCGACGGATTAAAAGTCCGACGCGGCGCTGACAACTGCTGACTTCTGCTGCCGTCGAGTGCCGTGTGTCGCGGACGTCGCGCGACTGTCGTGCGGTCGAGTTGCGACCTATGACGGCGGGTGCCAACGCACTCGTCGGCAGAATGTCGGCAATACGGCGGCTGACGGCTACAACGGACGGCTGCCCGGAGCGCGTGTTCAGCAGGATCAAGGGCTACCGGAAGCTTTTCAGCCTCCGTGCGCGGCGCATGCCGAAAGTCTGGCCGCACGTCGCGTTGAGCATTGTCATGAATGGTTCGGCGATGAGCAAAGTGCTGGACTCCGTAGGTGCGATGCGCGGGCGCTTAGATTCGAACTTGACAATCCAATCCCTGACTTGGGCTTCACCTGTTGACCAACTGTAACGAAATGAGTCACGCTCGCTCCTAGCGGATTGCACCCCTACCTGTCAAGATGATCATAAGATCTACCGATGATCTGGGGGAGGGAAGCCTATGGCTGTTCAGGTCGCCGGCGAAATCCAAGATCTACGCACAGACGAAGGGCCGGAAATTTTCGATGCAGCCGCTCGGCGGCACGCGAAGATAAGCGGCGATGAATTCCTGCGCCGATGGGATGACGGCGTCTTCAACGACACCGAGGACGAAGGCATCCTGCGCGTGGTGATGCTCCTGCCATTGGTTCGTCGGCAGTCGTCTTCGGCAGCGGTGATTCCTCCGCGCCAGCGTTCGCGCGACAAGTTCTATGAAGGTGCTGCGATCTTGCTTGCTCGTGCATCCAACCGTGCGGCACTGTTGTATGCGAAACTACAGCATGCCAGGAAGGACCCCCGCTGAGGCAGTAGACAAGTTCATGAACCCGCTGCGGGACGTCATGAACTGTTTTACGAATCGCGCCTTTCTCGTCCGTAGCGGGGTCGAGCCAGGCATCAACCAGACGCTCTTCCTGCGAAATGAAGTGGCCCCACTTGCGTCACCGATTCCTGACCTGCGACTCTACTTCAACTTTCAGTATCAGGTTGTGCCTTACGAGAGTCCCCGGGACAGTTATCGCGTGACTACGACCGGGTATATCTACGCCCTTCAACTCGGGGACAAAGAGCTGTTCGCCTATCACTATCATCCCGGATCGCGAGTCGATGGCGCTCATCTGCATCTGTACGCTCCAGCAGCGCACCTCGCAGAACGCTTCCGTAAGGCACACTTCCCGACCAAGCGGATCGCTTTTGAGGAGTTCATGGTGCTGGCCGCAGAGGAATTCGGAGTACAGGCGATCGTTCCATATGAACGCGAGAACGTTTGGCGCGGGATTCTCGCGGGCACGCAGAAACGATTCGAGGATCATCAGACTTGGAGCGGACGCCGAAAGCCGGACGCATGAGAGGGCGGATTCTAGCTGGAGTCTCGCTAGGCGTTACGACAGCGCTCCGGTTCGGCGAACCGCCTGTTCCGGTTGTCGTCGGCTTAAGGGGCTCAAGCCATCACACCCCGATGGCCGCGGCCACCTTCCCCCAGGACCCGTCGGCCTCGCCCTCCAGCCGCCGGAGGTAGATCGACGTGACCTGCAGCGACGAGTGATCGAGAAACCGGCTGACGTTCTCGATTGACTCACCGGCGTCCCGCCGGAGCTTGGCCGCAGAGTGGCGGAAGATGTGCACGCCGGCGAGCGGCAGGTTCGCCGCCTTCAGGTAACGGCGCAGGTTGCCGTAGAACGTCCCCGACGTGACGCCCCGGTCGCCCGCGCTGGAGGGCCACAGCGACGCATCCGGGGACATGGCCGCGATGTCCCGCCCGAAGGCCGATAGCGCTGCCGTAAGCGCCACGTACGCGGGTTGCGGCAGCTCCCGCTTCCCCTGCTTGTTCCCCTTGCCCCGGTAGCGGTACCAGACGGTGCCGTCCTCGTGCGTGAGGTCGCCGGCGACCATATTCACCACTTCGGCCCGCCGGCGGCCGGTGAGCGTCAGCGTCAGGATGATCGCGCGGTCGCGCAGGCCGACCGGCGTCTCCGGGATCACGGCCAGCAGCTTGCGGATGTCGTCGGCGCTGAGACCGCGCGGCGGCGCCATCTGGACCCGCGGGCGTTCGAGCGCGTCGCAGGGGTTCGACGAGACGATGTCCATGCGGATCAAGAAGCGGTAGAAGCTGCTGAGGCAGGCGAGCCGTGCGCCGATCGTGACAGACGACGGCTGCTTGCCGGAGAGGCCGACGCCGTACCCCCAGGCGAAGACCTCCGGGCTCGTGACGCGGTCGGGCGGCTTGCCGACCGCCCCGAAGAAGTGCTGCAGCATGCGGCTGTAGCCCTCGACGGTGCGCCGGCTGCCGCTGCGCCGCTCCTTCTCGGCGAGGAAGGCGTAGAGGCTGCGTTCCCAACCCTCGGCGGTGTTATCGAACGTGGTGATCGTCTGCATGGCGACGCCCCCTCCTCGAAGGCGTCACCATGATTGCGTTGTGTGCGACGAAGTCAAGCGGAGGACGGTAGGCTAGCCCCGCAGCGGCTCGCGCCGTCCCTGATCGCGCATCGTGCTGTCGAACGCGTCCCATCCCAGGACATAGCCACGCTTCTTGTTGGCGGGACGCCAAACGATCGCGCCTTTGCTGATCTTCAGCGCGCCGAGGCGCTCGTCGTCGCTGTACACGGCGAACTCGATGTCCGCGTTGCCGAGTTTGCGCTCCGGGATCGTAAAGCGGACGTTGTGTCGAGCCATGGCCCCTCCTGCGTGCTGCGCGTCGAAGCTATTATGGCGCAGTCAGGGAGGACCGCCCGGGACGGCCCGCCAGGTTTGGCGGCGTCTACGACTCAGTCGAAGGTGTCACGATATTCGCGTTGTGTTCGATGAGGTCAGAGCCTGGAGTCGGTCGGCATCGGCGTCCCATCGTAGATCAGGCCGTCACCGGCACCGTAGTAGATGTAAGGCTCAGTGTCCTCGTAGCACCAGCGGGTCGGATCAATGATCAGGCCTTCGGCCGTCGTGCGGGCGTACACATGGAACAAGAGCAGTTCGCTCGGATTGTTCGGATCTCGCCAGGGCCCTGGACGCATCTGCTCCGGCGTCGCGTCGACGCCGAGAGGGCCCTTTGCCATCATGCCGCGAACTACAACGTGACAATTGGTTGCCCAGCTCTCGAGGGGAGCCCAACCTTTCGGCGACGGCTTGTGGCGACATGTGAAACTGTCTCCGCATCAACGACCTACTAGGCTGAGCCAGCCCAACCGTCGCGATCCGCGCGCGCCTCGTGGGTCGTTGCCGTCGGGGCGGTAGTGGGGGTGGCTATTCGCACGTGAGCCATCGACGTATAATACTGCCACGCCAGCGCCCGCGGAGATAGATGAACACCTATACCATCGACCAGCTCGAGTCGCACCTGTGGGAGTCCGCGAACATCCTCCGCGGGCCGGTCGATGCTGCCGACTTCAAGACGTACATCTTCCCGCTGCTCTTCTTCAAGCGGATCTCGGACGTCTACGACGAGGAGTTCGCTGCTGCGCTGGACGAGTCCAGCGGCGACCAGGACTACGCGGCGTTCCCGGAGTACCATCGCTTCCAGATCCCGCCCGCGCTGAAGCTGCGTCTGCATTCGGAGCTGAAGGCGCCGACCGTGCTGATCGTCGTCGACCGCCTCGACCTCGACACCCAGATCACCGCCACCTTCAACGCCGCGGACGTGCCGAACATGGTCACGGCCGGCACGCGCGCGGAGCTGCAGCAGCTGCTCGCGCAGGATGTGCGCAAGGTGATCATCACCACCATCCACAAGTTCGGCGAGGCGCCGGGCAAGCTCAACGAGCGCGACAACATCATCGCGCTGGTCGACGAGGCGCATCGCACGCAGGAAGGCGACCTCGGCCTGAAGATGCGCGAGGCGCTCCCGAACGCCTTCCTCTTCGGGCTGACCGGCACGCCGATCAACAAGCGCGACCGCAACACCTTCGCCGCGTTCGGCGCTGAGGAGGACGAGAAGGGCTACATGAGCCGCTACTCGTTCGAGGAGTCAATCCGCGACGGCGCGACGCTGCCGCTGCACTTCGAAGCGCGGCTGGTGAAGCATCGCGTCGACCAGGCGGCGATCGACGAAGCGTACGCCAACATCACCGGCGAGCTGGCGGAGGAAGACCTCGCCAACCTGTCGAGCCGCGCCGCGCGTCTGGCCATTCTGCTCAAGGCGCCGGAGCACGTGCACGCGGTGGTGAACGACATCGCCGAGCACTTTCAGGAGAAGGTCCAGCCGAGCGGCTTCAAGGCGCAGCTCGTCGCATTCGACCGGGAAGCGTGTGTGCTCTACAAGGAGGCACTCGACGAGATCCTGCCGCCGGAGTGGAGCGAGGTCGTCATGTCCGTCGGCCACGGCGACAGCCAGGACTGGCGTGATCGGTTCGGGCGCAGCAAGGACGACGAAGAGAAGCTGCTCGACCGTTTTCGCGATCCGGCGGACCCGCTGCAGATCTTGATCGTCACATCGCGGCTGCTCACCGGCTTCGACGCGCCCATCCTGCAGGCGATGTATCTCGACAAGCCGATGAAGGACCACAACCTGCTGCAGGCGATCTGTCGCACCAACCGGCCGTACACCGAGAAAACACACGGCCTGATTGTGGACTATCTGGGCGTCTTCGACGACGTTGCCAAGTCGTTGAATTTCGACGAACAGGCGGTGCGTCAGGTCATCTCCAACATCGAAGAGCTGAAGAGGCAGCTGCCCGAGGCCATCGACGCCTGCCTGGACTTCTTCCTCGGCGTCGACCGCACCGTAGGCGGCTACGAGGGGCTGATTGCTGCGCAGGAACGGCTGCCGGACAACCCGAGGCGCGACGCCTTTGCCGAGTCGTACTCGCTCCTGGCGCGGCTTTGGGAGGCGGTCTCGCCCGACACCATGCTTGGGCCATACCGAGACGACTACCGCTGGCTGACGCAGGTGTATGAATCGGTGCAGCCGCCGAGCGGCAACGGGAAGCTGCTCTGGCATGCGCTCGGAGCGAAGACGGTCGAGCTGATCCACGAGCATATCCACGTCGAGGCCGTGCGCGACGACCTTGAGACGCTCGTGCTCGATGCGGAGATCCTCGAAGAGCTGAACGAGCTCCAGGTGCCCACGAAAGCCAAAGAGATCGAGATCAAGATCGTTGCGCGCCTGAAGAAGCACGCCGGGAACCCGAAGTTCATCGAACTGGGCAAACGTCTCGAAGAACTGCGCGAGCGCCACGAGCGCGGCCTGCTGACGAGCATCGAGTTCCTGAAGGCCCTGCTGGAACTCGCGAAGCACGTCGTTGCCGCCGAGCAGGAAGTCGCACCGGAGGAGGAGCAGTCTCGAGGGAAGGCTGCGCTCACCGAGCTGTTCAACGAAGTGAAGAACGGTGACACGCCCATCATCGTTGAGCGTGTCGTGAACGACATTGACGAGATCGTCCGCTACGTGCGCTTCGACGGCTGGCAGAACACCATCGCCGGCGAGCGCGAGGTGCGAAAGGCGCTCCGGCAGGTCCTGCTGAAGTACAAGCTGCACCACCAACAAGAACTATTCGACCGCGCGTACGCCTACATCGAGCAGTACTACTGAAGTCGGAGCGTGAGCTTATGCAGCGCAGTGACCTTGTCGCCGTCGACGCACCCGTCCGCTTCCACCTCGACTACGAACTGTTGAGCTTGAGAGAGCTCGTATCGATAGTTCGCTACTGGGATGCTGCGTTTCGTCTGTCCTTTCGGGACGAGGCGCGCCGCCGCGGTAAATCCAGACTTCCAAGATTGGACACATTTGCCCGAAAGGTTTCGACTCCCTCGTCGACAGAGTTAGTCTCGGACGTCGTGTTGGCGGTCACGCTGTTCACAGCGATTGGGGGACCAGTCCTCGATTGGAGAGCGATCACGCGCGCGTCAGTCCGCCAGATCGGACAAGCTCTCGTGTCACTGTCTGAGTCGCGATTGATCGGTGGGCCAGAGCCCTCCTCGGGATTTCCGGAACTACCGTCACTTGGCCTTGAACGGGGTGTTGACGTCGAGCGGGCGCATCATCAAGCGCACGACATTGTGATCGCAATCGGCACCACGTCGCTGAGTCTTCCCTTGGAAGCTGCGCAGAAGCCCCAGACGGTGAAGCAGATCGAGCGTCTCATCAAGAGCCTTACGAAGGCTGATGTTCGACGCATCGAGATAGAAGCGGCCGGGAGCGACGAGAAATATGTTCTCTCGCGAAGGGATCAATAGATCGACCACGTGGCACGATCAACTCATGATGATTGCTGAGAGAAAAGAGCAAGCCCCAGGGGGACCAAAATAATGAAACATCCAGTGCTGCTATATAGACCCATCATCCCGGGCAAGCCTGGCAAGGACGATATCCCGTTGCCGGGCCTCTTGACCGACGAGCAACCTGAATCAAGCGACGGGACACTCGTCGTGGTCACATCAGCGGGTAAGATCCACGCCGACGACATCGCTGGTCTCGTGGTGGACGTTCAGTTTTCCAACGAGGCAGCCGAACTCTTGAACAAGCGTGGTGATCGCACCGCTGAAGACGCTATGAAGATCGCCGACGCCGTCGACGAGAGGCTTGCCGTTCGACGGATGGCGCGCGAGAAGGGCTGGGAGGCCTACTAACCAGCACCCGAACCAGGCGGAACGAGCACAATGAAGTCATCGTGCCCGCTCCCTGGGGATGGTTCGAAGCCTGCGTCACCGCTCTTGACGAGGGCCATTTCGGGTTGGCTCCGTTCAACCGGCTCCCGCGCGTACACTGAGTCCTCTACATCGACACGAGCGGGGACGACGATGAAGTGCACGGCGTGCGACCACGAAAACCGAGCCGACCGCTTGTTTTGCGCCGAGTGCGGCACTAGTCTCGCGACGGCATGTGGTGCCTGCGGCTCGCAGAATGAGCCCGGCGAGAAGTTCTGCGGCAAGTGCGGTGCGAGGCTTGGTCAGTCGGTGTCCGCCATCCCGCAGTCCGTCGTAGCGGCAGCGCCTCCCCTCCCCGCCTCGTTCGCCGCCGGCCGCTACACCGTGCAGTCCTTCCTCGGCGAGGGCGCCAAGAAGCGCGTGTACCTCGCGCATGACACGAAGCTCGCGCGCGACGTGGCGTTCGCGCTGATCAAGACGAACGGGCTCGACGTCACCGGCCGCGAGCGCACGCTGCGCGAAGCGCAGTCGATGGCGCGGCTCGGCGCGCACCCCAACATCATCACCATCTTCGACACCGGCGACGAGAGCGGCACAGACGGGCAGAGCGCGCCCTACTTCGTGATGGAGCTGATGCAGCGCGGCGCCGTCGACACGGCCCTCGGCGATGGCGCGCTCCCGCTGGAGCAGACGCTAGCGATCGGTTGCGACGTTTGCCGTGCGCTCGAGTTCGCACACGGCCAGGGCGTGATCCACCGCGACCTCAAGCCGGGCAACATCTGGCTCGCCGAGGCGGGCGTCGCGCAGATCGGCGACTTCGGCCTCGCCGTCTCGCTCGACCGCTCGCGCCTGACGCAGCACGGCATGATGATCGGTACCGTCGCGTACATGCCGCCCGAGCAAGCGCTGGGCGGCGAGGTGACACCGCAGGCGGACCTGTACGCGCTTGGCGCCATGCTCTACGAGATGGTGACCGGCAGGCCGCCGTTCCTGGGCGACGACCCGACCGCCGTGATCTCGCAGCACATCAACACGGCGCCCGTCGCGCCATCGTGGCTGACGGAGCACTGCCCACCCGACCTGGAGGAGCTAATCCTCGGCCTGCTCGCCAAGGACCCCGGCGAGCGTCCCGCGAGCGCCGCCGATGTGTTGTCGGTGCTGGAGCGCGTCAACCCGGGGCAGAAGAGCGCCTCGCACGCAGACGGCGCAAACCCGCTGGAGCGGCTCGCCCGCGGCGTCTTCGTCGGCCGCCAGAAAGAGCTGGAGCGGCTGCGCAAGGCGTTCGACGAAGCGTTCGCGGGGCGCGGCGGCCTCGTCATGCTGGTCGGCGAGCCGGGCATCGGCAAGACGCGGGCGGCGCATGAGGTGGAGACGTACGCGCGCGTCCGCGGCGCACAGTCGCTCTGGGGGCGTGCCCACGAAAGTTCGGGCGCGCCGGCGTACTGGCCTTGGATGGAAATCGGTGGAGCGTACATGTCCGCCCGCGGCCTCCCCGACATCGTACCCGACATGCAGGGGAAGGGTCCGTTCTTGGGTCCCATCTTCCCTTGGGTCCGACAGCAGGACGGTTACGTCGAACCCGAGCCGTTGGCCGACCCGGAAGCGGTGCAGTTCCGGCTGTTCGACGCCTTCCTCACCTTCGTCCGCGCGATGTCGGGCCAGGTGCCGCTGCTGATCCTGCTCGATGACCTGCACTGGGCGGACAAGCCCTCGCTGCTGCTGCTGCAACACGTCGCGCGCGAGCTGTCGCGGATGCGCGTGCTGGTCGTCTGCACGTATCGCGACACCGACTTGTCGCGCACCCACCCGCTCTCCGAAACCCTTGCCCGGCTCAACCGCGAAGCGGGGTTCGACCGCATCGTCCTGCGCGGCCTCTCGCGCGAGGAGGTGGCCGCGTACATCCGCACCGCCGCCAGCGTCGAGCCGAAGCGCGAGCTGATCGACCGCATCTTCGAGGAGACCGAAGGCAACCCCTTCTTCCTCTCGGAGGTAGTCAACCTCCTTGCGCAGGAGGGCAAGCTGACGGAGTCCGTCTCCGACATCGCTATCCCCGACGGCGTGCGCGAGGCGCTGGGGCGGAGGCTGGACCGGATCTCCGACGAGGCAAACGAGCTGTTGCAGACGGCGGCGGTCGTCGGTCGTGAGTTCAACTACGAGATGCTGTCGCTGACCGGCGAGCGCGGAGACAACGAGCTGTTGCGCCTGGTGGAAGAGGCGCTCGAGGCGCGCGTGATCGAAGAAGCGGACCGCCCCGGCCGCTACCGATTCACGCATGCGCTGATGCAGGAGACGCTGCTACAGGAGCTCTCGACAACGCGGCGCGTGCGTTTGCACGGCACGGTGGGAGAGGCGCTGGAGCGGAGCTGGGGCGCCCGCGCCGACGAGCGCGCGAGCCGGCTGGCGGTGCACTTCGTCGAGGCGGCGATGGTGACGCCGCGGCACGCCGCGAAGGCGGTGCATTACTCGAAGCTGGCAGCGTTGCAGGCAGAGGCGCAGTTCGCCTGGGACGAAGCGGCACAGCAGTACGAACGCTGCCTGGCGCTGGTGACAGAAGCGGAGGATAGGCTCGGCGAGGACGAGGCCGAGCTGCTGACCGCGCTGGGGCGCTGCGCGCGTGACGACGGACAGTACCGATCCGCGTGGCGGGCGCTGATGCGGGCGCTGACGCTCTATCGGCAGCGTGGCGACGGCGTGGGCTTCGCTCGCGCGTTCCTCGAGGCGAACCAGATCATGGCGCCGCCGGAGCGCAAGTTCCCGTTGCTCATGGAGGCGATCGATCTCCTCGGCGTCGGCGACCCGTACCTGGAGGCGCAGCTGCTTTCCACTCTCCCTTTATTCATGGGAGGGAAGCTCGCCAGTGAGGAGCAGATCGCGGCGGCGCGCAGCCGTGCGGTCGCGCTCGTTGAAGCCCACGGCTTCGAGGACGTGGACGCGACCCTCCTCGAGGCAGACGCCCTGCGGGCCTTACGAACCGGCGAGATTGCTCGTGCGATCGAGCTGCGGCGCGAGGCGTCCGAGCGCTACGCGCGGCTGGGGCGCCCGCGACCCGCGGCCGAAAACGCATGGCTGGCCGCCGTGTACGGCCTCACGACCGGCTCGCTCGACGAGGGGCGTGTGGCCGCGGATCAGGTGCTCGCGTACGCGCAGACGCACCACATGCGCTACCACGAGGAGAACTCCGCCGCGCTGATCCTCGGGCTGCTCCTCGCGCGCTGCGACTTCGCGGGCTTTGACGCGCTCGCCGCCGAGCACGCCTCCGATGCCAGCTGGGCGGGCACGGCCCTCCGGGCGGGACGGGCGGAGATGGCGGGCGACATCGACGCTGCGCTCGCGTTGTTACCCGACCCGGCATCGGCGGGCGGCGTGCCTAACAATCTGCAGATGATCCACGGTACGCGCGCCCGCGTGCTCGCGAACGCCGGGCAGCACGACCGGGCGCGGCAGGAGTTGCGCGCCGTGCGCGCGGCGTGGGATGCGCAAGAAGACACACATCTACACGAGGGTGTTGCGCTTCACGCCTTCGGGCTGGGAGCACTCGACGAGGCGCTGACGCAGATCGCCGACAGAACGCTGCTGCGAGCGGTCGATGCCTATCGGCGCGACGACCTGAATGCTCGTCCGACGAATTATCAACCCTTCGCTGCGCGGACGTTGCAGCGCATCTACGGTGATGTCGCGCTCCACCTCGATCAACTAAAGGAGGCGGAGGGCCTCTTCCGCGCCGGCCTCGCGTGGTGCGAGCGCGAGCGCTGCCCCGTCGAGGCGGGCCGCTGCCTCCAAGGACTCGCCGAGGTCTCCGAGCGTCGCGGCGATGCGGCGGACGCGCTGTCGCTGCTCGACCGCGCGGCGGTGCTCTTCCAGCAGCATGGCGCGAAGCTCTACCTCGATCGCGTCATCGCCGCGAAGGTACGGCTCCAGGGCGTCGGCTCCGGCCAGGGCCGCTCGATCGACGCCGTGCTGGCGTCCGTGCAGAGCGCGCATCCGGATCTCGCGCCGATGGCGGCACCTGACGGCACGGTCACGATCATGTTCAGCGACATCGAGGACTCGACGGTCCTCACCGAGCGTCTCGGCGACCAGGCGTGGCTTGAGCTGCTGCGCAAGCACAACGCGCTCATCCGCAAGGAACTCCGCACCTATGACGGCTTCGAGGTGAAAACGATCGGCGACGCCTTCATGGTTACCTTCCAGTCCGCCAAGAAGGGCCTCGACTGCGCCATCGCCATCCAGAAGGCGTTCGTCGCACACAACGCCGCCGAGGGTGAGCACGTGAAGGTGCGCATCGGCCTCCACGCCGGCGAAGTGATCAAGGACAACGATGACTTCTACGGCAAGAACGTCATCCTCGCCTCGCGCGTCGCCGGCAAGGCCGTCGGCGGCGAGATCCTCGTGTCGTCGCTGCTGCGCCAGCTCGTCGAGAGCAGCGTCGGCGCGAGCACGTTCGGTGAGCCGCGCGACGTGGAGCTCAAGGGGTTGTCGGGCATGCACACCGTGTTCGCGGTTGCATCGGCGTAGCTGACCTTCACCATCCGCTCATCGTGACGGCGCGCACATGGTTTAGGACACCACCGGTCTTTCGGCTATTAACGCCACCGCACTTCGTACACACGCACAGCGTCGTCGATACCCTTGAGCGCTTGCTCGCCGCGATCCT
>Ga0315281_10004185_pt1 | contig 21020 bp, 22 predicted proteins | sample YL17G07_0_MG_FD_204540 | JGI IMG/M metagenome (GOLD analysis project Ga0315281, IMG submission 204540) | Sediment microbial communities from Yellowstone Lake, YNP, Wyoming, USA - YL17G07_0 | ecosystem: Environmental > Aquatic > Freshwater > Lake > Sediment | place: USA: Wyoming | collected...
AACAACGGGAACAATTGCTTCAGCAAACAATTCTGGATTGTCAGTAATTTTTGCCAATGACTCAGTCGCAACTTCGTTTTGACTTGCCGGCATTCCGTTCTGCGCATCCTTCGGAACAACTGAACTCACCGCTTCATTGACTACCACTTTGCTCTGCGCAAAATGTTGAACAACGGCCTGAGCGCTTTGCACTTGCGCTTTTCTGTCGCCACCCGTCTGGTAATCCATCCACGACTGATCGTCGACGACTCGACTCGTCGAGGTCGGTAGACCCGTTGGGAGGCGTTGACCTCCGGGAGAAGCCTCTTTAACACTAAGCGATATGCTTGTGAATGGAAGTTGAGGCACAGAGTCTTTACTGATGCCATCCATTGCCACGGGCACCGGCAGTGAATTCGCCGGCATCTCATTTTGAGATTCCGCCTTCACGGCAATTGCTGCGTTTGCTCCAAACAACTGCAGCAACAACGGCAGAAAGAGCGATTGATTCTGGACGTCGGACGAAGAAACGCGCAATTCATCGCCGCAAGCGTCGCGCTGTTGTGTGATTGGAGCAAATCCGAGAATATTCATTGGGATCCTTTGGCAATTTCTATTTCATCATTGATGCTGCGCGTTGCGGCTCCATCGCGCTAAGTATTTTTCCGGCTTGCCGCTTCTTCACCAACATGAGAACTTTTTTCGCTTCCCCGGTTGTCAACGTTTTCAGAATGCGCGCCGCGTCCTCTGCGCTCATGGACTCCAGCATTTTCGCAATTCCTTTTCTCTCTTTCGTACGCGAGCTGTCTGCCGACGATGACTGTGACGCAAGTTTCTGCTCTAACTGCGCCGCTTTCCGTATTTCAACTTCTAGGCGGTCATGAAGAATTCTTATACTGTCGTCTTCAGAAGTTGCACGCGCAAGTTGGAGACTATCCAGCAGAAGAGAATCCCTCCTCGCCTCAGTCTGGGTGCCTGCGCTTTCGTTGTGCAACGGATTGGCGGATACACCAACCGCCACTCTAGAACTTCTTTCTGCCGGCGCTGTGAGGATCGAAAACGCGGCGGGCTTTACCGCAAAAAGAATCAGCACGGCTTGAACTGCCAACAAGAGCGTCACGAAGAATAGCACAACGTATGTTAATACTTGCTTCATCCCTTAAAACTCCAAACGAACACGTTGCGCAAGCACATCTATGAGGCGCTGTTCACGGCGGTCCAAATCTTTCCTCATCTCGGCTTGCCGCCGTTGTTCAAGATTATCGACCATTTGCTTGGACTGAGTTTTTTCTACCAACTCTTCCCGCTTATCATTTTCCTGAAGTTGAATGTCGCCAACTTTTTTTTCCTTTTGTTGGATTTCGCGGGAGAGAGTTCGCAAGAAGGCTCTGCTGGTTTGCAGTTCCGTTACTCTCGCTTTCGAGGTGCGGACTGCATCCGTCATTGCTGTTTCTCTCTTGTCATTCAATTCCAAAAGCACCGCTTGTTCCTGTTCCTTCGTACGAAGAAGCTGAACAAGTTCTTCGTGAACTTTCTTCTCTTGATATTGTTTGAACCTGAGCACCGTCGCAAGTCGTGAGTCATTTATTTCTATCATTTTCCACCAAACTGAAATTGTACTGCGTCATTTGTTGCGCTGCTGCTTTCGGACTTTCCGCAAAGCCATGAGTGTGTTCACACTTGAATTGTTAGCGGCTTACACTTTCATCAATGCGATGAGCCGCTGAATACTCTCGGTCATATCTTCTTTTTCATCGGGGGCCTGGCGAAGGAATGCCCGAATTGCTTCGATGTTCATCACCGCGGTGTCAATGCGGGGATTGCTTCCTTTGACGTACGCACCGATGTTGATCAGGTCTTCAGCTTCGCGATACGTTGCCATCATATCCAGCAAGCGATGCGCAGCTTGCCGATGTTCCGGCGTCGTAATTGCGGGCATCACTCTGCTTACGCTTTCCAAGACGTCAACCGCCGGATATTGTCCCGCTGATGCAAGACGGCGCGAAAGAACAATGTGTCCGTCGAGAATCGAACGCACCGCATCAGCAACCGGCTCGTTCATATCATCGCCTTCAACGAGAACGGTGTACAAACCGGTGATGCTTCCGTGTTTGGAATTTCCTGCGCGCTCCAACAATTTAGGGAGAATAGCGAAGACCGACGGAGTGTATCCTTTTGTGGTCGGCGGCTCACCGATTGCAAGTCCGACTTCGCGCTGCGACATCGCAAACCGTGTCACTGAATCCATCAACAACATCACGTTCATTCCTTGGTCTCGAAAATATTCTGCGATGCTTGTCGCCATGAAGGCGGCCTTAATTCGAATCAATGCAGCCTGGTCGCTCGTCGCAACAACGACAACTGAACGCCGCAATCCTTCTTCACCAAGCTCGCGGTCAATAAATTCTCCGACCTCACGCCCACGCTCACCGACAAGCGCGATGACATTAACATCGGCGCTGGTGTCACGCGCAATCATTCCGAGCATTACACTTTTGCCAACACCGCTTCCGGAAAAAATTCCGATGCGTTGACCTTTGCCGCAGCTCAGCAGCGCGTCAATAGAGCGAATTCCAGTTACGATCGGCTCGTTGATCCGCTGTCGTTCGAGCGGGCTCGGCGGGGCATTGTAGATCGACCGAACTTCCTCAGCTTGAATCGAACCTTTGCCGTCAATCGGCTGTCCGAGTCCGTCAATAACGCGACCGAGAAGTGCGTGGCCCACATTTACTGACAGCGTTCTGCCGGTGGCGACAATCTCACTCCCCGGACTTATTCGATTCGCTTCTCCCAGCACCATCGACAGCACGCGATTATTCCTGAAACCGACCACTTCGGAGAGACACACATCTTCTCCCCCTTTTGATTTTACAATGCACACTTCGCCCAACGACGAATTAGGTCCGATGGACTCAATTACCAATCCGATAACTTGCGTAACTCGTCCGTTCACTTTCATCAAATCGATGTTACGAAGTCGAGAAAGATACGAGTCGAAGTTATCGAGGAAGCCAAACTTCTTTTCTTCGAGCACCTCGACCCGTACACCATCACGCACACCAAACGCTTTCAGCATCGGATGATTGTTGATGCCTCTCTCTTGCGCATGTAAAAATTGTGATTCCATAAATTTCTATTACGACGCCGTCGCCTTGTCCAACAATGTCTCTTCAATTTTTTTCAACTGAGTTGAAATGCGGGCGTCCACATTGCCCGAATCGCTCTCCAAAATACATCCACCGCGCTCGACCTTTTCATCTGCTTCAATAACCATATCACGAATTGAGTCCGAGCCTGATGCAATTGCTGCGCGGTGTTCTCGCACCATTGCTTCGTCTATCGGATTCACGCGCACTTTAATGCGGTCAACGCCGAGCACGCGGCGCAATCCTTCTTTTATTTGTTGAAGCACGACTTTGTTGTCTATCAGTACCTCTCGTCTCAAGATTTGTTCCGCTACGGCAAGCGAAAAACGAATTACAATCTGCTCAGACTGTGTCTGCAAATGTAAGAATTCTTTCTGAAGATTTGCCATCAGTGTTTCGAGTTGCACTATAACCCTCAACGTGGTCTTCTTCCGCTCTTCGCTCACACGCGACTCAAGTTCTTCTTGAAATTGCTTTTCCACTGCTTTGCAGCCCGCATCAAACCCGCGCTGAAATTCTTCTTCTAACGTTCGCCGCAGCTGCCCATTCTTTTCAATCGTGCTGCGCTTCATAAGCACGGAGTTGACCATTTCATTTTCGACAACGGCCGCAGGCACTTCCACCGACTCCTCCGTTGTATCGTTTCTTCTGCCGGCAGTCATTGTCGGAAAATGATTCTCCTCGAATTTTCTCCGCACAACGCTTGCCCGCCCTGCTAGCTTATGAAGTTTAATGATTTCAGACAAAGACTTCCTCCTTCCCGCCACGCCCGGCCACAACAATTTCACCTTGGTCTTCAAGCTGCTTCACGATTTCAACGATGCGAGTCTGCGCCGTTTCGACATCTTTGAGTCGCACCGGACCCATATATTGCAGCTCCTCTTTCAACAGCTCTTGCGCACGTTCGGACATATTGCTGAAAATCTTCAGTTTCAGCTTTTCTTCAGCCACTTTCATCGACATCGCGAGATCTTTTTTGTCCACTTCCCGCAAAATACGCTGTATTCCTTTGTCATCGACAAAGAGAAGATCCTCAAACAGAAACATCAGTCGTTTAATTTCAATGGCAAGCTGCGGATCTTTTTGGTCGAAGCTTTCGAGAATAAGTTTTGCTTCAGCAGTAGTGCAGCGGTTCAGAATCGCTGCAACTGATTTTGTCCCTCCCAACGAGCTCATGCTTTGGCTTATTTCTGCCTCTGCGATATCTTCAAGAACGCTTTCCATCTCCGAAAGAAGAGACGGATTCACTTTGCCCAACGTTGAGATTCTGAATGCTACATCGTTGCGAAGGTCGTCGGGAAATTCTGAAAGCACCTGCGCAGTTTGATCAGGGCTGAGATTAGAAAGAATGAGTGCGGAGGTTTGCGGATGCTCTTTCTGCAAAAAACCGGCAAGCTGTTTCGGATCTGCTTTTTTTAACATATCGAAACCGGTAACATGCGAAAGCACTTTTACTTTCTCCAGCACATCTGCTGCCTTTGCAAAGCCAAGCGTGCTCTCCAATAATTGCTGTGCGTAATCCAATCCGCCTTGAATAACGTATTGTTGCGCCAAAATAAGTTGATGAAACTCGCCCGCAACATTCTCAATCACTCTCGAAGACACTCCCCTTACGTTCGTGATCTCAAGAGTGAGGTCCTCTATCTCTTGCTGCGTCAGCATGCGCATAACTCGGGTCGCCGCTTCCACATCAAGCGAAAGCACAAGAAGTGCCGCTTTTTGCTTGCTCGTTAATTGATCTTCAGCCATTGATCCTCTGTGACATTACTCATCAGCCAGCCAAACCTTTAAGAGTCGTGCTGCCTCGTCCGGTTTGTCGTGTATGTATTCTGTAATTCGTTTTCTCTTTTCCGCACGCAAGAGAACTTCTTCCGAAATTTCTTCTTCAGGCGACGGAAGTTGAATACTCGGTCTCCTCACTGCAAACGCACCGGTTGCAGTCGCAATAGCCGCGCTATTGGCCTTAAATTTTGTATACACGACCGTACGGTTAATCAACGAGCGAATAATGAGGAACGCCGCAATCATGAATCCAACTAACAGAACTTTTTCAATGATGTCGTACCAATTGGAGAGCGGTTTATCTTTGTAGAATAGATCGTCCTGCTGAAGCACATTCCCGAACGGCAGATTCACGACGGAAATCTCGTCGTTACGCAGTTGCGTGTATCCGACGGCTCGCTTCACGATGTCGGTCAACTGGGTAATCTCTTCCTGCCTGCGCGGAACATACTCGCTCGCCTTCTCACCATTTTTCTCAGTAATTTTCTGCGTCCCGTTGATCATGGCTGCGACCGACAATCGTTTGATAGAACCAACGCTTTCCACAATACGTTCGACCGTCTTGTTGACTTCGTAATTCGTGACGGAGCTTGTGCGAGTTGATGGCGGCAGCGAATCGTTGACCATGGATTTTTCTTCCGTCATTTGCTCGCTGCGAACTGCGGCGTTCTCAGGGTCGTATTGCTCGAGATTTCTTTCCGCCTGCCTGAAATCCAACTCCGCATTCACTTGCACAAGCGCGTTTCCCATGCCGACGACGCCCTCAAGCATGTTTTGCGCTTTCTGCGAGAGATACGATTCAATTTTTTGCTGAAGTTCGTATTGTGTTGATGTCAGCGCAGTTAATGAATTCGGTTTTGAGTTGTCCGTAAGAAGCATACCGCGCGAATCAACAATTGTGACGTCCTTGGATTCGAGTCCTTCCACACTGCTTGCGACGAGATGCGAGATGCCTTGAATCGTTTCGTGCCTCAACGGCTTGCCTGAATGTAATTTGAGAACAATCGAAGCCGTCGCAGCTTTTTCGTCTTCTTTGAACAACGCCTTTTCCGGAATGACAATGTGCACGCGCGCGCCTTCAACTTCTTGAAGCTGCACAATCGTGCGAGCCAACTCTCCTTCCAACGCCCGCCGGTAATTTATCTTCTGCACGAAATCAGAAATCCCTAAATTGGTTCTGTCAAAAATTTCATATCCAACCACACTGGACTGTGGGAGACCTTCGCCTGCAAGTGCAAGACGCAAGTCGTACACTTGCTGCTTTGGAACAAGGATTGATTTCCCGCCGTCTTCAAGCGTGTACGGAACGCTTTTCTCTTTGAGTTTCTCGACAATTTTCGATGCGTCCTGCGGGCTAACGTTGCTGAACAACGTGGCGTACGAAGGACGATTGACGATGCTCATTAAACTCACAATAGCTATAATTGCGGCGAGCGCAACGCCGCCAAACATCAATCGTTGTCGCAGTGTGAGCCTGCGAAAGAATTGTGAAAATTGACTTGCGTTGTACGTTTCTTCCATTTATTACACCCTACGAGGTCGTTAGACCTGCATTCTCATAATCTCGCGATACACATCAATGGTTTTGTTGCGTATCTCCATCAGCAAATCGAAACTTGTCCGAGCCTTTTCGACGGCGATCATAACATCGTGCAAGTCGGCTGCCTCGCCGGTTACCATTTTTTCTACGGCATTGCCGGCCTCCGACTGAAGATTGTTGACGTCTGAAATCGCTTGTGTCAACGTTTTCCCGAATGACGTGGTTGATTCCTTGAGAGCTTTGTTTATTTCGCTTCCATTTGTCGGTCCGCCGACATTGGGAAGCAGCGTCAATGCTTGACTAAGCTTCATAGTGTTATCCTTTGCGGTCTACGACCGAGCCTACTTGCGACAGCGTTTTCGAACCGTCTCTTTGATACATATTGTGAACGCGAATTTCTTGTGCTGCTGTTGGAAACAATTGCTCAAAATATGCGTGCTCTGCAATCGTCAGCGTTTCACCCGGAGTTGATCGCTGAGCCGTTGCGCTATTTGCGGCGCCGGCCCTCTCAAGTTCCTTTGCCCATTGTTGCGATTGAACCGGCGAACTTGTTTTCGCCGGATTACTTTGTGCTGCAGAAGAATGAATTTCGTTTATTTCCATCGTCAAATCTCCAATGCATCTTTTGCAATTGTTTTTGCTGCATTTACCGCAATAACGTTCGCTTCATAAGCACGCGAAGCGGAAATCATATCAACCATCTCGGTTACGACATTCACGTTCGGCATTTTCACATAACCGTTTTCGTCAGCGTCGGGATGGCTTGGGTCGTAGATCATCCTGAATGGTGAATTGTCTTCCTGTTCAAGCGATTGAACGCCGCCGCCAACGGAATCCGGCGTACCACCATCTTCGCTAACGTCGGAGAAGTGTGCCTGACTTGTCGCTGTGAGCTTTGTTCCAAATGATTTCAGCGTTGACGCGAACGATTGCTGAGCGCGCGTTTTCAACAGAACGATTTTCCGCTTATATGGGCCGCCTTCTTCCGTTCTTGTTGTCTCAGCGTTTGCCATGTTGTTCGCAATGGCATTCATCCGTTTACGTTGGGCAGTCAATCCTAACGCGCTGATGTTCAATCCGGCAAAGAGTTTTTCGATTTTCATGCTTGACCTCGAATGCTTTTTTGAATACCGCGAAATGATTCGGTGAGAAGACGCGCTGCGAACTTGAATCGAATTTGATTCTTGGCAAGGTCAGCCATTTCATGGTCAATGTCCACGTCGTTGATGCCGCTTGCAAGCGAATCGCCGCTTACCGAAGTATCACTTGGTGTGTCAATGATGCGTGCAACGTCGCCGGCCGGGTTATCTGATCCAATCGCGATGTGCCGTTCATTGGTGACGGAAGGACTGACGGAATCTTTTTGCATCGCGCCGGCTATCTGTTCTTCAAACGTAACGTTCTGACTTCGGTATCCTACGGTGGTGATGTTAGCAATGTTGGATGAAATGACCTTCTGTCGAAGCGCATAGACATCAAGCGCTTTTCCTAGAAGAGGAATTTTGGTTGCATCGAAAAGTTTCATTGTCTTCCTTTTGCGAAAAGATGGTCACGAAATAGGATTACACGCCAAGGCTATCGTCCCAGCCTTCGTATCTGCTCGCTTCTCTACGGGACCATAGGCCATCGCGGCTGGAATCTTTTCCATCCCTCAATAGAGCAATGAGCGCTACTAAAGCTGTTACGATGCCAACTATCAGTCCTAGTCGCCCGATACCAATGTTTGTTGTGTTGATGAAGTTGCCGTATGAATGGTTGATGTCAGTTCTCAAATATAGATGTCAAAAGCGATGCCAAAGATAATTTTGCTTAAGATCAGCAGAAATGAACGGATTTGGGAATTCTTGGGAGTCTTACAGCGTGAATGGCTGGTCAATATGCGACAGGTGATGATTAGTCACCATCATAGCCCAGGCGAATCTCTGTGCAGCGTCCGCATTTACAAACAACCTCAATACTTTCAATAGCGTCGCCGTTGCGATGGAGAATAATACCCGGCTCGTCGGCTTCGCCGGATTCGATTTCAATCTTACGCGATCCTCGAGCTTCAACTGAAGCTGCTTTAAGGATGGTTCCGCTATGCCCGATCTTCGCGACGCGCACATGTTCGTACGACACTAAATCCGTAAATGAAGAATCTTGCTGTGCTAAATCTGTTTTCATTATTTATTACCGTTAAGTGCTTTCAATATTATTTTAGGAATGTCCTGAAGCGATGCAACCGTGTCGGCTACGCCTTCATCTACCGCCGCCTTCGGCATCCCGTAGACAACGCACGATTCTTCATCTTGCGCAATAACGTAGCCGCTTTTTTTCTTTATCAACTTCAATCCTTCAAGCCCATCTTTCCCCATTCCGGTCATAATAAGTCCGAGAATCGGGCCGTTCATCACTTCAGCGGCAGATGTCATCATAATATCGGCAGAGGGATGATACAAAGTATTCCTTGGCTCGTCCGATATTTTCACGCGCGTGCTGCTTCCGGATTTTGTGAATGTCATGTGCTGTCCGCCGGGCGCAACCAATACAACACCCGGTTCAATGAGGTCGCCATCGGTGGCTTCCTTCACCTGAACTTGGCTTAGGCTGTCAAGCCTCTCCGCCATTGATTTTGTAAAATGAGGCGGCATGTGCTGAACAATCGCAACGCCAAGGGGAAATTTTTCAGGAAGCTGTGGAATAGTTTGCAGCAAGGCAAACGGACCTCCTGTGGAAATCCCTATTACCATCGCTTTGAAATCTCTTCGCTTTGGCGGATTAAATTCTGTTTTTCGACTTGATGATGGCGCTGATAGAGAGCCTGAGCCGGCAATGTTCATATTTAGAGATTTGATCCGTTGCAACCGGAACAACATCGAGCGGCTTTGAGTAATTTCCTTCACCTTCGCAATCAGGTCAAGTTTGATCTTCACAATGTCGAGCGAAACGTAGGAAAGGTCTTTCGGGATAAAGTCAACTGCGCCAAGCGCGAGCGCATCGAGTGTTGCTTTCGCGCCTTCAGTAGTAAGCGAGCTGATCATGAGCACCGGAAGCGGCATTTCTTTCATGATGATGGCAAGCGCTTCTAGACCGTTCATGACGGGCATTTCAATATCGAGTGTTACGATATCTGGCCTCAACTCCCTGATTTTATCAACGCCTTCTTTGCCGTCGCGGGCAGTTGCAATTACTTTAATCGCTGGGTCCGACTCAAGCATCATCGAGATTGATTTTCTCATGAATGCTGAATCGTCCACGACGATAACATTAATAACCCTGGTCATACAACTCCATTTCTTAGCGTGCGAACGATTTACCGATGCTCGGAACAAATTTTCATCAGCTCGCCAATGTCGACGATCATGATGACGCGTCCATCGCCCAGAATTGTTGAACCTGCAATTCCTCGAATGTTCCCCAAATAGTCTCCCATTGACTTAATGACGACTTCTTTCTGTCCGAGCATTGAATCAACAATAAGCCCCAGCCGCTTTTCCGCCAAGCCGATGACGACAATGTACATCCATTCGGCGTGCTTGCCGTTGCTGCTTGAACCCAACACCCCCGAAAGACGAGCAAGAGGAAGAACGGTGCTGCGCAAGCGAATCACTTCTCTACCGTTGATTGTGGCAATTTCTTTACGCTCAACGCGAACAACCTCGAGCACAGAATCGAGCGGCACGCTGAAAATTTCTTTGTTCGCCACCACTAGCAACGCTTGAATGATTGCAAGAGTGAGCGGAAGCTTGATGATAAACTTGCTGCCGACGTTCATCTCCGAGTCAATGTGTATTGTTCCTTTCAGCTTTTGAACATTCGTGCGGACAACGTCCATTCCCACGCCGCGACCGGAAACGTTGGTAACCTTTTGCGCCGTGCTGAATCCGGGAGCGAAAATGAGAGTGAACGCTTCTGCGTTCGTCATCTCGCGCGCTTGCGCTTCAGTCAGCATTCCTTTCTCAATGGCTTTCGACTTCAACTTCTCCGGGTCCATTCCCTTGCCGTCATCTTCCACGGAGATCATGATGTGGTTGCCTTCGTGTTCCGCGCGTACCGTAACAATTCCTTTAGCAGGTTTTCCCTTCGCCGTTCTTTCTTCCGGCAGTTCAACGCCGTGGTCGGCGGAATTTCGCAAGAGATGAATCATGGGGTCGTTCAATTCTTCGATGAGCGACTTGTCGAGTTCTGTTTCCTCGCCGACCATGCGGAGTTCAATTTCTTTTCCCATCTCTTTTGCAAGCTCGCGAATGAGGCGAGGAAGTTTATTGAACACTTTCGCGATTGGAACCATGCGCGTTTTCATCACCGCCATTTGCAGCTCGGTGGTGATAAAATCTATATGAGAATTTGTTTCGGAAAGATCTCGCGTCACCTGCAAGCCATCGTATTGCTCGCTCATCTGATGCGTTACCTGTGAGAGCCTGTTTCTTCCCAACACCAACTCGCCGACAAGATTCATCAAAGCATCGAGGCGCACTACGTCAACGCGAATTGTTGAGTCCGCACTTTTCGATTGCACTGCGGCAGCGACAACTTGCACGGCAACAGATTCTGTCGCCGCAGAATTGTCCTGATCGGAAACAGATGGACGAGGTGCTGCTTCTTGCGGGTTCAACGCGGGCGATTCTCCGCTCAACGAGTCGGGTCTGCGACCAGAGGCGGATGCGCCTTCGGCGGTGACTTTTGCTTCAACCTTTTTGACTTTCTTTTCTATCACAGCCGCTGCTGCCGGCGTATCGGACGCGACGGCTATCGCCTGAAGTTTTTGGAGAATTGCAGAAAGGTCAAGCGGCTCGTTGTTCCGGGCTTCGATTCGCTCCATCAACACTTTAAGAAGGTCGTATGCTTCAAACATCACGTCCATTTTATCCGACGTTACTGTCAGCTCCCCGCGGCGAATTTTGTTCAGCACGTCTTCACAATGATGCGCAAGTACTGTTGTTTGGTCAAACCCAAGGAAGGAAGACGTTCCTTTAAGCGTGTGAACGGCACGGAAGATGACATTGTGCAATTCAACATTGGTCGGATTTGTTTCCAGTGCAAGCAGGTCTTGACCCAACTTTTCTATGATCTCATTCGATTCGACAATATAACTCTCGAGAATCTCCGCCATCTCGTTGTCAAGACTAGGCGCTGAACCGGTTTGTCCCGAATTTGTCTGATCATTATTCATTCGCGTGCTTTCTCTAAACGATTAGTTGATTGAAACATCTGAAGATTCCATGTGAAATATCAATCTGAGGCGCTATGTAGAGCGTTGCCATTCTTTTTCAGATTGATGATATCGGACAAGCGCATAGGTAACAGCAATCCGATTTCGTGAATCTATCGGACTGCTCAAGTCATGTCATTAGCATTCTCAATGCGTTGTCTACGACCCTACGGGTCGGTAGACCCGTAGGGAGTCGTCGACCGCCGCTTTTGCCGACCCGAAGGGTTCCTTTGGAAAGGACTCCTACGGAAAAAGCCAAATTGTCAGAGGTCTCTGATTCAGGGAGCATATTCTTGGAACGATTTCCACTGCCGCGCTCATTTGCCGTTTGCGAATTGCTTCACAATTTCATCCGCAAGATCCTGTCGCTCAACGGACTTTGTGAAATGAGCATCGATATCGAAGGTCGGCGCAGCACTTTGGTATTGTTCAACATTCTCTTTCGCGACCTCCAAAGCCTCGCCATTCTCAAATCGGTCGAGAGCATTCGCAAGCTGCGTTTGCACCGATTCAATAATATGCGCTACCCCCGCAATTTGTTGGCTCGTGATGTCTTGAACCTGAAGCGCCATCGCAATGTTCATCGAGTCTTTCTTTGTCTCATCTAAAAGCTTTTCCATTGCTAAAATCGCGTGTTCATTATCAATGCCCGCAACGTACTCATTGACGATAAGAGTTAACATCTCCACATACGCGAACGCGCCATTCCCCGACGACGTCGAACAAAGTTGGTCCGAAATTTTCTTAGCTGAGTCTTTCGAGTTCTGAATAACGCTCTTCAGCTTTTGAAGCTGATCTTCGACACTCGATATTTTCGCAGTCATTGATTCAAGCACGTTCAGTATTTCCACTGCCGCGCTTTCCGTCGCTTGTGTTACCTTTGACAATTGCATTGATGCTTTAGGGATTCGACTTGAACTCTCTTCGATAGAATTCTTTACGTTCTCCAGCAATGGAACAATTTCATGCAGTAGCCGGGCGAAATCTTTCATGATGCCAGAGTTGTCAACGCGGGCATGCGGTTCTCCTGGCAGGATGTTCGTGTGAGTTGCTGCATTGTTCATGGCGTAATGCTCCTCGCTGTTAAAAATATGATCCAGGATCTGAACGCTCAACGCGTGAAATAGGAATATCGTGGAGGTGATAACTCATCTGACAAGCGCTATGCTGATTTCAGCTCTAATGATCTCATAATCTGGTCAATCTTTTCTTTCAAGCCCTGCGGCGTGAACGGCTTCACGATGTAATTGTTGACACGTGCTTTCATCGCCTCGATGACATCGTCCTTATTTCCTCTTGTTGTAATCATGAGGATGGGAATGTTCTCGAATTGTTCATTGCCGCGCAGCCAACGCGCAAGGTCGAGACCGTTCATCTCCGGCATATTCCAATCTGTAATGACGAAGTTTGCTCCTTCGCTAAGGATTTTTGCAACCGCATCTTTGCCATCGCCGGCCTCAATCACTTCATCGAAGCCCTGCGACTTCAGCGCGTTGACGACAATGCGCCGCATTGTGAGCGAATCATCAACGACAAGAAATTTTCCCATATCTGGTCTTTGTATTTGTGTGTAATTGTTTCAGAAGCTTATGAGCTAAGGGCTTTTGAGCCTATAGCTCAGTTGATTGGAATTGTGCGTCGACGAGTTCATTCAGTCCAGCTAATGTACTTCGAGACTTCGTATTGAATTTTTTCCAGACTGAACGGCTTCACAACATATGAGCCGACGCCAAGCTTCGCGCCCTGCTCTTTGTTAGCTTGGTCGGAAAGTGATGTGAGAATGATAACCGGCAGCTCGCTAAATTCCGAAGTCTCACGCAACGCTTTGATCAACTCAAAGCCGTCCATGTTCGGCATGTTAAGGTCGGTAATGACCAGATCAAATTTTCTCTTCGGCAATTTCTCAAGTGCATCCATGCCGTCGCACGCAGTAACAACAGTGAAGCCCTGCATGCTGAGAGAAACCGAAACAAACTTTCGCACTGTGGATGAATCGTCCACAACGAGGACTACTCTACTCATGCGATCGTTACTCCTTTTTATATGCTACTGTTTTGGGAAAGTTTACAAGCTTGAATGCCGATGAAATGCCATGCAGAGATTCGGCATAACCGATGAAGAGAAAACCGCCGGGATTCAGACTATCGTACAAATCCGACACCACCTGGATTTTGGATCGCATGTCAAAATAGATGAGCACGTTGGCGCAGAAGATAATGTCGAAGCACGTCATCATTCGCATCCGGTTTCTGTCGTACAAATTCATGTGCTCGAATCGAGCCAAGCGTCTCACATGGTCGCTAATGTGGAACCGTCCGTCACTTGCGTCGAAATATTTTTCCAAAAAGAACTTCGGCATGTTGCGAACGGAATATTCACGATAAATGCCTGAACGAGCCGTTTCGAGCACAGACGAGTTGATATCGGTTCCAACAATTTCAATATCCAGCAAGGGATACTTTGGGCGCAAGCGTTCGAGATAAATCATCGCAAGGGTGTACGCTTCTTCTCCCGATGAACTTGCGGCACTCCAAAATCGGAGTTTCGTTCTTCCGCTCGCGCTTTTTCCGTTCAGTCTTTGCGGAACAAGTGTTTTTTCAAACGCTTCGAACTGCGGCTCGTTGCGGAAGAAAAACGTTTCGTTGATTGTAACGGCGTCGTACAAGAACTTCATCTCGTCATTGCTCTGCGTTCCGTACCGTAGCGATTGAAAGTAATCCTCGAAGTCATCGACGCCGAGAACTTGAAGGCGCTTGCCCAATCTTCCTTCCAAGAGATATTTTTTATTATCCTGAAAATAGATTCCTGTTTTCTGATAAATAAAATCCCGGAGGAGGCGGAACATTTCGTCCGTCATTTTCGGGGCTGCGACAAGATTTGGGGGACGCACTGCTGCTGATGGTGCTACTGCCACGACTTCCTCCTAATTAATTTCTGCTGTGCCAAGGGCCGACGATTCGATTCTTTGTGAATATCCTTTGGATTCCAAAGTTGACGCCGCCACTTCGCGGACCATTTGATCGTCATCGTTGAGGAAGCGCGCGATAAAATCGGGAATCCTTCGATCTTCGAGGGGCGCCAACAATTCAATAATGTGTATGCGTAGCCACGGGTCGGGGTCGTCTGTGATGGCGGCAAGAAATTCAACAGCATGGTCGCCATCTAGACGCGACAACGTATCAACTATAGCAGCGCGAGTTTCTTCGCTTGCATCAGTCCAACTGTGTTTCACAAGTTCGACAGCTCGTTGTAGGTAGTTTGATGCTTCATCGAGTAACTCTTTCGGTATTCTTTGATAATCAATCCTCGACGAGACTCTTCCAAGCAATGCCACCACTTCTTTCGTCGGTTTAATTTTGTCTTGTTCCAACAATTCCACAATTGCGCGAAACGTATCATCGCGCAGTTCCAGCGCAGGAATGAGAACAGCATCTAATTCTTCCGATGCGGCAACAACTTCTAATAATGCTGCTGTTATTTCATATCCTTTTATCCCGGAAAGAACTTTCACTGCGCTGATTTGGACAGCCGTGTCGTCGTTGTGCAACGCGTCTATCAAATCACTTTGATAATTCTTCAGAGAGTCAAGCGAGTGATTGCACCGCTCTGCAATTCTGATGATTGCATGAAGAAGAACGTATCGCAGTCTTCCGGCAACAGACTGAATATTGCTTTCCAGCATCGGAATGGCTTTGTCGTATCCGATAAGACCCAACGATTCGATAACGGCATAGAGAAGAAGCGGGTCGGCTTCGCGATTTGCCACCATCGCGCTAAAATGTTTCAGCAAAAAATCAGCCGCTGCTTGGTCGCCAATTTTGCCAAGCGCCTCGGCAACGGGTACTTGCGCATACTGATGAAGCTCGAACACATGAGTCAGCTGCGGTATCGCTTGCTTCGCTCGGATATTGCCCAACGCTTCCGCCGCAGACACAACGACGTTCTCGTCCTGATCGTCAAGAAGAATTATGATGTGGTTGATAGCATCTTCATTACCGATTAATCCAAGAATATCCACAGCGAACTTACGAACATCCTGGTCAGCGTCGTACAAATACGGCACGAGCGCATCCACGGAATGATCTTTCAATTTCATCAACAGTTCGGCGGCAAGGTTACGAGTCGTAATATTTTCGTCTGCAATGTACTCCACGGCTGCTCGTGCTACATTGTCGCTCCCAATTTGTGACATCGAGCGCAACGCTGCATCGCGAACGCCTTTGTTTTCATCACGCAATGCCGCTGCAAGAGCGGCAATGGGAGCAAAGCCCGTGCTCTCTGCCAGGCCTTCCGCCGCGCGTCTCCGAACTGCCGGGTCATCGGCAGACAGCAACGCTGCCAGTCGTACTTTCATTTCATCTTTCATTGATACATCGCAATTAGTGAGAACACGTTCATAGTTTTGTTATCAACAAGCCGAATTGTCAACCTTCACGAAGACGGTGCAGAAAGTTCTTCTATCTTTCCGTTGTTTTCGACAAACATGACTTCCTTCAACCCACTCTGCACCAATTTTCTTACGCCGTTGATCTCCAAAAGGACGTTTACGAATACTGTTCCGCGAACGATAATGCGAGCAGCGCTGGTTGTGTGAATTGCGACATTTGCGTCAGTTTTCTTTTTCTGCAATATCGTTATTGTATGAGGCAGGTCGTTTTGCATTTGTTTCAACGTTGCAAGCAGTTGCTTTTGTTCATCAGAAATATTTCCATCGAGCTGGATGCGAACGAGTTTGTACACTCCATTGCGTACTTCCGCAAGCTGCTTTTCCAACTGCTCAAGCTCTTTTTCAATTGATTTGTAATTCTCCACTAATTGTGCACGCTGACCAACATACACTTTCGCTTGCGTCTGTTCTCCGTTGCCCAAATTGAGAACTTCAACTTCGTTTCCACCTTCTATAGTACAACCGACAAATTTCGCTCTCGAGGAAGCTACTTTCCCGCCCGCTTTCAACGTTGCGCACACAGCTTCACGCTCAACGGTAATGTCTTTTTCGCAAATGATTGATTGATTCAGAATGTGCGCCACTTTCACGCTACCGCCAGAGGTAATCATTCCTTTGCCGCGTCCGAAAAACCCTTGTTTGACTATAACGTCGCCGCCTGCTTGAACATTGGCGTCTTCGACATTGCCGTGGACCTCCAATTTCTTCTTTACCTTCACCGAAAAATCACTTTTAATATCGCCGGTTATGACAACGGAACCTATGAAATCGATATCGCCGGTAGAAAAATCAACGTCGCCGCGAATAGTCAAAACCGGCTGAACTTCGACCTTGCCGTCGGGCATGGCAACAAAGTTGCCGTCTTCGGTTGCGACAATTGTGTTCGGATCTTGTGGATCAAGCGCAGTGTACGATCCGAGAAAGACGACGCCTTTTTTCCCCGGCTTCAGTGGAATCGGCGTTCCTGAGACCGACATGCCGGCTGTTCCCGGCTGCGGCAAATGAATGAGGGCAAGCTTCTGTCCTTTTTGCACATTGTGGATGCGATGAAGATTGTGAAGGTCGACAAGCCCTCCTTTTTCTTCCATCGGCTCCGTCAATTTTGTATTAACAAGATACTCGACCCAGCCATCTTTTCCAGCGACTGGCTCTATTCCTTCCGCTACGAGCATTGGCTCGTTGAAATGAGAATTATTTTTCAGCGCGCTGAGCAATTCTTTCTTTACGCCAATTACCACGCCCTTGCTTTGAAGCAGATGAATGATGTCCTCATCCGAAATTGATGTATCATCAATCGGACCGTCCAAAGCGACGAAGGCACGACAACCCCCGTGGGAAATGGATACTTTAATATGTTGTTGGACCGACTCTGCTACTACCAATTCACTGTTCTCCTCGACGAGTTAAGCTGTCAACAATTTTACTTCGTAAAGAATGTTCGACGATGCACGACAACTCCGTCGTCAACATTAATGACAAGTATTGTGCCAACATACTTTTAAACTTTTTGCGATGTTATGGACAAATAGCAGTGCGAGGCAGGCTCATGGTGGCTAAAAGTGGTCACATGAATAAAATGGACCCCGATGAGGCTCTATAAAGTCAGTTGTGTTCCTATTTCAGCTCAGCCATCTCACCTTACCGATCACCAGCTAAAATCCCTCATCCTTTCCCATGCGGCATCAAGATCGGCTTGCAACTCTGCGTCTCTTTTTGGGCCAACGTTGCCGTTACCTTGATGAGACAAGGCAATTGGGTTGTTGAGCGGTTCGCTGATATTTTTTTCTGCCGCTGATTCGTTGATCTCTGCAATGTGAATAATTCCGTTTTCTCCCGTTTTCACTCTGAACCTCCGATCTTGAGACATGGTTGTCGCTCCTATAGAAGTAAATGGTTCTTATCAGCCTTTCGGACAAAAAAGGTACATGCTTTCTACTTTATCTCGCAGCCAACCCACCACTTCCTCTTTAATTCAAAAACACTTTCTCAAGATCAAGAAGAATGAGCAACCTGTCTTCCAACTTCCCTACTGCCGTGATGTACTCGGCTTCAATACCCGCCACAATCGCCGGCGGCGGCTCCGTAACGCTCTTCGGTATCCGCAGCACTTCGCTTACTCCGTCCACTACAAATCCCACAACCTTCCCGCTCAACTCCACCACCACGATGCGCGTGTTCTTGTCCTTCTCCTTCCGCTCCATTCCGAACCGACGACGAAGGTCAATAATGGGAATGACTTTGCCGCGAAGATTGATGACGCCGTCAACATACTCCGGCGCGTTTGGCACGCGCGTTACTTCGAGCATCCGGTTGATCTCTTGCACTTTGAGAATATCAACGCCGAATTCTTCTTCTCCGATTTTGAAGCTCACGAGCTGAAGAAGCTCGTCGCCTCCGACGCCTGCGTGTGTTTTGGTTTTTGAATCGCTTGTCTCTGTCATGATTGTAACTCCCTTTGTTTAAGATTTTGACTGGGTGCTATTTAACCCCACCCAGAGGCTGTCCAAAAAGTTATGAACGATATGCCGTCCTGTCCCGACATATTGGGACGAGAGTATTCGGCATAACATTAAGATGCCGACTTTCGTCAGCATGACAAACTCACGGCGCACGCCATGCCGAAATGTTTTTATTCGGCATCTACTTCTTAGACAACCCCAAGGAAGGGGTCGCGTTGTACGTGAGGCATTAACGTGCCATTGTTTCGCACAGCAAGTTTTACTTTTTCTTCATTAAACTTTTTCACGGGTTCTGCAAACGTCCATAGTTTGTTCTTATGGTTGGTGTTCATTTTCCATTAGTATGATTGTTGTTAAAAATTTATGATCGAGTGGAGGAACCAGCGTCCATCGTACTCGGTTTTTGTTCCATCGTTTCTCTTCAACGTTTCGGATTCGGCGCGCACCCATTGATGGTCAATGGCTACTGTAATCTTATCTGTCGGCTTGTAAGCAACGCCGAGAATACCAAAGCGAGTCATATCGCCGCCTTTGTCCACATTTGGCTCGGCAATATCATATCGCCAAAAAAGTGTGAGCTTATTTTTCCATTCCTCGATTGGCACTTTGATTTCTCCGAACAAGGAAAGGGCATTTCCCGTGCTAACTGTGTCTGGATTTGACGGAGCGTCTTTACGAATGTTGTACTCCGCGCTCACAGTTGCGACTGAATAATTGTAGCTCACAAGCCCGCCGACTCTGTCGCGCTTCAATGCATTGGACACAGCGCTGAGGTTGCTTCCCTTGTACGCATAGCCGGCAAAAAGCAACGTCTTGAGCAAAGAGTTATCAACGAAAGGGGTAATGCTCGCCTTCAAAGCAAAATCTTTGAAACGATTCGTTTCGGGAGACGTGAAACCGTTGCCGTTAAGAATGAATCCAGTAACATCACCCATCCTCTCCGGCAACGCGTACGACACTGACATGCCAATGTCTGCGGTTGAATAATATCCTTGACGATCAGTAATCGTTGCGCTAATACCGCGATACTTCCACACACCATCAACAAAACCGGGCCACACTGTCGGTATCACACCAAATTTAATTGAAAGCTCACTTGCAGGAGTATAATCGAAGAAAGCAAACTTCACACGCAACGCAAAACCGGAATAGTACGAACCCGTCGCAGTGTTACGATAGAGGTCGGTTGTCAACTGAAATTTCCCGTCTTCAAACACTTGCCCTTTTGCTGTAAGATACAATCGGTCGAGGTCGAAGCGATTGAAATCCTTACCCTCAATGCCGGAAGTTGTGTACGTATAATACGCGAATGCCTGTCCACTCACTTGCATAGAAGGCGCGACTGGCGGCGCCGGCTTCATTACCGCCGCTTGCGCCACCTTGCTATCGTCAATTGACTTTCGCAGCTCAACAAGCAAACCGGAAAGTTGAGTTGTGAGTGTAGCAACTTCGGTCGAGTGTGAATTTTCACCAACCTTTTTTTCCATTGCGTCAATACGCTCAGCCAACAGTTCAACGTTGGTAATCTTTGCCTCTTCAGGCCGAGTAGTGTTGACATGTGCAAACGTTGTGCGAAGTTCGTCCACCTGCGATTTCAACGCGGAGACTTCCGTCTTTCGTTGACTTTCTTCTTTTGTGATCATGTTCTTAAGCGACGCTTCCATTTCTACGACGATATCAACGACTTTCTTGAAGTCTTGAGCGTTTGCACCAAGCGCAAAAACAAAAATCAATACGATTACTGCCGTTATCCTTTTCATTGTGGTTCCTTTCAATGGAAATCATTTATCTATACATTACATCTATTGCTCGAAAACGTTCTTTACGCGTGGACGTGCGACAGTTGATCCAACAAAGCGACTACCTCGTCTGAGAGGCGATACACTTTTTCGGCAACGATCTTGGCTTGCGCTGCGTTACCGGCGTTCCACAAACGTGCCGTCTCATACGCCCCGTCCCGCTTCTCTTGTCAAGAGAAGCGGGACTGAGGGGGATGAGTTCACGCCGCTTCTTCGTGCGGCACTAACGCGCCATTCTCACGCACGGCAATCTTCGACTTGGCTTTGGGTGTCGTGAACTTCGAATGTGCCTTTGCCGAGACTGTCGGTTCTCTATGCACAGTTGTCCGCTGGGCTGCCGTGTCGCCCGAGAGCTTGAACTTGCCTACCACCTGTTGCAGGTTCTCGGTCAGGCGGTTCAAATCCTCTGCTGCACGGGCAATCTGCTGTGTACCCGCCGCGGATTCATTCGTCACGCTGCTGATCGCTTCAACGTTCTTCGAGATCTGCTCACTGGCGCTCGACTGCTGTTCACTTGCCGCTGCTATCTGGGCGACCATATCAGTTAGATTCTGAATCATTCCAACGATTTCGCTCAAAGAAGCACCGGCACGATCCGCCAGCTTGATCCCGTTGTCAACTTCCTTCGTCCCTTCTTCCATCGAGGATACCGCCCCCGTTGTATCGGCCTGGATCGT
>Ga0315281_10004187_pt1 | contig 21016 bp, 22 predicted proteins | sample YL17G07_0_MG_FD_204540 | JGI IMG/M metagenome (GOLD analysis project Ga0315281, IMG submission 204540) | Sediment microbial communities from Yellowstone Lake, YNP, Wyoming, USA - YL17G07_0 | ecosystem: Environmental > Aquatic > Freshwater > Lake > Sediment | place: USA: Wyoming | collected...
GCGCGCGAACTGATCGGCGCGGTGGGCCTGTCGGCGTTCGAGGGCACGGTCGCGGTCGAACTTCCCTACGGGCGCAAGCGCGCGCTGGAAATCGCGACCACGCTGGCGCTGGATCCGGAAATGATGCTGCTCGATGAGCCCACGGCGGGGATGGCGCATGAGGACGTGGAGCGCATTGCGGCGCTGATCAAGCGCGTTGCGGCGAACCGCACCGTCCTCATGGTCGAGCACAACTTGAGCGTGGTGCAAAACCTCTCCGACACCATCACCGTACTCGCTCGCGGCGAGGTGCTGGCGGAGGGCGATTACGCCTCGGTGTCGAAAAACGAGCAGGTGATGACCGCTTACCTGGGGACCGAACATGCCTGAGCCGGCACCGGGCGCGGTCGCGGCGAGCGTTGCATCGTTGCTGGCGGTGAGCGGGCTGAACGCATGGTATGGCGAGTCGCATATCCTGCACGGCGTCGATTTCGACATTGCGGAAGGCGAAGTGGTGACGCTGCTCGGGCGCAACGGCGCCGGCAAGACAACGACGCTGAAATCGATCATGGGCATGGTTGATCGCCGCCAGGGATCGATCCGGTTTGCCGGCGCGGAGACTATCGGCCTGCCCTCGAACCGCATCGCACGCTCGGGCATCGCATTCTGTCCTGAGGAACGCGGCATCTTCGCCAGTCTCAACGTCAAGGAGAACCTGCTGCTGCCGCCGCAGGTGCGCGCCGGGGGATTGAGCGTGGACCAGATCCACGAGCTGTTTCCGAACCTGAAAGAACGCCAGGCCAGCCAGGGCACCAAACTCTCGGGCGGCGAGCAGCAGATGCTCGCCATCGGCCGCATTCTGCGTACCGGCGCGAGGCTGCTGCTTCTCGACGAGCCGACCGAGGGTTTGGCGCCGGTCATCGTGCAGCAAATCCGGCGCACCATCGAGCGCATCAAGGCGCAGGGGTTTACAATCCTCCTGGTCGAGCAGAATTTCCGTTTTGCCGCCACCGTGGCGGACCGGCATTACGTGATGGAGAACGGACGCATCGTCGACATGATTCCCAACGCGGAACTGGGGTCGAACCTGCAGAAGATCCACGATTATCTCGGCGTTTGAACGGAACAGCATCATCAACATTCACAAGAGGAGCCCTACCATGTTGCAGAAACGCAGTGTATTGCTGGCCGTTTCGCTGGCACTCGCCGCCGGCGCGGCGCAGGCGCAGATCTCCGATGGCGTGATCAAGATCGGCGTGATGAACGACCAATCGGGTACCTATGCGGACCTGGCCGGACCGGGCTCGGTGCTGGCCGCGCGCATGGCGATCGAGGATTTCGGCGCCGCCAGGAAAGGCATGAAGGTGGAGGTGCTGGTCGGGGACCACCAGAACAAGCCGGACGTCGGTTCGGGCATCGCGCGGCAGTGGTACGACGTCGACAAGGTGGACGTGATCGTGGACGTGCCAACCTCATCCGTGGTTCTCGCGGTCAATCAGATCACCAAGGAAAAGAACAAGGCGTTGATCGTTTCCACCGGCGCGACGTCGGACTTGAGCGGCAAGGCGTGCACGCCGAACTCGATTCACTGGACCTACGACACCTGGGCGCTGGCGAACGGTACCGCTTTGGCGATCGTCAAGACCGGCGGCAAGGACTGGTTCTTCCTGACCGCGGATTATGCCTTCGGCCATGCGCTCGAGCGCGACGCCGAGGCGGTGGTCGTCAAGAATGGCGGCAAGGTCGTGGGCAAGGTGCGCCATCCGTTCCCGAGCGCGGATTTCTCGTCGTTCCTGCTGCAGGCGCAGGCTTCCAAGGCGCAGATCATCGGCCTGGCCAACGCCGGCGCGGACACCACCAACGCGATCAAGCAGGGTGCGGAATTCGGCATCGTGAAGGGCGGGCAGCAGTTCGCGGGTCTGCTGGTGTTTCTGACCGATGTGCACGCGCTCGGCCTGGAAAAGGCGCAGGGATTGCTGCTGACGGAAGCCTTCTACTGGGACCTCAACGACAGCACCCGTGCCTGGTCGAAGCGCTTTGCCGCCCAGCACAAGGGCGCGATGCCGACGATGGCGCAGGCGGGGGTGTACTCGTCGGTGCTGCATTACCTGAAAGCGGTGGAGGCGCTGAAATCCGACGACGGACCCAAGGTGATCGCCAGGATGAAGGAGATGCCCAGTGACGATCCGGCGTTCGGCAAGGGCCGCGTGCGCCAGGACGGACGGCACATCCACGACATGTACCTGTTCGAGGTGAAGAAGCCGGGCGAGTCGAAAGGACCCTGGGACTACTACAAGGTGCGCTCGACCATTCCGGCCGAGCAGGCGTTCCGGCCGATGGACCAGGGAGACTGCCCGCTGGTGGCGAAAAAATAACAGCGGGGAACGTCATCCGATTTGGCGGCAGAGTTGCCGCGCGGCGGGATGAAACCGGGGTCCGGATCGCAGGTCCGAACCCCGGTTTTGTGACCTGATCGCAGGATCCGGAAACAGCAGAGACACGGGCAGCGATGGAGACGATTTTCGGCATTCCCACCCAGGCACTGTTTGGCCAACTCCTGATCGGATTGATCAACGGCTCGTTCTATGCGCTGCTGTCGCTCGGTCTGGCGGTGATTTTCGGCCTGCTCAACATCATCAACTTCACCCATGGCGCCCAGTACATGATGGGGGCGTTCTGCGCCTGGTTCCTGCTCACCAAACTCGGCATAGGCTACTGGTGGTCGCTGGTCCTGGTGCCCGTCATGGTCGGCCTCGTCGGCATGCTGATCGAGCGCACCATGCTCAAACAGCTGTACAAGCTTGATCATCTCTACGGACTGCTGCTGACCTTCGGGCTGGCGCTGATCATTCAGGGATTGTTCCGGCATGAATTCGGCTCCTCCGGGCTGCCCTATGAAATCCCCCCGGCGCTGTCCGGCGGGCAGAACCTGGGCTTCATGTTCCTGCCCAACTACCGCGCGTGGGTCATCGCGGCATCGATTGTCGTCTGCTTTGCCACCTGGTTCGTGATCGAGCGCACCAAGCTGGGCTCGTATCTGCGTGCGGCGACCGAAAATCCTGCGCTGGTCCAGGCCTTCGGCATCAACGTGCCGCGCATGATCACCCTGACCTACGGCTTCGGCGTCGCTCTGGCCGGGCTGGCCGGCGTGATGGCCGCGCCCATTTACCAGGTCAATCCCCTGATGGGGGCCGACCTGATCATCGTGGTTTTCGCCGTGGTCGTGATCGGCGGCATGGGATCGATCATGGGCTCGATCGTGACCGGGTTTTCGCTCGGGGTGATCGAAGGCCTGACCAAGGTGTTCTATCCCGAGGCGTCGAACACGGTGATCTTCATCATTATGGCGATCGTGTTGCTGTTCAGGCCGGCCGGCCTGTTCGGCACCCAGCGCTGAGGCGGGCAATCCATGGCAGAGCAACAGGCGGCGGTCGGCGCGGCGGGCGAGTACGGGGCTCCGCACCACCAGCGTGTCGCCTTTGCGCTGATGGCGGCGCTGCTGGGGCTGGCGCCGTTTGTCGTCTACCCGGTGTTCCTGATGAAGGCGCTTTGCTTCGCGTTGTTCGCCTGCGCCTTCAATCTGCTGATCGGCTTCGGCGGCCTGCTGTCGTTCGGCCACGCGATGTTTCTCGGCACCGCCGGCTACGCCTGTGCGCATGCCGCCAAGGTGTGGGGCTTCAACCCGGAATTCGCGATCCTCTTCGGCACCGCGGCGTCGGCGCTGCTGGGCATCGCGACCGGGCTGCTGGCGATCCGGCGGCAGGGAATTTATTTCGCCATGATCACGCTGGCGCTGGCCCAGATGATTTTTTTCTTCTGCATGCAGGCGCCATTTACCCATGGCGAGGACGGCATCCAGGCAGTCCCGCGCGGCATGCTGTTCGGGCTGATTGACCTGTCGAACGTGATGGTGATGTACTTCTTCGTGCTCGCCATCTTCCTGGCGGGCTTCCTGCTCATCTATCGCATCATCCATTCGCCGTTCGGGCAGGTATTGAAAGCGATCCGCGAGAATGAACCGCGCGCAATCTCCCTCGGCTACAGGACGGATCAGTACAAACTGCTCGCCTTCGTGCTGTCGGCGGCGCTCGCCGGGCTGGCCGGCGCGACCAAGGCACTCGTGTTCCAGCTCGCGTCTCTCACCGACGTGCACTGGAGCATGTCGGGGGAGGTGGTGCTGATGACTCTGCTGGGCGGGCTCGGCACCGTGTTCGGCCCGGTTGTCGGCGCGTTCATCATCATCACCATGGAGAATTATCTGTCGGGGATGGGGCAATGGGTCACGATCATCCAGGGCTCGATTTTCGTGGCATGCGTCCTCGCCTTCCGCCGCGGCATCATCGGCGAAGTGGGGCACTGGCTGAAGAAGCCCCTGTAGTGCGTCTCCGAAGCGGATTGAATCCACGCAACCGCTCGCAGCTCAGGCCGAAGCGCGCCAGCGTGCCGATTTTGCAGTTGACGTTGCAGTTCGCTGCGTCAGCTATCTGCATCGCCGAGAGTACAACGCGGCGTGGAGACGGCCTTGTTCACGAGTTAAGCCCACCAATCAACTATTTGCGCCAGCGCAAACCCGGTTGAATTACACGCTCCCTGATCCTGGCGGTGGGCTAGAATTGCTGCAGAGTACGAATTCCACAACCCTGAGTTGCCGCCCGAGGGCGGTCAAGGAGGCATCATGCCGGACACCATGCAGCTGTTGCACGGCTATTTCATCGAGGACCTGAAAGAGGGAATGTCGACCTCTTACGGCAGGACGGTCACCGAGACCGACATCGCAAACTTCGCCGGCGTTTCGGGGGACACCAATCCGCTACACCTCAACGCTGAATTCGCCGCCACCACCCGCTTCAAGCAGCGCATCGCGCACGGCATGCTGTCGGCGGCCTATATCTCGACCCTGATTGGGACGCGGCTGCCCGGCCCGGGCTGCCTTTACATCTCGCAGACGCTGAAATTCCTGGCGCCGGTGCGAATCGGCGACACCGTGGTCGCAACCGCGACCATCACCGAGGTCAATGCGGCGCATCGCCGCGTGAAGCTGTCCACCGTGTGCAAGGTGGGCGACATCGTGGTGGTCGACGGCGAGGCTGAAACGCTGGTGCCGTCGCGGGTAAAACCCGGCGTCTGAATGGGTCAGCGGCCTTTCCATTCCGGCGTACGCTTGCCGATAAAGGCGTCGATGCCTTCCGCGGTCTCGTCGAGCATCATGTTCTGTGCCATCGCCTCGCTCGCCTCCGCGTAGGCGTCTTCGATGCCCATGTCGATCTGGCGGTAGAACAGGCGCTTGCCGCGGGCGATCACCGCGGGCGGAAACGCGATCACGCTGTCGACCAGCCTGCGCACCTCGGCGTCGAGTTCCTGCTGCGGAACGACGCGATTGATCAGACCGAAATCGAGCGCCGTTCGTGCGCTGACGAATTCCCCGGTCAGCAGCATTTCCAGCGCGCGCTTGCGCGACACGTTTCTGGACACTGCAACTCCGGGCGTCGCGCAGAACAGCCCGACGCGGATCCCGGAGGTGGCGAACTGCGCCGTCTCCGCGGCCACCGCGAGATCGCACATGCCCACCAGCTGGCACCCCGCGGCGGTGGCGATCCCGTGGACCCGCGCAATCACCGGTTGCGGCAGTTGGGTGATGGTCAGCATCAATCTGCTGCAATCGTCGAACAGCGCTTTGATGAACGCCTGGTCGCGATGCGCCCGCATTTCCTTGAGGTCGTGGCCGGCACAGAACGCCCTGCCGGCGCCCGCGATCACGACCGCCCGCACCGTCTTGTCTTCAGCGATTTGGTCCAGCGCCGCCTGCAGTTCCCCCAGCATCGCTTTCGACAGCGAATTGAATTGCGCCGGGCGATTGAGCGTCAGCGTGGCGACGCCGTCATCGTGATCGCGCAACAACATCGGTTCGCTCGCTACCGCCTGGACATTCGTGCTCATTACGTTCCCCCGGATGGACTGCGGATTTCGCTATTCGATGGCCAGCGTCGACTTGGCCTGCGTGCGCAAAATGAATTTCTGGATCTTGCCCGTCGACGTCTTCGGCAGCACGGTGAAAACGACCGCACGCGGCACCTTGAAGCGCGCCAGATGCGCGCGGCAGTGCTCGACGATTTCCTGCTCGGTCACCACGGCGCCGGACTTGAGCTCGACGAAGGCGCACGGCGTCTCACCCCATTTCGGGTCGGGCCTCGCGACCACCGCGGCGCCGAGCACCGCGGGATGCCGGTAGAGCACGTCCTCGATCTCCAGCGAAGAGATGTTTTCGCCTCCCGAAATGATGATGTCCTTGGATCGATCCTTGATCTTGAGATAGCCGTCCGGCTGCATCACCCCGAGGTCGCCGGAATGGAACCAGCCGCCGGCAAACGCCTCCTGGGTGGCGTTGGGGTTCTTGAGATAGCCCTTCATCGTGATGTTGCCGCGAAACATGATCTCGCCCATGGTCTCGCCGTCCCACGGCACCGGGATCATGGTCTCCGCGTCCATCACCGTCATCCCCTCTTCCATCAAATAGCGCACGCCCTGGCGGCCGTTGCGCTCCGCGCGACTGCCGATGTCGAGGGCCTGCCATTCGTCGTGCTTGGCGCATACCGCAGCGGGTCCGTAGGTCTCGGTCAGACCATAGACGTGCGTGAGGTCAAAACCGATCTTCTCCATGCCCTCGATCATCGCCGCGGGCGGCGCAGCGCCAGCCACCATCGCCGAGACCTTGTGGCCAATGCCCTGACGCAGTTCTTCCGGCGCATTGATCAGCATCGAGTGGACGATCGGCGCGCCACAGTAATGGGTGACGCGGTGTGATTTGATCAGGTCGAAGATCGCCACCGGGTCGACTTTGCGCAGGCAGACGTTGGTGCCGACATTTGCGGCGACGGTCCACGGGAAGCACCAGCCGTTGCAGTGGAACATCGGCAGGGTCCACAGGTAGACCGAATGCTGGGGCATGCCCCAGGTCACGATATTCGACACCCCGTTCAGATATGCGCCGCGATGGTGATACACCACGCCCTTGGGATTGCCGGTGGTGCCCGAGGTGTAGTTGAGCGAGATGGCGTCCCATTCGTCCGGCGGCGGCGCCCAGGCGAATTCCGGATCACCGCCGGCAATGAAGGACTCGTAATCCGTGGCGCCGATGCGCGGTCCGGCGCCGCCGTACTCCGGGTCGTCGATATCAATGACCAGCGGCCTGGCCGCAATTTTCTGCAACGCGGCGCTCATCGTTTCCGCGAATTCGCGGTCGGTGATCACCACGCGGGCGCCCCCGTGTTCGAGCATGAACGCAATCGCTTCGGCATCGAGCCGGGTGTTCAGCGTATTGAGCACTGCGCCCGCCATCGGGACCGCGAAATGCGCCTCATAAATTTCCGGCGTGTTCGCCGCCATCAGTGCCACGGTGTCGCCCCTGCCGATGCCCGAGCCGGAAAGCGCCGAGGCGAGCCGCCGGCAACGCGCATAGGTCTCCGCCCAGGTGAATCTCCGCCGTCCGTGGATGACCGCAAGCCGCTCCGGATACACGTACGCTGCGCGCTCGATGAAAGTGAGCGGAGTCAGCGCGGCGTGGTTCGCGGAATTCCTGTCCAGGCCGATTTCGAATGGATTGATCTTGACTGCCGGCATCACTCCCCCGCTTGGAAACAGGCGTCAGGTTTTCGGCGCGGCCGGGAAACCACCTCCGAGCTTCGGCTGGCCATGGTCTGGCGGCAGCGTTTGCTCGTCCGGATTGTATTCGGAGTAGCGGACCAGTTCGAAATCCGGGCCGCCTTCGATCAATTCGGTGAGCTTGATGAATTTCTTCAGCGAGCCTATGTTGAGCTTGAAACGCCGGCCGTCAAAATAGGCACCGGGCTCCAGCAGAATCGTCGAGGTGCCGGCGAGGACCATTGCATCCTGCCAGCCGTATACCCCCGCCTCGGGAAGCGCGTCCCACGCCGTCTGTTCACGCTTGTCGAGCGAGCCGGCACGCGCGACCTCCGGGTCGCCCTTGAACGACTGCAATCCGACCACTGCCTGGTTTTGCGGATTGCGGCCGAGGCGTCGCACCACGCCGACCGCCCATTCCATCTTGTCCTCGAACCGGTAACCGACCAGGGCGCCAATCCTCAACCAGTCGGAATGCTGGACGGCGGTGGCGCCGATACCGGTCTCGCTCGAGTCGTTGAGAGTCCATTTCTGCATCAGTTCCTTGTCGCCTGCGAGCTCCAGTTTCTTCAGCATTTCCTTCGGGTCCTTCGACTCTTCCGGCTTCGGCAATGCGCGCTTCTCGTTGACGAACCCGTAGCGGTGCATGTCGAACAGTTCCTGATAGGAAACGTAGCCGATGGTCTTGCCCGATTTGAGGTAGGAAATTCCGGCGATCATGCGGCGGATCTGGCGGAATCCGTGCAAGGCGTTGATCACGGCATCCTGCTTCGCGCGCGCAGCCAGCCGCTTGGGCGGCTCATGAGACCAATGCACGACAAGCTTGCGCAGCAGGGTCACGCAATTGTCGATCTTCTGTTCGCCCGGCAGCACCAGCCATTCGGGGATTTCCCGTGAGCGCATGATGTCTTTGAGCATCCGTATGATATTCGCGAGGGCGACACCGACCCCGAAATAGCGCATCGAGTTTTTGTGAGCAAGCCCTTCGAGCCAGCGGTCCGGCCACTGGCTTCGCGCCAGGTCCACATAGAACGGCGTCGCCGGATCGCGGGATTCGCGGAACGCAAAAAAACTGTCAACCTTGTGGATCACCAGGTCCAAGGTTTCCATCTGCAACGGGTCGATGTTTCCCAGCGGCCCCAATTCGAACACCATGCTGACCACGAACTCGCGATGCACGCTGCTCTCCGGCAGGCGTTTCGGGTAGATCTGAAGCAAGGTCTTCGAATAGGCATTGACCTCGGCATAAAGAAAAAGCCAGTACATCTGCTCCCAGATCGAGGCTTCGACGAAACGGTAGCGCATTCGCAGCAATTTCTTGTGCATTCCCGCGGCCTGCATTGCGCGCGCCGTCAGCAGCGTCACCGTTTTCTTGTCGAGACCGGTTTCACCCGCCTCATAGACAAAATCACGGAGCAGGTCGTAATAGCTCTGCAGGACATGCCGCGAATAGCCCATGAGCGCGAACCACGCCTGGTCGGCGCGCGGGTCCGACGCCGGCGCGGCGAGCAAATCGAACCACAATTCGTTTACGTAGAATTGCGCCTCTTCGTCGAGGCGCGAGTAAGCCTGGACACGTGTTGCAAGGTCGAGGTCGGGTTTCTCCGAAGGATTGATCCAGTCGCCGATCTCGCCAAGGAGCCGCGTCGAATTGGAGACCGGCAGGCTATCGACAACTTCCTGCAAGGCTTTAGGTGTGGCGAGAGGATGGTTGGAGACGGGCTTCTTGCGCAGCGCCTTCGGAATCCAGTCAAGCACCATGTTTTAGCCTCGTCCAGCTTGCCAATGTCGCAGTCACATCAATTTTTGCGCTTAATCGCATGATTCACTTTAAGTTTAATGTGTCGGTGGTCCAGAATGCAAGCATACCGGGGGGCGCAGTACCGCTTCAGAACGATTCCGTGAGAACCCGCAACGAATACCGGATGATGGCCTCCATCGAGCCATTGCGCATTCTACTCGCTTTGCCCAATGATTTTGAGCGCCGAAAAGACCGGGCCGGGGAACAACGCCCGGGCGCGGTCATTGCTGCGGTGGCATCGCACCACGCGAAAGAATGTGTCAATATGATTTCTTTCTCGCTGAGCCATCGCCGTGACACCCACACTGCGCGGAATTCTGTTCGATGCCTACGGCACGTTGTTCGACATCCACTCGGTGGTGGAACTCGCTGAACAATTCTGGCCGGAATACGGTGCGCGCCTGTCGCAGTTATGGCGGACCAAGCAGCTCGAATACAGCTGGCAGCGCAGCCTCATGCAGCGGTATGCCGGATTCCGCCAGGTCACCGAAAATGCCCTCGCATATTCATGCCGGCAGCTCAAGCTCGTCTGCCGCGACCGCCACCGGGCAGAGCTGATGGAGGCGTATCTGCGCCTGCAGACCTATCCGGATGTGCATTCGACACTCGATCACCTGAAGCCGATGCGCTTGGGAATCCTGTCGAACGGGTCGCCCGACATGCTGCAACCGCTGCTCGCCAACTCAGGCCTGGCCGGAACAATCGAGATTGTGATCAGCGTCGACGACGTGGGAATCTACAAGCCGAGCATGCAGGTCTACCGGCTTGGCGCCGACCGCCTGGGGCTGCCGCGCGAGGCGATCGGGTTTGTCTCCGCGAACTGCTGGGACGCATGCGGCGCGAAGACCTTCGGCTTCACCACATTCTGGATCAATCGGTCGGGAGCGACGGTCGACGAACTCGGTGCACCGCCCGATCATGAACTGCGCAGCCTTGCCGAGATTCCGCCGTTGCTTGGTCTGGGATGACCGCGCCGCGCCGTTCATTGCCAGGTTTGCCGAAACGGTTCGCATCGAATTTTCGACGATGAAATTCTGCCCAGCCTGCGGTGCCGCGGTGGCACGAAAAGTTCCCGCCGGCGACACGCTGCCGCGACATGTTTGCACGCATTGCGGCACCATTCATTACCAGAATCCGAAACTGGTTGTCGGCTCGATCCCGGTCTGGCAGGACCGGTTCCTGCTATGCAGGCGCGCGATCGAGCCGCGCTACGGAAAATGGACCCTGCCCGCGGGATTCATGGAAAACGATGAAACGGTGGCCCAGGCTGCGCTCCGCGAGACACTCGAGGAAGCCAACGCGCACATCGAACTCGGCGGGCTGTTTTCCATGCTGAGCGTGCCGCACATCAACCAGGTGCATCTTTTCTACCAGGCCCGCCTGCTCGACCTCGAGTTTCATCCCGGCGCAGAAAGCCTCGAGGTTGAGTTGTTCGACGCCACCTCGATTCCGTGGGATGAACTGGCGTTCCGCACCGTCTCGCAAACCCTGCGCTTCTTCCTGCAAGACCGCAGCGCCGGCACCATGCGCCTGCATTGCGGCGACATCGCCCCAAGGCAAACCTGATCTGGCTGGAACCGGCGGGGGTTTTCTGCCCACCCCGCGGCAAACCGGTCTTGATGGCGCGGATCGGGTCTTAAAAACCGGACTCGCGCTCCGGCGTCGCCGAGATGCGGTGCAGGCTGAGGTCTGCGCCGTTGAACTCATCCTCCGGATCCATGCGCAGTCCGAGCGCCAGTTTCAGCAACCCGTAGACGACTGCGCTGCCGGCCATCGCGAGGCAAATGCCCAGCGCGGTGCCGGTGATCTGCGACAGGAAACTCACGCCGCCGATCCCGCCCAGGGCCTTCTGCCCGAAAATACCCGCAGCGATTCCTCCCCATGCCCCGCACAAACCGTGCAATGGCCAGACGCCGAGCACATCGTCGATCCGCCAGCGATTTTGCGTCAGCGTGAACATGGAAACGAACAGCGCGCCGGCAATTGCGCCTACGGCGAGCGCGCCAACCGGATGCATCACGTCGGAGCCGGCGCAGATTGCGACCAGGCCTGCCAGCGGGCCGTTATGGACGAATCCCGGGTCGTTGCGCCCGGCAACCAGCGCCGCGAGCGTGCCGCCGGCCATGGCCATCAGTGAATTCACCGCGACCAGGCCGCTCAACTTCGTGATCTCCTGCGCCGACATCACGTTGAAACCGAACCAGCCGACGCTGAGGATCCAGGCGCCGAGCGCAAGGAACGGGATGTTCGAAGGCGGATGCGCTGCCATCCCGCCTTCCCGGGTGTAGCGGCCGCGCCGCGCGCCGAGCAGCAGCACGGCGACGAGCGCCACCCAGCCGCCCACGGCGTGCACCACCACGGAGCCGGCAAAGTCGTGGAATTCCGCGCCGAAATTCGATTTGAGCCAGCCCTGGACCCCGAACTGCTGGTTCCACGCGATGCCCTCGAACACCGGGTAGATGAAAGCGACCAGAGCGAATGTGGCAATCAGCTGCGGGTTGAATTTGGCGCGCTCCGCGATGCCGCCGGACACGATTGCCGGAACCGCCGCGGCGAAGGTAAGCAGAAAAAAGAATTTGACCAGTTCATACCCGCTTTTCTGCGCCAGCGTTTCTGCGCCGGCGAAAAAATTGACGCCGTAGGCGATACCGTACCCGATGAAAAAATATGCAATCGTCGACACCGCGAAATCGGCGAGGATCTTGACCAGCGCATTCACCTGATTCTTGCGCCTGACCGTCCCCAACTCGAGAAAAGCGAACCCGGCGTGCATGGCCAGCACCATGATCGCCCCCATCAGGATGAACAACGCGTCGGAACTCGTCTTCAGATTCTCCACTTGCGGACTCCCCGGAATTTGTAATGGATGCAATTGTTTTTCGCGGATCGTATCATGCAGGCTGCAATTGTTTCGCTACGACTGGAGCGGCCACCGATGGAACGACGTGATTTCGTCAAGGTCTGTGCAGCGGGCGCCGCTGCCTGCGCTGCGCCGGCATCGCTGCTGGCGCAGGGAGACCTTTCGCCGAGACGCTACCAACGCGCCGCCCTGCTCGACGCGCGCGGACAACCGCTGAAGGCGTCCACGCTGCCGGCAGACCGCAATCTCGTGTTCCTTTATCCGTACGCCTCGACCCCCTGCTTTCTGCTCAACCTCGGTCGCCGGACCGGGCCGGTTTCGCTGTTGACTGCCGAGCGCAGGACCTATCAATGGCCCGGGGGCGCCGGTCCCGCGCAATCGATCGTCGCCTATTCGGCGATCTGCGCGCACCAACTCTCCTACCCGACGCGCGAGATCAGCTTTATCAGCTATCGGGCGGGCCGAGGCGCGGTGAACCGGCGCGCGAATGTGATCCACTGCTGTTCCGAGCACAGTGAATATGATCCTGCGGCGGGCGGCAGGGTGATCGGCGGCCCGGCGCCGCAGCCTCTGGCCGCAATCCTTCTCGAACACGACCCGAAATCCGATGAACTTGCCGCCGTGGGCACGCTGGGCGGCGAGATGTTCAACAGGTTCTTCGAGAAATTTGCATTCCGGCTCGCCACGGAGCATGGATCATCGGCGCGGCAAGCCGTGTCGGGGAGCGCCATCGTGACCGAACTCGAAAACTATTGCCGCCAGCAGGTGAAATGCTAGGGCCGCGGCCGCGCATTTCATCGGCGCGCGTGTCCGGCGCCGGGGCCGGCCGCCCGGGCCGTCGATGATCCCCTTCCTTGCCGCGGACGACCCTTTTCCACCGCTCGGGCGAGCGCGCCGGGAACCAAACGGCCTGCTCGCGGCGGGTGCGGACCTGTCGCCGGCGCGCCTGCTCGACGCCTACCGCAAGGGAATATTTCCATGGTTTTCCGAAGGCGACCCCATTCTGTGGTGGAGTCCGGACCCGCGGATGATCCTGGTCCCGGGTGAAATCAGGGTGCCCCGCTCGCTCGCCAAGGCGCTTCGCAACCGGGATTACAAGATCCGTGTCGATTCGGCATTCGACCTGGTGATCGATGCCTGCGCAGCGCCCCGCAACGGCACCGGTGGAACCTGGATCACCGACCGGATGCGGGCGGCCTATTGCCGGTTCCACCAGTCGGGGCATGCCCACAGCGTCGAGACCTGGATCGATGGCCGCCTCGAAGGCGGTCTTTACGGCATCGCAATCGGACATGCGTTCTACGGCGAGTCGATGTTTTCCCGCGTGGCCGACGCCTCGAAGATTGCGCTGGTCTACCTCGCGAGGCAGCTGGAGCGCTGGAACTTCGGCATGATCGACTGCCAGATGAACACGGAACACCTGGCTTCCATGGGCGGACGGGAGATCTCCCGGACCGAATTTGGTCATCGTCTGGCAGAATTGATAAACTGTGAGGCGCCGCCTTTTCCCTGGCGGTTCGAAACGGAAACCATCAAGGACGAGTTCACCAGATGTCGTCGCTGAAAGACCTGCCGCTTGCCGTATTGCAGTTTTATGCAACGGCGCCCTATCCGTGCAGTTATCTGCCGAACCGCATGGCGCGCTCGCAGGTGGCGACGCCAAGCCACCTCATCGGCACCGAGATCTACAGCGAGCTGGTGCGCGCCGGTTTCCGCCGCAGCGGGATCTTCACCTACCGGCCGTATTGCGACAGTTGCCGCGCCTGCGTGCCGGTGCGCGTGCCGATCGTCGAGTTCCAGCCGAACCGCTCGCAGCGCCGCGCCTGGGCCCAGCATTCGGCAATGCAGTCTGCAAACCTGGGCCTGCGATTTCGCCCGGAGCACTATGCGCTCTACCTTCGATACCAGGCGGCGCGCCATTCCGGCGGCGGCATGGACCAGGACAGCCGCGACCAGTACGCGCACTTCCTGCTGCAGAGCAAAATCAATTCCCGCCTCGTTGAATTTTCGGACGGTGGCGTGCTGCGCATGGTCAGCATCGTCGACATTCTCACCGACGGGATGTCTTCCGTATATACCTTCTATGAACCCGATGTGCCTCGCTCGAGTTTTGGCACCTACAACGTGCTCTGGCAGATCGACGCGTGCAGGAAACTCGGCCTTCCCTATCTGTATCTGGGCTACTGGATCAAGGAGAGCTCCAAGATGGCCTACAAGGCGAAATTCGCGCCGCTGGAAGGCCTGGTGGGCGGCATCTGGAAACCCCTGTAACGCCGCCGGCGCGGCCGCGGCCGGGCGCGCGCGTTCACCGGCCGCACGGTAAAATGGGCGCATGTTGTATCCCGCGCTGCGCCCGTTTTTCTTCGCCCTTCCCCCGGAGACCGCACATTATGCCGCGCTGAATGCGCTCGACATGGCAGCGCGCGCCGGGCTCGGCAATCTGGTCGCTTCGGCCACGGGCGCCGCAGGGGTGCCGGCAACGGTGATGGGCGTCGAGTTTCCGAACCGGGTGGGCATCGCCGCAGGGCTCGACAAAAACGGCGCGCACGTCGATGGCCTCGGCACGCTGGGCTTTGGTTTCATCGAGATCGGCACCGTGACGCCGCGGCCGCAGCCGGGCAATCCAAAGCCGCGCCTGTTCCGAATTCCCGCGGCCAACGCGCTGATCAACCGCATGGGATTCAACAACGACGGCGTCGACCGCCTGCTCGAAAACCTTGCCCGGACGCGCTGGCGCGGCGTGCTGGGAATCAACATCGGCAAGAATTTCGACACACCGATCGAGCATGCCGCGGATGACTATCTGTTCTGCCTGCGCAAGGTCTACACTGCGGCGCACTATGTCGCGATCAATATCTCTTCGCCCAACACACAGGGACTGCGCACCCTGCAGCAGGGCGGCGAACTGGAGGCGCTGCTCGCGGCGCTCAAGGCCGAACAGCGAAAGCTTGCCGCAACGCACGGCCGTTACGTGCCGCTCGCCGTGAAGATTGCGCCCGATCTCGTCGACCAGGAAGTGGCCGGCATCGCGCGAAAACTGCTCGCGCACGGCATCGACGGCGTGATTGCAACCAACACCACGACCTCGCGCACCGGAGTCGCGGGGATGCCGCACGCTGCGGAAGATGGCGGCCTTTCCGGCACACCGCTGTTGCAGCGGTCGACCGAAGTCGTCGCATTGCTGGCGCAGGAACTCGCGGGCCGCGTCGCGATCATCGGCAGCGGCGGCATTCTGCGGGCAGCCGACGCACGCGCCAAGATCGACGCCGGGGCGTCGCTGGTACAGGTCTATACCGGCCTCGTTTACCGGGGCCCCGCCCTGGTGGGCGAACTGGTCGGCGAACTGGCATGACCTTGACCCAATCCGGAGATTCCGATGCGCTGCAACGCCCTGCTCGCCCTGATCTTCGTCTTGCCATCCATGCCTAGCGTCGCGCAGCCCGCGCCAATCTTCGGTCTCGCGATCCACGGCGGCGCCGGGACGATCACACGCGCGACGATGTCGGAAGAAAAGGAAAACGCATACCGCGCGGCGTTGACCGAGGCACTCAACGCCGGCTACAAGCTCCTGAAGGCGGGCGGCAGCAGTCTCGACGCGGTCGCCGCTGCCATCGTCGTGATGGAGGATTCGCCGTTGTTCAATGCCGGCAGGGGCGCGGCGTTCAACGCCGGTGGGCAGATCGAACTTGACGCCGCGATCATGGATGGCAGGACGCAAAAGGCCGGCGCGGTGTCGGCAATTCGCACCGCGAAGAACCCGATCCTGGTGGCGCGTGCGGTAATGGACCGAACCGGGCATGTCATGCTGACGGCGGAGGGCGCCGAGGCTTTCGCCAGGGCGCAGGGCTTCGAAGTGATGTCGCACGAGTATTTCTTCACGCCGAACCGCTGGGAGTCATTGAAAAAGGAGCAGGAACGCATCCGCAACAATCGCCCGGAAAGCGAATCGACCGAGGAGCGCAAACACGGCACGGTCGGCGCCGTCGCCCTCGACCAGGCAGGCAATCTCGCGGCGGGAACCTCGACCGGCGGTTACACCAACAAGATGGCCGGCCGGGTAGGCGATTCGCCCGTGATCGGGGCCGGCACCTATGCCGCCAACGATGCCTGCGCGGTATCCGCAACCGGCCACGGCGAGTCGTTCATGCGGCTGGTGGTCGCACACGAGATCGCGTCGCGCATGCGCTATTCCGGACTATCGCTGAAGGACGCGGCTCACGACACCGTGATGAACAAGCTCAAGGCCATCGACGCCAGCGGCGGCGTCATCGCGATCGACGCCAGGGGCAACGTCGCCATGCCGTTCAATACCGAAGGCATGTACCGTGGCCAGGTCGGCGCCGACGGTGAATTCAAGGTGGAAATCTACCGTTGATGGACCAGACAGGCCCGCACCGAATCGCGGCGAACATCGACGCGCTGCTGCCGCAGACCCAGTGCCGCCAATGCGGCTACGATGCCTGTCGTCCCTATGCGGAGGCAATCGCCGCAGGACAGACGGAGATCAATCGCTGCCCGCCCGGCGGCGCCAGGGGTATCGCGCTGCTCGCCGCGCTGCTTGGCCGCGCCGCGCTGCCACTCGATCCGGCATGCGGCGTGGAACGGCCGCGCATGCTGGCGGTCGTCGACGAGGCGAACTGCATCGGCTGCACGCTTTGCATCCAGGCCTGCCCGGTCGATGCGATCGTCGGCGCCGCAAAGCAGTTGCACACCGTGCTCAGCGCACAGTGCACCGGCTGCGAGCTCTGCCTGCCGCCCTGCCCGGTCGATTGCATCGAACTCGTTCCCTACCCGGTGCCGCTGGTCACGCCGGAATTCGCCGCGTTGTCGCGCCGGCGTTTCGAGCGGCGGGCCGCGAGGCTGTTGCGTGATCAGCTTTCCCGACTCGCGCGGCTTGCGGCAAAGGCGGCGGACCGCGCCGATCCCGCGCTCGAGAAAAAGAGGCGCATTGTCGCCGCCGCCGTCGCCAAGGCGCGGAGCCGCAGCCCGGGCCGCCCGGCAGGGTGAGTTGCCGATGAACGCGGGAAAACGCCGCCGGATTTTTGAACGCCTGCGCGAGGCCAATCCGCACCCGGCCACCGAACTCGGATATCGCTCGCCGTTTCAACTGCTGGTCGCGGTGGTACTGTCCGCGCAGGCGACCGACAAGAGCGTCAACCTGGCGACCCCCGCGCTGTTCCGCGTCGCCGGGACGCCGGAAAAAATGCTCAAGCTCGGCGTCGAACGCCTGATTCCCCAGATCCAGACGATCGGACTTTTCCGCACCAAGGCAAAGCACCTGATCGAAGCGTCGCGCCTGCTGGTCGAGCGTCATGGCGGCGAGGTGCCGCAGACGCGCGAGGAACTCGAATCGCTGCCCGGCGTCGGCCGCAAGACCGCCAACGTGATTCTCAACACCGCGTTCGGCCAGCCGACCATTGCCGTCGACACGCACATCTTCCGCGTCGCCAACCGCACCGGCATCGCGCCGGGGAAAGATGTGCTGGTGGTCGAGACCGGCCTCCTGAAGCACGTCCCGGAAGAATTCCGCAAGGACGCGCATCACTGGCTGATCCTGCACGGACGCTACGTCTGCAAGGCGAAGAAGCCCAGCTGCCCGCAATGCGTGATCCGCGACCTCTGCGAGTTCAACGAGAAGACCAGCTAGATGTTTGCTCCTTCACGCGACCAGGCGCGCCAGTTTTTTTTCGAGACCTGGCGCAAGTATCGGGCAGGCGAAGCGCTGCAGGGCATCGAATCGATTGCGCTCGAGGTCATTCTTCTGCATCCCGAATATCACGCCGTTCTCGGCGACCCGGAACGTTACCTCGAGCAGGAATACTTCCCGGATATGGGCGAGACCAACCCGTTCCTGCATCTTTCGATGCACCTGTCGCTGGAGGAGCAGGTCTCGATCGATCAGCCGGTCGGCGTCAGGGCAGCGCTTTTTCGCCTGTCGCAGGCGCTGGGCTCGCGCCACGACGCCTGCCATGCGGCGATCGAATGTCTCGCCGAAATGATCTGGCGCGCGCAGCGCGACGGCAAGGCGCCGGATGGCGTCGCGTATCTCGCGTGCCTCGGGAAAAAACCCTGAGGCGGCCTTCCATTTTGCTGAATCCTGTGCTCAGTACTTCACGACGAGCGTGCCGGCCTGCGCCCCAAAGTAAGCCGCGAGATCGGCCATGTCCTGCTTGCTGAGTTGCTCGACCTGGCCCGACATGATCGAATCCTTGCGCGCGCCCTTCTTGTAATCCTGCAACGCGTGCAGCAGATAGTCCGCGTGCTGGCCGCCGAGCCTGGGGTAATCCGGGCTGATCGGCACGTTGCCGGCCGGGCCGTGGCATGCCAGGCAGACCGCAGCCTTGCGCTCGCCTGCCGCCGCGTTGCCACCCGCCGCCGCCTCGCCCGCAACGAGCAGGAACAATGCCGCGCCGAGCGCAGCCGCGGAAACCCGTTTCATCGATTCCGTTTTCATCGCATCCCCCGCTTCACTTGCCGCCGCCGTAGTACACGGCGACGTCGGCCATGTCCTGCTCCGACAGGCCGCTCGCAATGCTGCGCATGGTCGGGTGGTTGCGCCCGCCCGACTTGTAGGCCTGTAGCGCTTTCGCGATGTATGCGGGTTGCTGGCCGCCGATCTTCGGCACCATGAATACCTGCGGAAAGGTCGCCCGGTAGCCTGCGATGCCATGGCATCCGATGCACATGCTCACCTTTGCCCTGGCGGCTTCGGCGTTGCCCTCGACGGCACCGGCAGCGCCACAGGCGAGGCTCAGGATGGCGAAGAGTGATGGTTTTTTCATGGTTCCCCGTCGCAACGATGGGCCTTCAAACGAAGCGCGGATTTTACCGAAACCCCTTCCCTGCGTCCACCTGCGAGCACCCGCGAAGTCTGCGTCGCGCCTCCCGGTGCGGCCGCCTTCGTCGACTGCAGGCACTCGCGTATAATCTGGGGCTTCGAACCGATCCAGGACTCAGGAATCATGCGCTTCACCGGCACCGACAGCTACGTCGCCACCAAGGACCTCATGCTCGCGGTCAACGCCGCGATCACCCTGAAACGCCCGCTGCTGGTCAAGGGCGAGCCCGGCACCGGCAAGACCATGCTCGCCGAGGAGGTCGCGCGCGCGCTCGGCCACCCGCTCCTGCAATGGCACATCAAGTCGACCACCAAGGCGCAGCAGGGGCTCTACGAGTACGATGCCGTGTCGCGCCTCAGGGACTCGCAGCTCGGCGACGGGCGGGTGCAGGACATTTCGAATTACATCGTCAAGGGGACCTTGTGGCAGGCGTTCACCGCCGACAAGCCGGTGGTGCTGCTGATCGACGAGGTCGACAAGGCCGACATCGAATTCCCGAATGACCTGTTGCGAGAACTCGACCGCATGGAGTTCTACGTCTACGAGACGCGCGAGCTCGTCAAGGCAACGCACCGGCCGATCGTGTTCATCACCAGCAACAACGAAAAAGAGCTCCCGGACGCCTTCCTGCGCCGCTGCTTTTTCCATTACATCAAGTTCCCGGACAAGGAGACGATGCAGCAGATCGTCGACGTCCATTATCCCGGGCTGAAGAAGAGCCTGCTCAAGGACGCGCTCGAAGTCTTCTTCGAGATCCGCGACGTGCCAGGCCTGAAGAAGAAGCCGTCGACCTCGGAGCTGCTCGACTGGCTGAAGCTGCTGGTCGCCGAGGACATCCCGCCCGAGGCGCTGAAAAGCCAGGACCGGAAATCGATCATTCCGCCGCTGCACGGCGCGCTTTTGAAGAACGAGCAGGACGTGCACCTGTTCGAACGCCTGGTATTCATGTCGCGGCAGAACCGGTAGTCCCCGCGCCGCGACACCCTCCGCAGCCGAAACGCCATGCTCATCGACTTTTTCCTCAAGCTCAAGGGCGCGAAACTCCCGGTCACCACCAAGGAGTTCCTGATGCTGCTCGAAGCGCTGAAGGAACATGTGGCGCATGGCAGCGTCGACGATTTCTACTATCTCTCCCGCGCCGCGCTGATCAAGGACGAAACCCATTACGACAAGTTCGACCGCGTATTCGGCGAATATTTCCGCGGCATCGAATCGGTCGCGCAGGCGCTCAACATCAATGTCCCGGACGACTGGCTGAAAAAACTCGCCGAACTCAACCTCTCCGCCGAGGAAAAGGCGAAGATCGAGGCGATGGGGGGCTGGGACAAGCTCATCGAGACGCTGAAGAAACGGCTCGAGGAACAGAAAGGCCGCCACCAGGGCGGCAGCAAGTGGATCGGCACCGCCGGCACCAGCCCCTTCGGCGCCTACGGCTTCAATCCCGAAGGCATCCGTATCGGCCAGCAAGGCTCGCGCAACCGCTCCGCGGTCAAGGTGTGGGACCAGCGCGAGTACCGCAATCTCGACGATTCGATCGAGCTCGGCACGCGCAACATCAAGCTTGCGCTGCGCAGGCTGCGCCGCTTCGCGCGCGAAGGCTCGCCGGACGAATTCGATCTCGACGGCACCATCTCTGCCACTGCGAAGAACGCCGGCTGGCTCGACATCCACATGGTGCCCCAGCGCCACAACAAGGTGAAAGTGCTGCTGTTCCTCGACATCGGCGGCTCGATGGACGACCACATCAAGGTGTGCGAGGAAATGTTCTCGGCGTGCAAGACCGAGTTCAAGCACCTCGAGTACTTCTATTTCCACAACTGCCTGTACGAGTCGGTGTGGAAGGACAACCGCCGCCGCCATGCCGAGCGCACCACCACCTTCGAGGTGCTGCACAAGTAC
>Ga0315281_10004188_pt1 | contig 21012 bp, 24 predicted proteins | sample YL17G07_0_MG_FD_204540 | JGI IMG/M metagenome (GOLD analysis project Ga0315281, IMG submission 204540) | Sediment microbial communities from Yellowstone Lake, YNP, Wyoming, USA - YL17G07_0 | ecosystem: Environmental > Aquatic > Freshwater > Lake > Sediment | place: USA: Wyoming | collected...
GCCTCTACCGGCATGACATCGCCGGTTCAATCGCCCACGCACGCATGCTGGCCCATGTCGGCGTGTTGACGCAGACGGAGTGCGATTTGATCGTCAAGGGGCTCAAGGAAATCGAGGCCGAGATAGACGCCGGGCGCTTCGAGTGGAGCACGGCACTTGAAGACGTGCACATGAATATCGAAGCCCGTCTGATCGAGCGCATCGGCGACGCCGGTAAGAAGCTGCATACCGGCCGCTCGCGCAACGATCAGGTGGCGACCGACCTGCGTTTGTATCTGCGCGATGGAATTGACGACGTCAATACCGCTATACGTCGCCTGCAAGAAGCCTTGCTTGGCATCGCCGAGCGTGAGGCTGACACGATTCTGCCCGGGTTTACCCATCTGCAGGTTGCCCAACCCATAACCTTCGGCCATCACCTGCTGGCCTGGTTCGAGATGCTGGCGCGCGACCGCGAGCGGTTTACCGATTGCCGCAAGCGTGTAAACATTATGCCGCTCGGCGCCGCGGCACTGGCCGGCACCAGTTACCCGATCGATCGTCTTCACACCGCCAAGTCACTGGGCTTCGATGCACCGTCAGAAAACTCGCTGGACGCGGTGTCGGATCGCGACTTCGCCATCGAATTTGTGTCGGCCGCGGCCTTGCTAATGACCCATCTGTCGCGCTTTTCGGAGGAACTCATCCTTTGGTCGTCCAGTCAGTTCGGTTTCATCGAGCTGTCGGACGCGTTCTGCACCGGCTCCAGCATTATGCCGCAAAAGAAGAACCCGGACGTACCGGAGCTGGTGCGCGGCAAGGCTGGGCGTGCGCACGGCAATCTCGTGGCTCTGCTCACGCTCATGAAGGGCCAGCCGCTTGCCTATAACAAGGACAACCAGGAAGACAAGGAACCGCTGTTCGATTCTCTCGACACGGTGCTGGGCAGTCTCAAAGTGTTTGCCGACATGATCCCGGCGATGCGCGTAAAGCGCGAAGCCATGCGCAGCGCCGCGCAACGTGGTTTTGCCACAGCCACCGACCTGGCCGACTACCTGGTGCGTAAGGGCGTGGCGTTCCGTGATGCGCACGAAATCGTCGGTCACGCTGTGCGTCGCGGGATTGAAACCGGTCAGGACCTGAGTGCGATGAGCATCGAGGTGTTGCAATCGTTCTCGCCGGCCATCGATTCAGATGTGTACGCGGTACTGACCCTGGACGGCTCGGTGGCCGCGCGCAACCATGTGGGCGGTACGGCACCGGAACAGGTGCGGGCTGCGATCAAGCGGGCCCGCAAGCGCCTCTAATATCACAGTAAAGAACGAACGGGACCAGAGAAAGCCATGCACTTTCGGCGAGCGTCCGACAGAGACCAAGGCAGCAAGACGCGCTGGAATTTTTCATTCCTGGCGAGCCCTGCGAGCCTGCGCGCGGTCAACTGGGATGAGCAGCGCAGTCAGTTCGTCACCCGTTATCTCTTTTGGGCGATCGGGCTTATCTACTTCAACCTGGGTGCTCCGGTTGCGCGCAGTGCGGAATTCCTGCTGGCCGTGCATCTCATGTCCCTGGTGTATGTGCTGCTGATCACGGTCTATCTGGTACATGCGCGGCGCAACATGCTTTCTCCGCTGCGCTGGCGGCTGGCGATGTGGACCGATCTCGTGGGTATCGCTTTCGTGGCGCTGGCCGATTCCAGCATCACCTCGCCGGCCTACCTCGTGTTTCTTGCCGTCATCCTCGGCAACGGCATGCGCTATGGGTTGCGGCTGTTCGGCGAAGCGGCGCTCGGCAGTTTTCTGTTGGTGTTGCTGATCCTGTACCTGCGCTTTACCGACTACATGAGCGTCCTGTCGGTGGCCGGCATTTTCTTTCTCCTGATCGGCGCGATTGTGGTGCTGTACGCCTATTCACTCATGGCGCGTATCGAGCAGCAGCGTGAGCAAATGGCGGCGCAGAGCAATCTCGATCTGCTCACCGGGCTGCTCAACCGGCGTGGTCTGGAAGAGCGCGCCGCCGCGCTGTTCCGCGATGTGCAGAACCGGAAGCATTCCCTGACGGTGTTGTTTACCGATCTGGACGGGTTCAAGGGTATCAACGATGCCCTTGGTCACCATGTCGGTGACATGGTGCTGCGGAAAGTCGCCGGGCTCATCAATACCTCGATTCGCGACAGTGATGTGGCAGCGCGTTATGGTGGGGATGAGTTCGTAGTGATCATGCCCGGTACGGATATCCGGCACGCCAGGATGGTTGCTGAGCGCCTGCAGTCTGCAGTGGCGCAGTGGGCGCGCAGTGGCGAGACCGACTTGAGTCTTTCCATTGGTATTGGCGCGGCGCCCGAGCACGGGCAGGAACTGGGCGCCCTGCTGGAACGCGTGGACGGCGCCATGTACCTGAGCAAGCAATCGCTCGGGCGCGGTGGTATTCGTTGCGTGGGCGATGCACCAGTCTGAAACAACGGACTTTTCGCATGCACACGCTTGACGATCTCAGGAATCAGCTGCGCGAATTCGCACGTGACCGCGACTGGGAGCAATTCCATTCCCCCAAGAATCTGGCCATGGCGATGATCGTAGAAGCCGCGGAGCTGACAGAGCATTTCCAGTGGCTTACTGAAGCACAGAGTCAGGCGCTTGACCCGGAAAAGCGTGAACAGGTGGCGCAGGAACTGGCCGATGTGTTTCTCTATCTTGTGCGTCTCGCCGATCGCCTGGATATCGATCTGATGGACGCGGCGCAGCGCAAGCTGGTCATCAACGCGCACAAGTACCCGGCCGACAAGGTGCGTGGCAGCGCCAAGAAGGCTGGCGAGCCCTGATCAACGCCCGCGCCTTCTCCTGGTGCGTCGTGTTCCCCTCAATTGGCGGGACAATCGAGGGAAGACAGGCCCGCACAATATTTGTTGTTCTAAAATTCGAGACCCGTGAACTATCGCCATCATTTCCATGCCGGCAACGTCGCCGATGTTTTCAAGCACCTGGTGCTGACCCAGGTGCTGGAAGCTTTGCGCCTCAAGGAAACACCGTTCTGTGTGATCGATACCCATGCCGGCAGTGGTCTGTATCGTCTCAAGGCGCCGGGTGAATTTGAGCAGGGTATCGGTCGGCTCTGGCCGGCGCGTACGGAGTGGCCGCAGCTGACCGTGTATTTCGACTTGCTCGCTGTGCTTAACAATCGTAACGGGCTTCACGCCTATCCGGGATCTCCCTGGATCATCCGTGCGCTGTTGCGCCCGCAGGATCGCGCCGTGTTCTTGGAGCGCCATCCGGAAGAAGCTGCGGCGTTGCGTGACAATTTACGCGGCAGTCGTGGCATCACCATCAACGAAGCGGATGCCTGGACGGCGCTCAAGGGTTTGGTGCCGCCGAAGGAAAATCGTGGTCTGGTGTTCATTGATCCGCCGTATGAGCAGCCCGACGAGTTTGAGCAGGTGGTGCGAACGTTGCGCGCGGTGCACTCACGCTGGCGCAATGGCCTGTATCTCGTCTGGTATCCAATTAAGGCGCGCCGTCCGGTAGAGAAATTGCACGAAACGGTGCGCGCGCTCGGCGCCGAGGCGCTGGCGGTTGAACTGCTGACCTTGCCCGAGGATGTGCCGCAGCGCCTGAACGGCAGTGGTGTGGTGCTCATCAACCCGCCGTGGAAACTCGAAGCGTCATTACGCGCACTGCTGCCACCACTGACTGCGTTCCTGTCGGGCCCGGATGGTCAGCCGCAGGCACGCTTTGAAAATCTGTCAGCAGGGAAAAATCCGAAGATTTCTTGACGCTGGTCAATGCGCTGCGCTGTGCAACTGTCTAGCATGCGAACCATGATTAGCAGAGGTGTTGCCGACGGATCTCGTCGACGCGGCAGGATGGGGCGGATGCAACGCACCCCCGATTCCTGGCTTACGCCCCGAAGCCTTGAACGGTTCGGATCGAAGCCGAAGTCGCGCAGAGTCCGTCGGTTTCTTTTTGCCTGCCCCAAAACGGCGCAGGGGTGAGGGGTGTTATTTCTTTTTCTCGCGCGCCAGGCCGCGCTCGATTGTGCTGAGTGGCACGATCGAGCCGCTATTCATGCCCTCGCAACGTCGCGCTTCTTCGGTCCAATCACACTTTTTCTCGACAAGCTCTGGCCACCACGGATAGGTGCGGCATTGGCGTGGACGCACACTGTAAATACGACAGCGGTTGTCGCGCCCAAGAAACGGGCAGCGGCCGTTGCGCTCCAGGCGGATGCCGGTAGTGTCGGCATCGACGCGCACCAGATAACGCCGCCGAAACCAGGCGGGTGAGAGCTTGAGAAAAACGCGGATCGCTGCGCGCTCTGTGGCGCTGGTTTCGACATAGTGATCGGCGCCGCCGGTGCAGCAGGCTCCGCAGCCGGTGCACTCAAAGCGCAGGTGCGCGTGCTGGTAATACATAAAGGCTTGGCCACAGATGAACGCAGATGAAGTCAGATTTTACCGCACATTGCCTCTATTCGTGCGACTATATCCGCGACGATCAGCGTGGCATCTGGGGCTGAAATTTCTTACGCGCGCCACAGCGCTGCCAGCGGCGAGAGGTCAGCGTCTGGCACCGGCAGGCGCCGGTGCCAGAGCTGGTCGAGGGCGTTGGTGATCGGCTCGAAGTCGTGACTCACCCGGCTGAGAACCGTGGCATGTTGCCGGTTGGGTTCAAGACGTGCGCAACGCGCAAAGGCGCTGCGTCCGTGCTCGCGATAATAGGTAACTTGTCCACGACACTTCAGGCGGTCGCGGAACACCCCGCTCATGAAGAGCGCGTAGTCGGCGATGTGGCGCAATACCAGGGTTTCACGTACATGGCCGGGCTTGACTGTGGCATTGCTCTGCGCCGCTTGCCATTGCATCAGAAGTCCGGCGATGGTCTCGATTGGCTGGCCGTCGGCGCTGTGAAACGGAAACAGTACGTTCACGCGGGCAAAGCGTGTGAGCAGTTCACTCACGTAATCCACGAGCGCTGGCTGGGCGAGCCCCTGTTCGTCGAAACCCTGATGAACATGGCGGCGAAAGAACGGATAAAGACCTGGAACATGCATAAGCACCCCCTGACGATACCGGAGAATTGCTGCCTCTATTTAACGTATAGCCCAAACCAGCTGGCAATTTCACGTCGCATAAAAGTTTGGTACGTGCCTTATTCAGGTTATCGACAGGAATGAGCCGGTCTGAAGGGTAATTTTGACATCACGGCACACGCGGGTATGATTTCAGCCAGAATAGCCAGGGAATACCCCTTTATCACCATTGGAGGAAGTACGATGCGTCGAATTACTGTGGTCGCGCTTGCGGCGGTGTTCGCACTGGGTCTTGCCGGTTGCGGTGGCAAGGAGAAGGAAGAGCTGCGCCAGAAAGTCACGAACCTCGAACAGCAGCTGGCCAAGGCCACTAGCCAGGTGGCCGAAAAAGAAGCTGCCATGGCCAGCATGGAGGCCTCGCTCAAACAGGCGCAGGATGAGGTTGCCAAGTGCAAGGTCGAGCGCGACAAGCTGAAGGCGGATGTCGCTCAGCTTAAAAAGAAGACTGGCGCCAAAAAGAAATAAAACTGCAGGCTTGTCACAAAACGCCCCGCGTGCGGGGCGTTTTGTTTTTATCTCCAGGGATGGAGTGTATGCCGCATGAGCGCTGGGAGCGCGCTGCGGCACCATGGGGTGAGTCATGATTGTGATCGGAACACCGCTTTCCAAGAATGCCACGCGCATCATGTTGCTAGGCAGTGGTGAGCTCGGCAAGGAAGTTGCCATTGCGGCCCAGCGTCTCGGCGTTGAAGTCGTGGCCGTGGATCGTTACGCCAACGCGCCTGCCCATCAGGTGGCGCACCGTGCGCATGTTATCGACATGACCGATCCGAAGGCGCTGCGTGCGATTATTGAGCAAGAGAAACCGGACATTATTGTCCCGGAGATCGAAGCGATCGCCACCGAGGTGTTGGTCGAGATCGAGTCCCAGGGCCGCGCCATAGTCGTGCCGTCTGCGCGCGCCGTGCAGCTCACCATGAACCGTGAGGGCATTCGTCGGCTCGCGGCTGAGGAGTTGAAACTGCCCACCTCGCCCTATGCGTTCGCCTCGAGTTATGCCGAACTGGAGGCGGCCGCGAACAGCGGTATCGGTTTCCCGTGTTTCATCAAGCCGGTGATGTCCTCGTCCGGCAAGGGCCAGTCGCGCGTCGACCGGCTGGAGGATCTCGAGGCGGCCTGGAATTACGCTGCGAGCGCCGGGCGCGTGAAGGGTACGCGCGTCATTATCGAGGGCATGATCGAGTTTGACTATGAGATCACGCTGCTCACGGTGCGTGCGCTCGGCGAAGAGGGAACGATCGAAACCCACTTCTGTGATCCCATTGGTCATGTGCAGGTAAAAGGCGACTACGTCGAGAGCTGGCAGCCGCAGCCAATGAGCGACAAGGTGCAGGCGCGCTCCAAGGAAATCGCCGAGGCCGTGACGGGCGCGCTCGGCGGGCGTGGTCTGTTCGGCGTCGAGCTGTTCGTGAAAGGTGAGATGGTGTGGTTCTCGGAGGTCAGCCCGCGTCCGCACGACACCGGCATGGTGACCATGGCCACCCAGGCGCAGAACGAATTTGAGCTGCACGTGCGCGCGATTCTTGGACTTCCGGTCGGCACACGCATGCGTCGCCCGGGCGCGAGTGCCGTGATCTATGGTGGCGTCGAGGCCAAGGGTGTCCGCTTCGAGAACGTGGATGCAGCATTGCGTGTGCCCGAATCGCAGCTACGCCTGTTCGGCAAACCGGTGGCCTATGAACGTCGACGCATGGGCGTGGCGCTCGCCACGGCCGACAATGTCGAAACCGCACGCAAGCGTGCCAAGGAATGTGCCGCCAAGGTGCGGCCGGTGGGCTGAAGCGGCTAGCGAACGCGGCGGTGGGGATAGGGGTAGCCCCAGGGATACCAGGGGTCATACCAGTACGGTGAACGGTAGTAGTGCGCGGCCCTGGATGGTATCGGCCACAGGTAGATATGTTCGACGTGCACCACCGGATAGGTATAGGGGTGCTCGCCGATGGTGCGCGTGTTGTTGCCATCAAGCGAGCCAGCAATCGTCACCAGCCGCTTCGGGGCGAAAATAGCCGGATCCAAAAAGCCATCCACGCGCGCCAGAAATCGCCCGGCACTCTGGTCGGTATTACGCGGTGTACCGTCTGCATCGAGCGGCCGCTCCACGATCTCAATCCAGGTCTCGTCGCGCCGGTTTTCCACTGAGGTTATGACTCCACCCCAGCGCACCGCCACTGCACGGAGTTTTTCCGGATTCTGCAATGCTTGCGCGAGCGGGATATTTTCGGACGGGGCCTCGCGGATTGGGCGCGGAACGTTGCTCGCGCAGCCGACAAGCGCCAGGAACAGGAGCAGGGCAACGGCGTTCATGCAGTCACCCTACACGCCTGCACGCGCACGCGGTAGTGTCGCCAGTTATGCCGCACAGAGCGGCTTGCCAATCTGGAATATACAAGCGAGTCACGGGTAAAAGCAGATAAATGCCAAAAACCAGAGAACCGGATTCTTGATTTGTATGTATAGGCGCTCATCTGTGGCCAAGCTCTTTTTCATGCAAGGCTGATACTTTCTCCCGCCTGTTCACTCACCAGGCGCGACAACTCACCGAACAGTTCTGCGCCGTTTTGATCGTTACGCCACTGCTGTGCGCCAGCATCATAGCTGTAGTGAAAGCCACCGGACTTGGCCGCAACCCAGATCTGCTTGGCTGCGCCCTGCTTGTTGATAATGATCTTGGAGCGGTTCGCAAATTCCAGCTGGAGAATCTCCCCGGCGTTTTCGAAATCGATGTCGGCGTCACAGGTTTCGACGGCCTGCTCTATCCGGCTCAGCGTGACGGTCGCGATCTTGTGAAATTCGGCCTCGTTCATGTGGGTTTCCCGTGCCTGCGAAAGCAGGTATTCTAGCATGACGGTTTTCTGTGCAAGCGTGCTTTCCTGAATATGGGTATATTTGTGCAAGCTTGATTTCCATAAATGAGACCCGTCACCCACCAACAATACCCATGTCACAACTGCGCACTCTCAAATTACCCATGATCATTGCCGTGTTGGCAATGTTGCTCCTTGCCAGTTGCGGCAAGAAGGGGTCGCTCTATCTTCCTGACAGTCCCCCCAAGCCGGGCCACAAACAACCCACGAGTTGAGCGATGAACACGTTTACCTATCGCGGCGACCATTTGTACGCTGAAGGCGTAGCGCTGAGCGAGATCGCCGCGAAACACGGCACACCCTGCTATGTGTACTCACGCGCATACATCGAAGCGCAGTGGCGTGCCTTCGATCAGGCATTCGGCGCGCGCAATCATCTGGTGTGTTACGCGGTCAAGGCCAACTCCAACCTTGGGTTGCTTAATGTGCTGGCGCGCCTCGGTTCCGGATTTGACATTGTGTCGGTCGGCGAGCTGGAACGCGTGCTGGCCGCCGATGGCGATCCCGGCAAGGTGGTGTTCTCCGGCGTCGGCAAGGGTGTACACGAAATTGAGTGTGCGCTCGAGACCGGCATTGCCTGCTTCAACGTCGAGTCAGAGGCCGAGCTGGTCGTGCTCAACGAGGTCGCGGCCCGGCTCGGGCAGCATGCACCGGTGAGCCTGCGCATCAACCCGGATGTGGACGCCAAGACCCATCCCTATATCTCCACCGGCCTCAAGGAAAGCAAATTCGGCATCCCGATGCGCGAGGCACGCGCCGCCTACCATGTGGCGCAACAGCTCTCGCACTTGCGCATCGTGGGCGTGGATTGCCACATCGGTTCGCAGCTTACCGAACTCGCACCGTTCGCGGACGCACTCGAGCGAGTACTGGCGCTTGTGGACCAGCTCACGGCTGACGGTATTACACTGCAGCATCTTGATCTTGGTGGCGGGCTCGGTATTCGTTACCACGACGAGCAGCCGCCTGCGCCCGGCGAGTACGTGGCGGCTTTTCTCAAAAAACTCGATGCGCACGGCGATCGCTACCGGCACCTCAAGCTGCTGATTGAGCCGGGACGGGCGATCGTTGGCAACGCCGGTGTGCTGCTCACGCGCGTGCACTATCTCAAGCACGCCGAGGCCAGGAATTTCGCGATCGTGGACGCGGCCATGAACGACCTGATGCGCCCGGCGTTGTACGATGCCTGGCAGGACATTGCGCCAGTGCTGAAGCGTGCGGGTGTGGCGCAACAATACGATGTGGTCGGACCGGTGTGCGAGTCCGGCGATTTCCTCGGCAAGGACCGGGCGCTCAAGGTGCAGGCCGGCGATCTGCTCGCGGTGTGCTCGGCCGGCGCCTACGGTTCGAGTATGAGCTCCAACTACAACACCCGGCCGCGTGCACCCGAGGTGATGGTGCAGGGCGAGCATGTCCACCTGGTGCGCCGCCGCGAGACTATTGAAGAACTGTTGCTCCCCGAATCGCTGCTGCCGTATTGATACATGGAATTCAGCAATCCGCCCCTGGAGGAAATCCGCGCGCTGCTTGAGCGTGTGCGCTGCATTGCGGTGGTTGGACTTTCGCCCAAAGCGGACCGACCGAGTTACAAGGTGGCTGCCGCGTTGCAAGGTTTTGGCTACCGCATTATCCCGGTACGTCCCATGGCGAAGGAAATTCTGGGTGAAAGGGTGTATGTCGATCTGAAGTCGGTTCCGGACAAAATCGACCTGGTGGATGTGTTCCGCGCGCCGGAACAGGTGGATGAGGTAATCGATGCCTGCATCGCACTGCGTGTACCGGCGGTATGGCTGCAGGACGGTGTGGTGAACGAGGCGGCTGCGCAACGTGCGCGTGCAGCCGGGCTGATGGTAGTTATGGACCGCTGTGTCTATCGCGATTACGTGCAATGGTTCGGCGCTGTGCCACGCTCCGTACCTTGAGGCGCAGTTCGCGTGCGCATCGTCCCCACCAGCTGATCAGCCGTCGCGACAGGCGCCGTGCCCACGGCCAGTCCACGGCCAGCAACGCCAGGCCAACCGGGATCATCCAGTAACCCAGCACCGGTAAAAATCCGAGCAGCCCGCCGACTACGAACAGGATGCCGACAGTTTTGCGCAGCCAGTGGTTTGGATGGGTTTTGAGGCGGTGAAAATGGTACTGAACGAACTTCTGCAAGTGCGTGCCCGGGTGTCGTGGAATCGCTGCTATTATGACTAATTTTGCGCAAGCGCGCCTTACAGATTATGGCTATCTTTTTGCGAGCATGCATTATTCCGGTTATTTTTGTGCAGACGTTCCTTCCATAACTCAGGTTTCATTGGCCGCTCGCAAGCGCTAACCTATAGGTATGCTGCGATTCACCAAAATGCACGGTCTGGGCAACGACTTCATCATGATCGATGCGGTCAGCCAGGTTGTGGCGCTGACTCCCCATCAGGTGCGGCGTCTTGCCGACCGGCGCTTCGGTGTAGGCTGTGATCAGCTGCTGCTGGTCGAAAAGGCGACGCAGGCCGGCGCTGATTTTCGCTATCGCATATTCAATGGTGACGGTGGCGAGGTTGAACAGTGCGGCAACGGCGCGCGCTGTTTCGCGCGCTTTGTACGCGACCAGGGACTTACCACGAAGAGTGAGCTTGTGGTTGAAACCCTGGCCGGCATCATCTATCCGAAAATCGAGCCGGACGGCGCGGTGACCGTCAACATGGGCGTGCCGCGTTTCGAACCGCGCGATGTGCCATTCGATGCCAACGCGCGCCAGTCTATTTACGATCTGGATGTGGATGGCGCGGCCGTACCGGTCACGGTGCTGTCCATGGGCAACCCGCATGCCGTGCAAGTGGTGGAAAATGTGGAACGCACACCGGTGACTGTCCAAGGTCCGAAGATTGAGCATCACCCACGCTTCCCGAAACGCGTCAATGCCGGGTATATGCAAGTGCTGGACCGCCACCATATTCAGGTGCGTGTCTGGGAGCGCGGCGCGGGTGAAACCCTGGCTTGCGGCACTGGCGCCTGTGCCGCGGTCGTGGCTGGAAGGCTGCGCGGCTTGCTGGATGAAAACGTGGCAGTGCGCGTGCGTGGTGGTACATTACAGATCAGCTGGCGCGGCGAGGGCGAACCGGTGTGGATGACCGGCCCCGCGGTCAGGGTCTTTGAAGGTGAGGTTGACCTGGAGCGCTTATGAACAAGAAGCCGTTGAGCGAGAGTCTGGAAAAAGAGCCGTCCTGGGAAGAGGCTGTCGGTCGCTACCTCGAACAGACACCGGATTATTTTCTGCGTCACCCCGAGTTGCTGGCGGCGCTCGCGCTGCCGCACCCGGAAGCCGGGCGCGCGGTATCGCTGGTTGAGCGCCAGGTGCGTGTGCTGCGCGACCGCAACGAACAGAGCACACACCAGCTGCAGGATTTGATCGCCTTCGCGCGCGACAACGACCAGCTCGGCGAACGTTTGCAGCGCTTCGCGCTGGCCATGATCGACAGTGATTCCCTCGATGAAGTGCTGGATACGGCGCAGGACATGCTGCGCCAGGAATTCAGTCTCGATGGTGTGGCCGTGCGCCTTACCGGTAACCCGCGCCCCGGGTGTCCGCGTCAGGAGTTCGTAACGCCGGACGACGCCATGCTGGATGGTCTGCTCACCAGTCTGGCTGCACGCAATGGTCAACCACTATGCGGTGCCGTACACGCGGCTGATATACTCGAAGCACTATTCGGTGAGCAAGCCGGAAACATTCGCTCCACGGCCGTGATCGGACTCACGCGCCATGCCTTGCGCGGTGTGCTGGTGCTCGCCAGCCGCGACCCGCAGCGCTTCCGCGCCGACATGGGCACCGTCTATCTCGTGCGCCTGGGTGAGCTGCTCATGGCTGGTGTGGCCCGGCGTCTGATTGTTGCGGCAGAGCATGACAAGACGAACGGAGCGTAGCCGGATAGGTCCAGTTAAAAATGACAAGACGAGCGCAACGCAGTGAAGCAGGGCTTCTTTCTTGAAGGCGCAAGCCTCCCGCCAGCTCGACGCGTACTTCGAATTTCTGAAAAACGAGCGACGCCTGTCGCCGCACACCCTCAGCAACTACCGCCGCGATCTCGACACGCTCGCCGCGTTCTGTGATGCACACGACCTCGACGAGTGGCGCGCGCTCAATGTCCAGAATGCGCGTGCATTCGCCGCGCAATTGCACCGTCAGGGGCTGGCTGGCCGCAGCATCGCGCGCGCCTTGTCGGCGGCGCGCTCCTTTCAGCGCTACCTGTTACGCGAAGGGTTGGCGTTGCACAACGCCTTCACCGGCGTCGCTGCACCCAAGGCCGGCAAACGTTTACCGAAGGCCTTGAGCGTCGACCAGGCCGCGCGCCTCATGCAGATTGACGGCGAGGAACCGCTTACCCGCCGCGACCGCGCACTAATTGAATTGCTTTACTCCTCCGGGCTGCGTCTCGCCGAGCTTGTGTCCATCGATATGACGGACGTGGACCTACGCGATGGCACCGTGACTGTTACCGGCAAAGGCGCCAAGACCCGAATAGTTCCGGTCGGAACGCAGGCGCGCGCCGCGATTCAGGCTTGGTTAAAGGAGCGCGCCGCGCTTGCCGCAGTCGGCGAGACGGCCCTGTTCCTCGGCCGCAACGGCAAACGCCTCGGTGCACGCGCCGTGCAGCTGCGTCTCAAGCAGTGGGCCGTGCGCCAGGGCATCGAAGTGCCGACCCATCCGCACATGCTGCGCCATTCGTTCGCCAGCCATCTGCTCGAATCGAGTGGTGACCTGCGCGCCGTGCAGGAACTGCTCGGCCACGCCGATCTGTCCACCACGCAGGTGTACACGCATCTTGATTTTCAGCACCTCGCCAAGGTGTATGATGCGGCGCATCCGCGCGCGCGGCGGCGCAAGTAAAGGTCGCAATGCCAGATTTGTGGTCCGTACAATCCGGTTCTGTTGCGAGCCAGTCTAGAACTCGTATTCGAGATTGCCGTATAGCGTCTTGTCCGGCGTTGCTAAGGTCGCAATGCCAGATTTGTGGTCCGTACAATCCGGTTCTGTTGCGAGCCAGTCTAGAACTCGTATTCGAGATTGCCGTATAGCGTCTTGTCCGGCGTTGCTGTCGTAAGTCCAAAAAGCAGGCCGAGCTGATATTTCCAGGCGCGATGCATGTCGGTCTTGAGTTTGCCGAACAGCGATGGCCCTATTTGATGTGTTTGCTGAGAAGATGGGCTCCAGTTCGTCGCTTCGCCAAGTTTTCCATAACCTTCGATACCAAACTCCAGGGCCGGATTACCGAGCCATTTGCATTGCCAGGCATATTCAAGCTCCCATCGCTTTGCCGCATTCTTGCCACTTTCGTAGACGAAGGGGACATTCAGCGTAATGAGTTGCTGGCCCAGCTGTTTTTGCACAATGGGGAAAAGCTCCCATTCGTTTGGATCCGCTGATTTGCGCGCATGGTTGTACGCAACGCCAAAACCCATATCGGCCCAATATTTTCCCGGTTCAGTCAGCTGAAACAGGTTTTCCCATTCGTACCCTGCTGTGACATAGCTGGAACTGCCCGCATCTTTCCTGACTTCGACGTAGAGCTCCGTGAACCAGAAACCGGTAAAGCCATGACCCACGCCGATATTGAAGCCCTGCGCGTTGTTCATGGCAGGATCCTTGTCGTAGTCGGCATGCCCGCGTAACTCGACCTCACTTTCACCTTGCACGACCTGCGGAGAGTAAACCTTGTAGCCGGAATGGGCCGGCGAGACGCTGAAGAGTGTCAGCAGGGCCACGGCCAGCGTAGCCACGGCAAGCACACCCGCGATTTTGATAGTGCCGGTTTTGCGTGCCGCCAGAGTAAGGCCGCCGATGAGTGTCACGGCAAACACGTATACCAGAAGCTGCATACCTGCCGGGCGGTCGACATAACCCACCAGTGTGTGCAGCATTTGACCGAACACGGATTTCTCGGAGAGCACGGCCGAGGTATCCCACAACACTGGTTTGATCGCCGGCAACAAACCCGCCTGAATCAGGAACGAAGAGGCTTGTGCAGCCATGCCGGCGGCGAGCAGTACCAGCAGGCCGCTGGTGACGGAGAACAGATGGCGGGTCGGAATGCGCAACAAGCCAAGATACAGGGCGCCGCCGACGAGCATGCCGGCGATGATGCCGAGCAGGCCGCCCAGGAGCAATGTGCCGGTGTCAGTGCCGGCGGCAGCGATGCCGTACGCGAACAGCACGACCTCGGCACCTTCGCGCAGCACGGCCAGCGCCACCACTACGGCCAGCACCTGCACGGGCCGGCTGCCGGTGGAAACAGCCTGGCCGACCTGATTCATCTGTGTTGCCAGTTCACGTCCGTGCTGCACCATCCACAGGTTGTGCCAGGCAAGCATGGCTGTGGCCACCAGCAGGATGCCGGCATTGAACAACTCCGGGCCCACACCTTCGGCGGCTTGCGCGAGCGTGTCGGCAAAATATGCCACCAGGCAGGCGCCGCCGATTCCAGCGGCAATGCCAAGAGCAATGGAACGGGCCCGGCCTGTTACATCGCGGGTCGCGGTGAGAACAATGCCAATAATCAGTGCGGCTTCCAGGACCTCACGAAAAACAATCAGTGCAGCGCTCAGCATGGGAAGATCTCGGTAATTTTATTTAACAGTGATGGTGCCGATGGCGGTTTTCGGATTGAACTCGCCAAAAAACGGGTAACTGCCTGGATCAAGCGGCCCCAGGAATACGGCGGTTTTACCGTTGGCCGGGACGATTTTTTCGCGGTTGAGCGGATGGCTTTCGAATTCCTCCGGAGTTGGATCCTGGTTTTCGATGACCAGCTTTATTTTCTGGCCAGCAGGGACCGCGAGACTGGCTGGTTCAAAACGGTGGTTTTTGATAACCAGGTGATATTCCGCCAGTTCGGCAAAAGCCGGGGCGGCGAGGGCAGTCAGCAGGCTTGCGGAAATAATGTTCAGGAATCCGGGCTTCATAAAGAGCTCTCAGTTGAGAATCATTCAGTGGTACGAATGATAACGATTCTCATTAAAGATAGCAAGCGGCCGCGGCGCCGGATACCGTTCGTGAACCACGTCGCGCCACAGAGCGGAAAGTACGGCGGTGTTGATATGGCAAGCGGTTGATTCAGGCATTTAAGGCGACACGTGGCAGGTCAGGCGGTGTTCGTGTAAATTTGGCCGCATGAATATCCGTCGTGGAGCCGGCAATGAGTGACAGCATCGGTAGCGGTTGCGCAGAACTCGAACCCTACGCCCTGCGTGTGACGGATGACAGCATGGCGCCCGAGTTCTGGGAGGGTTGCATTATCATCATCGAGCCGCGGCATGCCGCGCAAAGCGGCCAGTTTGCGGTTGTGGATTACGCCAACGACACCACCTTCCGTCAGTTCGTGGAGGAGGGTGGACGCCAGTATCTCAAGCCGCTCAACGAAAAATACGCAGCAATTGAGATCACCGGACCGTTCGCGGTGCGCGGCATCGTGATCCAGCGCGCCGGCACACGCCGCAAGCACCACAAGCACTACGAGTACGCCTGACGTCATAAGCATGACGAACGTAGCGAAGCGTAGTAGGGCTTAATTTATGCAGCGGCTCTATTCCGCTGCCAATCTCCCCGAAGCGCATCTCGTGCGTGGCCTGCTCACGGCCGCTGGCATCGAGTCGCGCGTGCTCAATGAATATGCCGGCGGGGCGCTCGGTGAGCTGCCGTTTGCCGAGGCGGCGCCGTCGGTCTGGATCGAAGAAGAGTGTGACTTGTCGCGCGCCAGGTACGTTATCTCGTCCTATGAACATGCAGTGACAGTGCCGGGCGTCATGCGCTGTGACCACTGCGGGGAGGACAGTCCGCGCGATTTCTCAATTTGCTGGCAGTGCCAGCGACCGCTGTAAGGTATTTATAACAACCACCACAAGGAGGAGTTGCCATGTCCGATCATGTCTATAAAGTTGTTGAAATCGTCGGTTCCTCGAGCAAGGGTATGGATGATGCCATCCAGAATGCCATCGGGCGCGCGTCCAAGACGCTGAAGAATCTCGACTGGTTCGAGGTGGTGGAGACACGCGGCCACATCGCCAAAGGCAAGATCGGGCATTTCCAGGTGACACTCAAAATCGGCTTTCGCCTCGAATAACGGTCACGCATTTCGCGCTACCCTCACTCACACGTCGCGACGCGTGTGTGAGGGTGTTCGCCTCAGTCTTTCCTTTACTTGGGAAGCTCTGAACAAATACCGTTCGCCCTGAGCCTGTCGAAGGGCGATCCACGCAGGTCCATGATTTCGTTCCATCCTCCGTTCCTGCTTCGACAGGCTCAGTACGAACGGAAGACTTAATCAGAGATTCCCATAGCAGCAACGTCGTCATCTTCACTATCTTTCCGGAGAATGCGCAGCGAGCCCTGACAGCCAGCAGGTAGTATGGTGCGGAGGCTGTGGCAGTGCCCTCTTGGCGACTTTCGGTCTTCAGCTATGCGGCAAGTCAGCATGACGGGTAGAATCCGCCTGTCAGTTGATAGTGGGTTTGCGGAGAAACGATATGGATAATGCACACGGCACCACCATACTTTGCGTACGGCGCGGCAACGACGTTGTAATTGGCGGCGATGGTCAGGTGACGCTCGGTAACACCATCATGAAGGGCAACGCGCGCAAGGTGCGACGCCTGTACAAGGATCAGATCATTGCCGGCTTTGCCGGCGGTACGGCCGATGCCTTCACCCTGTTCGAGCGTTTCGAGGCCAAGCTTGAAAAGCACCAGGGTCATCTCACGCGCTCGGCCGTGGAGCTCGCCAAAGACTGGCGTACGGATCGTATGTTGCGGCGGCTCGAAGCGCTGCTCGCCGTGGCGGACAAGACGACAACGCTCATTATCACTGGCCAGGGCGATGTTATTGAGCCCGAGGGCGGGCTGATTGCCATCGGTTCAGGCGGACCTTTCGCGCAGTCCGCGGCGCGCGCCCTGCTCGACAGCACCGAACTTTCTGCGCGCGAGATCGTGGAACGCGCCTTGAATATTGCCGCTGATATCTGCATCTATACCAATCGCAATCATACATTTGAAGAACTGCGGATAACGCCATGAGTGAGATGACCCCGCGCGAGATTGTCCAGGAACTGGACAAGCACATCGTCGGCCAGGCAGCCGCCAAACGCGCGGTGGCGATTGCGCTGCGCAATCGCTGGCGGCGTATGCAGGTGGATGCACGGTTGCGCCCCGAGATCACGCCCAAGAACATACTCATGATCGGTCCGACCGGCGTGGGCAAGACCGAGATTGCCCGTCGCCTGGCGAAGCTGGCCAATGCGCCATTCCTGAAAGTGGAAGCCAGCAAGTTCACCGAAGTGGGCTACGTTGGCCGTGATGTGGATTCCATTATTCGCGACCTGGCTGACATGGCCATCAAGATGCTGCGCACCGAAGCTACGGAGAAGGTGAAGGTGCGCGCTGAAGATGCGGCCGAGGATCGTGTGCTCGATGCACTGCTGCCACCGGCGCGTGATGTCGGGTTTAACAACAACGAGCCACGCGCGCAGGATGGCGCCGCGCGTCAGGCGTTTCGCAAGAAGCTGCGCGAAGGCCAGCTCGACGAGCAGGAAATCGAAATCGAACTGACCGGTCCGGCCATGGGTGTCGAGATCATGGCACCGCCCGGCATGGAAGACCTGACCAGCCAGTTGCAGGGCATGTTCCAGAACATGGGCGGTCGGCGCCCGCGCCGGCGCAAAATGAAAATCCGCGAGGCCATGCGTCTGCTTACCGAAGAAGAGGCCGCGCGCCTGATCGACGATGACGATCTCAAGGCGCAGGCGGTCGAACGCGTCGAGCAGCACGGTATTGTATTCATCGACGAGATCGACAAGATCGCCGGCCGTTCTGATACGCACGGTCCGGATGTGTCGCGCGAAGGCGTGCAGCGTGACCTGCTGCCGCTGGTCGAAGGCTCAACCGTTTCTACCAAGTACGGCATGATCAAGACCGACCATATCCTGTTCATCGCGTCCGGGGCCTTTCATCTGTCGAAGCCATCCGACCTGATCCCGGAGCTGCAGGGACGTCTGCCAATCCGCGTCGAGCTCAGCGCGCTCACGACTGAGGACTTCGTGCGCATACTCACCGACACCCATGCCTCGCTCACCGAGCAGTACACAGCCCTGCTCGGCACCGAGGGTGTGACGCTTACGTTCACGCCGGAAGGCGTGCGACGCATCGCCGAGGTCGCTTTTCAGGTAAACGAGAAGACCGAGAACATCGGCGCGCGCCGTCTGCACACGGTCATGGAACGCCTGCTTGAAACCATTTCCTTCGAAGCCGCCGACAAGAGTGGTCACACACTGACTGTAGATGCGTCTTACGTGGACCTGAATCTGGCGCAGTTGGCGGGCGATGAGGATCTGGCGCGATATGTTCTCTAATACCGAACGCATTGCGGCGCCGGTAGCTTTACCGGCGCCCAGGCGCTTGAAATTGCCTTTCTCACCCCCATAAAAAAGCCACGAAATTTGAATCCTCAAACGTAGACTTCAATGGAGGTGTAACCATGAACCATCTGATCCGTACCCCACGTAGCATCGCTGCCAACCGCTGGAACGATGACTTTAACAATCTGTTCGAGAACTTCCTCCAGCCGACGCGCTGGGCACAGGAAGAGGCCAGTCAGGGCATCGCGCCGCGCCTGGATGTCGTGGAGCGCGACAACGAGTTCGTTGTGAAAGCCGAAATGCCGGGCATGAAAAAGGATGACATCGAAGTATCGCTGGAAAACGGTGTGCTCACCATTACGGCCGAGACCAAAAGCGAGACCGAGGAAAAAGAGGGTGACCGCGTCATCCGTTCGGAGCGCCGTTATGGCAAATATCTGCGCAGCCTGCGTCTGGGCAAGGAAGTCGACGAGAAAAAGGTCAAGGCCAGCTACAAAGACGGCATTCTGGAGCTGGTCCTGCCCAAGGCCGAAGAAGTGAAACCGAAGAAAATCGCCGTTAATGTCGGCTGATTCAATACGCCGATGACTCAAAAAGGGCCGCAGTCGCGGCCCTTTTCTTTTGTTTCCGCAAATGGCTGACATCTGAAGCCAAATGCGGTAATTTCCTCAGCAGGTAAGTAATCACTCTGCATCCTTGGGCCACCTTCAGGGCTGCAACAACAGGAACCCGTGGTATGCCACTCACCGCGAAATCCGCCGCCGATCGCGCTCAGATATTGATCGAGGCGTTGCCGTACATCCAGCGTTTCCAGGGCAAGACCATCGTCATTAAATACGGCGGCAACGCCATGGTCGACGAAAGCCTGAAGCAGAGTTTTGCGCGCGACGTGGTGCTGATGAAGCTGGTCGGCATGAACCCGGTCATTGTGCACGGCGGCGGGCCGCAGATCGGCAAGCTGCTGGAACGCATGGGCAAGAAAAGCGAATTCGTGCAGGGCATGCGCGTGACCGATCGCGAGACCATGGACGTGGTCGAGATGGTGCTTGGCGGTCTTGTGAACAAGGAGATCGTAAGCCTTATCAACAAGCATGGCGGCAAGGCCGTGGGCCTGACCGGCAAGGACGGCGGCCTGATCCGCGCACGCAAGCTGGTCATGAAATCCATTCCGGCTGAAGGCCTGCCAAGCGAGATCATCGACATCGGACACGTCGGCGAGGTGGAGTCGATCGACCCGGAAGTGGTGGCGTTGCTCGACACAAAAAATTTCATTCCGGTGATCGCACCCATTGGTGTCGGTCCGGATGGCGAAGCGTACAACATCAATGCCGATGTTGTGGCCGGCAAGCTCGCCATTACCCTGCGCGCGGAGAAACTCATGCTGCTCACCAACACCACCGGCGTGCTCGACAAGGAAGGCAAGCTGCTGACCGGCCTGACCATTGGCAAGGTCAATGCGCTCATCACCGACGGCACTATCCACGGCGGCATGTTGCCCAAGGTGAACTATGCACTCGATGCGGTGAACAGCGGTGTGAAGTCGGCACATATCATCGACGGGCGCGTCGAACATGCCGTGCTGCTCGAAGTGTTCACCGATCAGGGTGTGGGGACGTTAATCAAGTCCTGACAGCAGCACGGACGTTGCGGCATCACAGAGGAGGAACCATGGCCAGACCACGCAGTGGCGAACGGCGCGAGGAAATCCTGCAGGTGCTGGCGCGCATGCTCCAGGAACAGGCCGGTGAGCACATCACCACAGCCGAACTGGCGCGCGCCGTGGGTGTGTCCGAGGCGGCGCTTTACCGGCACTTCCCCAGTAAAGCGAAGATGTTCGAGTCGCTCATCGAGTTCATCGAAGAGAGCGTGTTCACGCGCATTACCCGCATTGTCGCCGAGGAGCCGCAGCGCGATGCACGGCTCCAGCAGATTCTTACGTTGGTGCTCGGTTTCGCCGACAAGAACCCCGGTATGGCGCGCCTGTTGCAGGGCGGTGTGCTCACTGGCGAGACCGCACGACTGCTCGTGCGCATCAGTCAGCTCTACGACCGCATCGAGACGCAGTTGCGCCAAATCTTGCGCGAGGGTGAGGCCGCGGGTGGACCGCGTCTGGCAGTGAACGAAACCGCCCAGCTGCTGCTCGCTTTTGTCGAAGGCCGTATCGCGCAATACGTGCGCAGCGGTTTCACGGTTTCGCCGATGGCAGGTTGGGAGAAGCAGTGGGAGCTGCTGAGCCGCGGCGCGTTGCGAGCCTGATCAGCGAACGATGCTGGTCCCGCACACCGGGCAGTCCGGGTCCTTACGCAGTTTTATGCTGCGCCACTCCATGGTGAGTGCATCCAGCACCAACAACCGCCCGGTCAGGGTCTCGCCGATATCGAGCAGCACTTTAATAGTTTCAGTCGCCTGAATGCTGCCAATAATACCGACAACAGGCGCCAGCACGCCGGTCTGTGAACAACTCTCCGCCAGTTCATCCATGTCCTTGTACAGACAGCGGTAGCAGGGGCTGTCGGCGCGGTCCGCGCGGAACACCGCCACCTGGCCTTCCAGGCGGATGGCGGCACCGGAGATCAACGGCGTTTTATTCATCACGCACACCCGGTTGAGCGCAAAGCGCGTGGCAAAGTTGTCACTACAATCCACCACCGCGTCTGCCAATTGCACCTGTTCCACCAGCGCTTCCGGGTCGAGTTGCCCGA
>Ga0315281_10004189_pt1 | contig 21010 bp, 17 predicted proteins | sample YL17G07_0_MG_FD_204540 | JGI IMG/M metagenome (GOLD analysis project Ga0315281, IMG submission 204540) | Sediment microbial communities from Yellowstone Lake, YNP, Wyoming, USA - YL17G07_0 | ecosystem: Environmental > Aquatic > Freshwater > Lake > Sediment | place: USA: Wyoming | collected...
CCTTCCAAATCTCTTCTTGCGTTAATTCCCTCATCCTCCTGCGCCAATTTGCCCTTAGGGGATTGCGCCTTAACGCAGAAAGAGGCAACCTGAAGGGGAGGGGTGCCATGTCTGAAGAATTTATGCGCCGCGCCATTGCGCTGGCCATCCTCAATGTCCGTTCCGGGCAGGGCGGCCCCTTTGCCGCGCTGGTCGTGAAGGACGGCCGCATCATCGCCGAGGGCGTCAACAGCGTCACCGCCACCAACGACCCCACCGCCCATGCCGAAGTCGTGGCCATTCGCGCCGCTTGCCACTCGCTGAACTCTTTTCAGCTCGACGGCTGCGATCTCTACACTTCCTGCGAACCCTGCCCCATGTGCCTCGGCGCCATCTACTGGGCCCGCCCCGCCCGCGTCTTCTACGCCGCCACCGCGCAGGACGCCGCCGCCGCCGGCTTCGACGACGCCTTCATCTACGATGAATTGAAGCATCCCCCGGAGAGCCGCCGGATCGCCATGCGCCAGATGCTCACCGCGGAATCCCTGGCCGTCTTTGCCGCCTGGCGTGAGCAAAGCGAAAAAAAACCGTACTGAATTTCCACATTTCCTCCGCGCCCCGCAAACGGAGCCGAGCCAAAAACTAAAACCGGCAATCCCCTGCGCTGAGGACTGCCGGTTTTAGTTTTTTAGAAAAGCGTTTTGCTTCCCGCCGGTCAGGCGCCCATCGCCCGCCTTTGCTGGAAACACTCGCGGCAGAAAACCGGGCGCCCCTGCGTGGGACGGAACGGCACCGTGGTCTCCTTGCCGCACTGCGAACAACTTGTCTTCGTCTCCGCGCGGGCCGGGCCGTTTCCCCCGGAATGTTCCGCCCGATTCGACTTGCACGTCTTGCAGCGCTTGGGTTCGTTTTTAAACCCCTTGTCGGCGAAAAACATCTGTTCACCGGCCGTAAAAACGAACTCAGCGCCGCAGTCCGCACACTTCAGCACCTTATCGTGATATTCCATTGGCTGCTTCCCCCCTTGCCTTGCCCCCTGCCCGGCAGCCTGTGCATTCGGAACGCGTCCGCTTCCGCTGCTCAAGGGGGGAACCGGGGAACCCTGGATGCCGGGTGCGGATCCCTTGGACCTGCGGACGCGTTGCCGTACTGCACCTACGATGCTGCCTGACCTGGGGCCTTACTCGCGGAGTCGCAGCGCAATGCCGCGGTCGAACAGGAACTTAATCCTGTTCGCGCCGCTGCTTCTTGCGCAGTCGCTTCCGCGAAAGCGCTTCTTTCGCCCGGCGCTTCTCGCCCGGCTTCATGTAGAAGCTGTGCTTCTTGATTTCCTTGATGATGTCTTCCTGTTGCACCTTGCGCTTAAACCTCCGCAGGGCGTTTTCCAGGGACTCTGTTTCCTGGATAATCACTTCAGCCACTTTAATTTCACCCCCAATCCGTTCCGGATTGGTTTCTCTTGGACTCGCGGTTGAGGGTTTGTTACGCCCTCCCGCGTCCCCAGTAGTATCTCATGATGTGGCAGGCCACTTCTAATCAATCAGGGCACAGGAAGTCAAGTAATCTTTGCGGGAAGCACCCCGCCCCCCGGGAGGATTTGGGGGTGTAGTTTATAACTAGATAACGTATCCTCGGTTACCCCCGCCGCGCCCATCCCCGCTTGCGCTTCAACGGGTTCCCTGACGCCCCCGCGCCCCGTCCTGCTACACTAGCGGTTGCGCGCCCGAAGCGCTGCGTCCCGAGGCTCTCCGATGCCCAGGCCCATCTCCATGCCCTCCATTGATATGCGCGACGCCATTGGCGTGCTCCTCGCCGGCGGCCAGGGCGAACGCCTCTGGCCCCTCACCCGCGACCGCGCCAAGCCCGCCGTGCCTTTCGGCGGCGTCTACCGCATCATTGACGCCACCCTCTCGAATTGCCTCAACAGCGAACTCCGCCGCGTCTTCATCCTCACTCAGTACAAAGCCCTCAGCCTCAACCGCCACATTCGCCGCGGCTGGTCCTCTCTCGCCGGCTTTGGCGAATATTTCGAAATCCTCACTCCCCAGATGCGCGTCTCCCAGCACTGGTATCAGGGCACCGCCGACGCCGTCTACCAGAACATCTATTCCATCGGCAACGAGCGCTGCAAGTACGTCTTCATCCTCTCCGGCGACCACATCTATAAAATGAACTACCGCAAAATGCTCGAGGCCCACGTCGAGCGCGGCGCCGACGTTACCGTGGCCACCCTGGAGATTCCCCTCGAGGAAGCCGCCGGCCGCTTTGGCGTCATCGAAACCGATTCCCACTGGCGCGTTCTCGGCTTCGAGGAAAAGCCCGCCCTTCCCAAATCCTCCAGTCTGAATTCCCAGACCTGCAACGGCTCCATGGGCGTCTACATCTTCAACACCCAGCTCCTCATCCCCATTCTCCTCGCCGACGCCGAAGACCCCGCCTCCTCCCACGATTTCGGCAAGGACATCCTCCCGCGCATCATCAACAAGCACCGCGTCTTCGCCTATGATTTCGTCGACGAAAACCGCCGCGGCGCTCCCTACTGGCGCGACGTCGGCACCCTCGACGCCTACTACGAAGCCAACATGGACCTCGTCGACGTCTCCCCGGTCTTCAATCTCTATGACCGCGAATGGCCCATCCGCACCTGGCAGCAGCAGTATCCCCCCGCCAAATTCGTCTTCGCCGATCCCGGCCGCATGGGCGTGGCCCGCGACTCCATCGTTTCCGGCGGCTCGGTCATCTCCGGCGGCGCCGTCACCCGCTGCATCGTCGGCTACAACGTCCGCGTCAACAGCTATTCGGAAATCTCCGACTCCATCATCTATAACCACGTCTCCATCGGCCGCCATTCGCGCATTCGCAAAGCCATCATCGATCGCCACGTCACCCTTCCCGAACACACCGAAATCGGCTTCGACCTCGAAGCCGACCGCCGCAGATTCCACGTCACCGATTCCGGCATCGTCGTCGTCGTCCGCGAGGAATCCCTCATCGAAGAGCCCGAATCCGCGCAGTAGCGCGGCGCTTCCGGCGCAATCGTTCATCTCTTCGCAAGTTTCAGCCATCCTCTGCTAAAATCATAAGTTCGTATTCGCTCAGGAGACCACGCCATGTCCACCAAAATCGCCAAAGTCCGCGCCCGCCAAATCCTCGATTCTCGCGGCAATCCCACCGTCGAGGCCGACGTCCTCCTCGTCGACGGCTCGCACGGCCGCGCCGCCGTTCCCTCCGGCGCCTCCACCGGCGAGCACGAAGCCATGGAACTCCGCGACGGCGACAAGACCCGCTACCTCGGCAAGGGCGTCCTCAAGGCCGTCTACAACGTCAATTCCGAAATCGCCCGCGTCGTCGCCGGCATCGACGCCGCCGACCAGCGCGCCCTCGACCAGAAAATGATCGCCCTCGACGCCACTCCCAACAAATCTCGCCTCGGCGCCAACGCCATCCTCGCTGTCTCCATGGCCGCCTCCCGCGCCGCCGCCGCCGCTCTCCATGAGCCGCTCTTCAAATATCTCGCGCGCTACTCCTCCGACCACTCCGCCAATCTCCTCCCCGTCCCCATGATGAATATCCTCAATGGTGGCGCCCACGCCGATAACTCCGTCGACTTCCAGGAGTTCATGGTCATGCCCGTCGGCGCTCCCAGCTTCTCCGAAGCCCTGCGCTGGGGCGTCGAGATCTTCCACGCCCTCAAGACCGCCCTCAAAAAACGCGGCTATTCCACCGCCGTCGGCGACGAAGGCGGCTTCGCTCCCAACTGCAAATCCAACGAGGAAGCCATCCAGGTCGTTCTCGAAGCCATCTCCTCCGCCGGCTACGTTCCCGGCGAGCAGGTGGCCATCGCCCTCGACCCCGCCTCCAGCGAGTTCTACGACAAATCCAACGGCAAGTACGTCTTCAAGAAATCCGACAAGAGCATGTACTCCTCCGACGCCATGGCCGCCTACTGGACCGGCTGGGTCAAGAAATACCCCATCGTCTCCATCGAAGACGGCATGGCCGAAGACGACTGGCCCGGCTGGAAAACCCTCACCCAAAGCGCCGGCGCAAAAACTTCCGCCAAACGCATCCAGCTTGTTGGCGACGACCTCTTCGTCACCAACACCACCCGCCTCGGCCGCGGCATCTCCGAAGGCATCGCCAACGCCATCCTCATCAAGCTCAACCAGATTGGCACCGTCAGCGAAACCATCGACGCCATCGAACTCGCCCGCAAAGCCGGCTACAACTCCATCATCTCCCACCGCTCCGGCGAAACCGAAGACACCTTCATCGCCGACCTCGCCGTGGCCACCGCCGCCGGCCAGATCAAAACCGGCTCCGCCTCCCGCACCGACCGCATCGCCAAATACAACCAGCTCCTCCGCATCGAGGAAGGCCTCGGCTCCGCCGCCCGCTTCAAAGGCAAATCCGCCCTCGGCTAAGCGGATTTCTCGCCGGTAACGCGCGTAACTTCAGCGCGCATCTCCTCCCGCTTGTCATCCTGAGCGAAGCGAAGGATCTCAGCGGATCCATGCCTCGTGGCAATCAATCCGGCGAGATCCTTCGGGTCCGACTTCGTCGAACCCTCAGGAAGACAGGGTCTTGAGGGGTAGTTGACGCGGTTCGGAGTGACAGGTGGTGAGAAATTCATGCTAACCGGAGTTTTTTCGCGCGTTCAATTGTTTTGGAATGGAAGCGAACCCTACCGCCGCACGAATCCATCGAGCACTTTCAGAACATCCTCCGGCCGCAACCGCACCCTGTAATCATCGGTCAGGTTCGCCCAGCGGATCGTCCCGCCCGCATCAATTAGGAATTCCACAGAACGTGAAATGTCCCCGCCGGGACCGCCATTTTCGTGCAACAGGTCGTACCGGCGTATCACCTCATGCGTTTCGTCGGAGAGGAAGGTATAGGTATACCCCTGCTTCGCGTTATGCTCCCGCGTGACCTCCGGGGGGTCCACGCTGACCGCCACAATCCGCACCCCGCGCGCTTGAAACTCACCCAAGTGCTTCTGGAAACTCCGCAACTCGGAGTTGCAGAACGGTCACCAGTAGCCGCGGTAGAAAATCAGCAGTACCCAGCGGTCTTTCCCCGCGCTTCTCGCCGCACCCTCTGCCGTTCCCCAGAGGCGCGATAGCGTCACGGAATTTCCATTGCTGTCCGGCAAGGTGAAGTCCGGCGCCTTCTGTCCCACCTGCGGCGCACCCTTGGAAGCCGGCATCTTTCGCGAAAACGAAAAATTGTAAAAAAGAAACAGCCCGGCAATCGCCACGCTCAACACCGCCAAAATCGGCCCCGCCACCTTGCCCCGGTAGCGCTCCGCCTTCCAATACGCCCGCCATACCCCTGCGCCGACCATCCCCAGGGCTCCCGCCAGCAGCAGCAGATTCACCCACGGAAAATCCCGCGTCAGCGGATACCGCGCAAACACCAAGAAATAACTCAGAAACGCCGCCACCGCGAGCACCAACCCGCCATACAACAGCAAATTCCATCGTCGCTTCATGGCCATTCCTTTCCTCTTGCTCCCGCAACCGCGTTCATTCTACCTCCCTCTACTTACCAGGCAAGTCTCCTTTCCGGCTGTCTGCCACGCCGGGAGCGATCAACCCTCCTGCCTAATGTACGGGTGTATAGTTTTCAGCAGGAAACTCCGCTACTGGAGTAATCTTCATGCTCGCCGCCTCCCGAAAAATCATTGCCGTCCTCTTTACCGCCGCAGTGCTCGCCGCCATCGCCGGCCAGCTCGCCGCCATTCCCTGGCTCGTCTTCCTCTGCAAACCCCTCGCCACGATTTTTCTCCTCGCCCTGGCCATTTCCCATTGGCTCGCGCACCGCGGCCGCTACGCCCTTTGGATCACCATCGGCCTGCTCCTCTCCCTCGCGGGCGATGTCGCCCTGCTCTGGCCCCAGCGTTTTTTTCTCGCCGGCCTCGCCGCCTTCCTCTTCACCCACATTGCCTATCTATTGGCTCTCACCCGCGACGCAAAATTTCCCGCCCGCGTCCCCGTCTGGCTCCTCTATCTCGCCTCAGCCGCCGCGCTCTGCGCCCTCCTCTGGCCCCGCCTCGCTCCTCCGCTCCATTTTCCCGTGGCCCTCTATTCATTTGCCGTAGCCACCATGGCCGCCCAGGCCCTGGGCCGCTTCCTCCTCTTGCACACCCCCGCCGCACGCCAAGCCGCCATCGGCGCCTCTCTCTTCCTCCTCTCCGACGCACTTCTCTCCCTCGACCGCTTCTACGCCCCCATCCCCCTCTCCCCGCTCCTCATCCTCGGCACGTATTACTCAGCGCAGTGGCTCCTCGTCGCCAGCCAGCCCAGTCCGACTCCTCCTCCCGCGCCCACCGCACTGGCGGAAAACCAAGGTTAAATGGGCGAGCAGCCTCGGGCTGCCACTCACTCCTCTGTTCCGCGTTAACTTGTAGAAGTGGTATCTTTTCACCAGGGGCTGCCACGCGAAAGGAATAAGTCCGAATGAATGTCCGACAATCTGTGATGGGAGAGGTCGCCGTTCGAACCGGACTTGATGTGTCGGGAGCGGACGTAGAGGGACTGCTCTGGCGCTTGCTTCTTTTTGATTCTGTCATCATCAAATCAGTGCGTCTCAGAGAACTGCCTTTTCTTGTGCGTGTGTTCGGTAAGGACGGGTTTTGTCAATTACTAGACTCGGGCGTGCTGAAGATGACGTGCGAATTTGCCACGATTGCAAGCGCACGGGAAATGAATGGCGTCCGAATTCACCCCCTCTACACTTTCACCTTTGGCATGGTGGACATTGGGGACCGCGAAGGAGTTCTCAGATCGGAATTACGCAGGTTGCAGGGTGTGTCAGGCTTGAAAAATCCAGATCGGGAGGCGGTAGAAGACGCGGTTTTGACGAAATTGGTGAGGCCGCCTGCCGAATTTGGGGATAAGCTGCTCAGCCAGTTCGAGTCAGACCTCCGTAGCGGGACGCCGGCTCTTGAGCTTTCAATTAGGGAACGCCTCAAAGTCGAATTTGGCGATTCTATGCCAGCATTTCAATTGAACGTAGAAGAGACAGTGGCTCGCACATTTCATATTGCAAATAACATCTCAAAGACTTTTGGAATCTCCGAAGAACGCACAGATGATATTTTGAATGGAGCGGTTAACGCTGTAGGTCACCTCAATCATAGAATTGCAGATATGGCCGCGTATTCAGCGATCACAGGATTCGCTGAACATGAAGCCCCTCTGTTGTTTGGCAAGCTTACGGGTATCTTAAAACCTCTGAACCCAGGTGTGGCAGAAAGACAGTTCGCGAGGGTTGCAAGTATCGCGAACTGTCCGGTACTTGTCCCAGGGAAGCGAATTGACATTGATCGTCTGCTTGCAGCCCGGGATAGTGCAGAACTACGTGAATTTCGGGATTGGGTATCCAGATTGGAAGGCCTCACTGACGATCAGGTTCGTGACATGATCGGGGGCGTCAGGCAGAAGATAGGATTTCTGATTCGATCGGGCGCAGCAAGAACTCTGAGGCTGGCGGCAACTACAGCTGTCGGTTTTGCAATGCCTATAACGGGCGTTACGGTGGGGATTTTCGATACGTTTCTATTGGAAAAACTTTTTCCTAGTTCTGGTGTATTCGCTTTCTTAACGAAAACATACCCATCTCTTTTTGTTTCCAGCTAAGACCGCCGGAAACGGCCAAACTTCGGTGGTCCAGACGTAAAGAGTGGCAAGGTTTTCGCTCTCCTGCGCTATTGTTTCCCCCGCCCTCCACCTCCGCAGCCAGCCTCAAGAATTCAGCCTCTTGCCGAACGCAAGGAACTCGAAATCTCTTGGCCCAACATCATTCGCATCGACCACGAGTACCGCCCGGAACTCACACTTGATCTTTCCAAAACCAAGCCGCTGACGCTTGACGCCTACGAAACCCCAACCATCGCCGATCTCGCTCCCGTCATCGACGGCAAACCGGACGTGACCAAACTCACCAGCATCGATGTCGAAAAACTGGGCCGGGAACAGCGCATGCAGCGCGTCATCTTCCAAACCGCCGCCGATATTTATGACCAGATGAAGCCCAACTGGAAAGCCAACCGCGAATTTCTTCTTGCCCAGGTCATTCGCCTCACGGAGAAATACCTTACCAGCGGCCAGATTGTTCTCTCCCCGCCCCTGTTTCAGCAGGACGAACTCCGCCGCCGCATCCTCTACACTCTAAACATGACGAAGATTGTTCAGCATTTGTGGGAAGCCCTGCGTTTTGAAAATGCGCTGGCCGTCGTCCCCGTCTTCGATAAAGAGCGCCCCATCCGCTCGACAGGCGATATGCAACCCTGGTTCACGCGTCGCCCTTGCGAGCCCACGGTGCGCTCTCACATCAACTTGTCCGTATTTGATTCCCGCTGGGAGGCCAGCGAAGCCTTTGAACTGGACCGGAATTCGAACGTCTTGGCCTGGGCGAAGAATGATCACCTGGGCTTTGAAATTCTCTACGTCTATCGCGGCATCATTCAGAAATATCGCCCCGACTATCTCATCCGGCTTGCATCCGGGAAAATGCTCGTCCTCGAAGTCAAAGGCCAGGAGACTCAGCAGGACAAGACCAAGCGAGAATTCCTCGCGGAATGGGTGCGAGCCGTAAATCACCACGCCGGATTCGGTGTTTGGTCCCACGACGTCTCAAAATCCCCAGCCGATCTCTCCTCCATCCTCCAACGCCACAACATGCCAAGTTCCTGACCTCCCTTTCTGCCTTCTAGTTTCTAGTTTCTGCCTTCTAGTTTCCAATTCCCCCCATCCGCTGCTCCATTCTCCCCATTCCCTGCAAATCACTTAACTAAATCCCCCCCCCATGCTATCCTCCGCCGTGTTCGCCAAGCTCCACACCCGCTCCTTCCCCTCATCACCTCGCTCTCTCCGTACTTGCTTACCTCATTCCCCGCATCCCCCTTTCTTTTCAATCCCTTGCACACTCTTTTCCCCCACGGCAGCTCCTCAACTCCCTTACAATCAATCACTTCCGCACTCTTTTCCATCCCACGGGGGGTGGGTAGGGGGTCTTTTCCTTTCAACTCTTAAGTTTCAACTTTCAACCCCTTTCCCCGCATCCCAACTCCCCTGTTATCAACATTTCCTCCTCCTCATTCTCATTTCTCTCCTCCTGTCGTATCCTCTTTACGCCATGGACCAGGCCAACATCCTCATCATCGGCGGCGGAGTCGTCGGCTGCGCCATCGCCCGCGAACTCTCCCTCCGCTGGGACGATGTCTTTCTCGTCGAAGCCCTTCCTCGTCCCGGCATGGCCACCAGCACCCGCAACAGCGGCGTGATCCATTCCGGCCTCTACTACCCGAAAAATTCCCTCAAAGCGCGCCACTGCCTCGAAGGCAATCGCCTGACCTACGAATTCTGCGCCGCCCACAATGTTCCCCACCGCCGCACCGGAAAACTCCTCGTTGCCGCCGACGCCCGCGAAGCCGCCGAATTGGAAAATCTCCAGCGCCGCGGCGAAGCCAACGGCGTTGCCGGCATGCGCATCCTGGACGCCGCCGCCATTCGCGCCCGCGAGCCGCACGTCGCCGGCGTCGCCGCGCTCGAAGTTCCCAGCACGGGCATCCTCTCCTCCGAGGAACTCGTAAAAACCTACGCTCGCGTCGCCGCCGAGCAGGGAGCCAGCATCGTCACCCACGCGCAAGTGACCGCCCTCGAACCGCAAGGAGAAAACTCCATTCGCGCCGAACTGCGCATTGGCGATGGCGAGGAAACGCAGCGCGAATCCATCGAAGCCCGCTGCGTCATCAACGCCGCCGGCCTTCATTCCGACGAAGTCGCCGCGATGCTCGGCAACCATTCCTGGAAAATTTATCCCGTCCGCGGCGAATACTGCGAAATCCGCGGTCCCCGCGCCGCCCTCATCAACGCCCTCGTCTATCCGCTGCCCCACGCTGAAATGCTCACCCTCGGCACGCACTTCACCAAAACCCTCTGGGGCACAACTCTGGTCGGACCCACCGCGCGCTACATCGCCTCCAAGGACGACTACGAACACGACCGCTACACCCCGGCGCAGTTCTACGCCAGCGCGAAAAAATTGCTGCCGGAAATCGAGGAGGCCGATCTGCACCTGGCCTATTCCGGCATTCGCCCCAAGCTCGTTCCTCCCAACGAACACGGCCCCGCTGATTTCGTCATCACCCGCGATCCGCAAGTCCCTCGCGCGATTCATCTGGTAGGCATCGATTCGCCCGGCCTGACCTCCGCGCCCTCGATCGCCCGCCAAGTCGCCCATCTCGCCGCGGAGGTCTTGTCCTGAACCGCGAACTTTCCGCGAACCAAACGGGCCAGCGAGAAGGTGGCGGAACGCCACCCTCTGTAATAGAATCAAAACGATAGCTCGCGCGGTTCCCCGGTAGCTCAACGGTAGAGCATTCGGCTGTTAACCGAAGGGTTGCAAGTTCGAATCTTGCCCGGGGAGCCAATTTCCATCGATTATCAAAACCCACATGCTGTTCGTCCTATTAACTTAAATTTATTGGGGCAAGGAAAAAGGCTCCGGGGCTGTTCAGCGCTGGTGGCTTTGAAGTATATTTCATTCATTCTGGAGATCGTTTTAGTGGGAGCGAATAAATAAACGGAGCGACATCCTATGGATAAGACTCGGGAGCACTGCGATCTTGGCATGGGGCGGCCCATCGCCCGGCGGGACTTCTTGAATGGCGTCGCCATTGGAATCACGGGTGCGTATGCTGCCTGGGGCGGGTTGTCCGCGGAGGCTGCGCCGGGATCGACAATTCCGGATGGAGCGCCATACCCTCCGCTACAAACCGGTCTGCGAGGTCAATATCCCGCGGCGGTCGAAGAATTCGAGCGTATTCGCGAGGGAAAGTATGCGCAATTTCCGCTGGCCGACAGCGAACTGCACGAAGAGTTTGACGTGGTCATTGTTGGCGGCGGAATCTCCGGCTTGGCCGCGGCGTATTTTTATCAGGCGGCGCTGGGCGCCGGGCAGCGCATCCTGATCCTGGACAACCACGACGATTTTGGCGGGCACGCCAAACGCAACGAATTTCAATATGGAGACCGGACGTTTATCGGCTACGGCGGCACCATGGGAATCGAGACGCCCTATCCGTACAGTTATTGCGCCAAGGCGCTGATCAAGGAACTGGGCATTGAAGTGGAGCGCGGCGCCGAATTCCACAACCGCGAGATCGAGGAAAAACACAATCTGGGACTCGGCGTGTTTTTCGACCGGGAACATTTCGGAGAGGACCGCCTGGTGGCGGGAGCGGGGCGCCTTCCCTGGAAAACATTTTTCGAAAAGGCGCCGCTCTCCGAAGCGGCCCGCAAGGATCTGATTCGCCTGCACGGCAAGAATCCGGATTATCTGGCGGGTTCCAGCGAAGCGGAAAAAAGAGCCCAACTGGCCCGCATGAGCTATCAGGAGTTTCTGCTGAAGATTGCCGGGATCAGCCCGGATGCGCTGCCTTTGTTTCTGGGAGAGGGTGGCCGAAACAATAAACGGGTGGACACGATGCCGGCGCTCGAAGCCGCGCGCCACGGAGCGATCGGCTTCAACGGCCTGGGTTTGAAGTTCGAGGAGAGTTTTAACGAAGGTTCCTACCTGTTTCACTTTCCCGACGGGAACGCCTCGGTTGCCCGCCTTCTCGTGGGCAAGCTGATTCCCGCGGCGTTTTCCGGCAAGCAAACGATGAACACCATCGTTCAGGCGCCGCTCGACTACGGAAAACTCGATGCCCCGGACTCCCCGGTGCGCATCCGTCTGAGCAGCCCGGTGGTGCGCGTGCAGCACGACGGGCCGGCGGAATCCGCGCGCGCCGTGCGCGTCGCTTACCGTTGCGAAGGCAAACTCCGCGGCGTGCGGGCGCGCCACTGCATTCTGGCCTGCTACAACGGATTTATTCCCTCGCTGCTGCCGGAGTTGCCCGAACGCCAGCGCGAGGCCCTCGCCTATCCCGTCAAAGTGCCCATGATGTACACCAACGTGCTCCTGCGCAACTGGCGCGCATTTGAAAAGCTCGGCGTCACCGCCATCAGCGCTCCGGGCATGTACCACACCGATTGCCGGCTCGACCCGGGCACCACCATGGGAGGCTACCGCGGCGTAAGCACGCCGGAGGAGCCCATCCTGGTGCACCTGATGCGCAATCCCAACAAACCCGGATTGCCCCGAAAAGAGCAGAATCGCGCGGGGCAGCAGGAACTGCTCTCGACGACTTTCGAACAGTTCGAATTCCAGATTCGCAGCCAGCTCGGACGCATGCTGGGGCCGGGAGGATTTGATCCCTCTGCGGACATCGCCGCGATCACAGTGAACCGCTGGCCGTATGGCTACGCCTATACCTACGACACCCTGGCGGATCCGGATGTGCCGCCGGAACAGCGCCCGCACATCGTTGGGCGGCAGCGCTTCGGACAGGTCACCATCGCCAACGCCGACGCCGGCGCCGCGGCCTTCACCAATCAGGCCATCGATGAGGCCCATCGCGCCGTGCAGGAGTTGCTGGTCCGCGAGGGGCTGACCTGAGCGGCGGGACGAGATCTTCGAGTTTGTCCATGAAGCTCGCTACTTTCATTTTCGCTCTGCTCTTTTTTGTTTTGATTGCGCCGGAGTTGCGCGCGGCGCCGCAAGGCAAGGACACCCCGGCGGCCAAGAGCGAACCGCCGGCGCAGCCGATTCCCTACAGTCACAAGAAGCACTTGGCCCTGGGACTGCAATGCCAGCAGTGTCACCCCAACCCCGAACCGGGCGACCGCATGACTCTTCCCGCGGCGGACAAATGCATGGCCTGCCATGCGACGATTGCCCGGGAAAAACCTGCCATCCAAAAGCTCGCGGAGTTTGCCAAAGCGGGATCATCTATTCCCTGGGTGCGCATCTACGTCGTCTCCGGATGGGTCTATTGGAATCATCGCGCTCATCTGGAGGCCAAGATGACTTGCGCAATGTGTCACGGCCGGGTGGAAGAGATGGAGGTCATGACCAGAGCGTCCAATGTCACGACCATGGCGGGCTGCATCGAGTGTCACCGCAAGAACGATGCGAGTACCGGCTGTCAGTATTGCCACGCCGACAAATAGCCCCGCAAATGGCCGCGAATGGGCACGATTGCATGTCATCCACGGACAAGTCGAAGTCACTCACAGGCAAGATGCGTCAGCCCACCCCGAATAGGCTCCTGCCCGGGGATCCTGATTTCTCTCCCGGGGCGCCGGCAGAAATACGCGGGTTTCGTTCCTGCTTGCTCCTGGCCTGATCCGCATCATCAGGACGACGAACGAGCCGAACCTGGCGCGGCAACGATTCTTCTTCGGAGGTTGCAAATGAACACTTTCAAAACAGTGGTCTTTCGGATTCTGGCGCTGGCCGTTCTTGTCAGCGGCAGCGCCCTGGCCCAGACTTCCACGACCTCGCTGCAGGGCACTGTAACCGATCCCAGCGGCGGCGCCATTGCCAATGCCACGGTGACGCTGGTGAATCCGGAGTCCAAATCGGAGCGCAGCACATCCACCGGCACACAGGGAGAGTACCGCTTCCAGTTTCTTCCGCCGGGAACCTACACGCTGACCGTCTCCGCCACTGGTTTTGCCCGCCAGGAGCAGACCGGGTTGCAACTGCTGGTCAATACTCCCGCTTCGGCCAACGTGCAATTGAAGGTCGGAAGCGCCACGGAGAGCGTTACGGTGAGTTCCGAACCGCCCGCGCTGAACCTGGTGGACGCCTCCATCGGGACTCCCTTCAATGAGACGCAGGTGAAGCAGATTCCGCTGGAAGGCCGCAACGTTCCGGACCTGCTGAATCTCCAGGCGGGCGTGACCTATCTCGGCAGACAGAATGATGATGTAAATCAGCAGGACTCGCGCAGCGGAGCGGTCAATGGCGCACGCAGCGACCAGAGCAATATCACTCTCGACGGCGTGGACGTAAATGACCAGAGCAGGGGAACCGCTTTTACTTCCGTGCTGCCCGTGACGCTCGACTCCGTCCAGGAATTCCGCGTGACGACCACGAATTATAATTCGGATCAGGGGCAAGGTTCGGGCGCCCAGGTGGCCATGATTACCAAGAGCGGGACGAATGTATTCCATGGATCCGCCTATGAATACATGCGCAATACCGCGACCAGCTCCGCCGATTTTTTCACCAAGCAGTCGGAACTGGCCAGCGGCCAGCCCAATAAGCCGCTCAAGCTGATCCGCAATATTTTCGGGGTGTCCCTGGGCGGGCCCGTGAAGAAAGACAAGCTGTTCTTTTTCGTCAATTACGAAGGGACGCGCCGGCGGGAAGAACAGAGCGCCGTGCGCACCATCCCCACGCCGTCGCTCTGCCAGGGAAAGATTTCCTATGATAACGGCGCCGGCATTACCACGCTCATGCCCGCTGATATTCAGGCCCTGGACCCAGCCGGCCTGGGGATCAATCCGGCGATTCTCGACCTCGTCAACCACACCGGGTACTTCGATACGACATTCTGCACCGGAAAATATCCGACCAACGACCCGTCCGTGGGAGATGGAATGAATTACGCCGGTTTTCGCTTCCGGGCCCCCATCAGCGAAAATAATAATGCTTTTATCGCGCGATTCGACTATCAGCTAACCTCGAACGGCAAGCACACTTTGTTCTGGCGCGGCAATCTGCAGAATATGAGCCATTTGGATGAGCCTTTCCTTCCCGGGGCTCCCCCGGAGCAGACCATCACCGACCACAGCAAGGGATTTGCCCTTGGATATACGGCAATTTTAAACGCCAAACTAGCCAATACTTTCCGCTGGGGATTGACCCGGCAAAGCAAAGGATTTGCCGGAAACAGCAATCAACCGTGGAACACCTTCCTGGGTCTCGATCAGGGCATCGTATACAGCCACAGCTTGCAGATGCCCGTGCATAACATCACCGATGATTTGTCATGGACCAAAGGCGCGCATGCGCTGCAGTTTGGCGGCAATATGGGTATTGCCCGGGATCCCCGGGTTAGCTACCAGCATTCGTTCAGCATGGGCGTGGGAACCACCAGCTGGATGGCCCCCACAAGTTTTGCCAACACCGGAGGGGGAAGCACGCTGGATCCGGCCAACCTGGGCTATCCGGAGCCGGTCAATACCGTCGCTTATGATTACCCCATGCTGTCCTTGCTGGGGATGGTTTCGCAGATGATCGGCAATTTCAATTACGACAAGAATGGCAACGCCTTGCCCTCCGGCGCCCCGGTGATTCGCGACTACGGCCTCAACTGGTACGGCTTGTATGGTCAGGACACCTGGCGCCTCAAACCCAACCTGACCGTAACCTACGGATTCCGCTGGGAGCTCCTGCCTCCGCCGTGGGAGGTCAACGGCTATCAGGCGTCTCCCTCGGTCAACCTGGGGCAGATGTTTGACCAGAATGTTGCGAATATGAATCAAGGCATCGGATTCGCCACCATGGCGCCGATTTCGTTTAGCCTGGGCGGTTCAGCCAATGGCGGGAACGGTTTTTACCAGTTTGAAAAGAATAATTTCGCGCCGCGCGTTTCGGTCGCTTACACCCCGCATTTCCAGAACGGTTTTATGCAAAAACTGTTTGGAACGGGAGACAAGACCGTGCTCCGCGGGGGCTTCGCCAAAGTGTACGACCGCCCCGGCATGCAGTTGATCAACACCTTCGACCAGAACGCGCCCGCCGGCCTTTCCGCCACCGTGCAGAATCCCTGCTGCATTCCGGGGACAGATGGCGCCGAAAACGTTCCGCGCATCAGCAACATCAACGTGATTCCCCAGCTGGATCTGGCCAGCAACCAATTCTTCCCGCTGGTGCCTCCGGGGGCTTTCCCGCAGACGCCCAACCCCTTCGGGCAGGCCATCACCTGGGGAGTGGACCAGTCGCTCAAGAATCCCTATGCCTACACCATGGATTTTTCCATTGGCCGGCAACTGCCCAAAAATTTCTCACTGCAACTTTCTTATGTCGGGCGCATTGGGCGCAATCTGCTCACCCAGCGCGACCTGATGCAACCGCTCGACCTCGTGGACCCCAAGACGGGAATTGACTATTACTCGGCGGCTGCGCGGATGTCCGAATTGGGACGCCAGGGCGTGCCGATTTCCAGCCTTAACGATGCTCTGGTCGGCCCCACCGCCGCCTTCTGGCATGACATGCTCCCGCCGCTCGCTGCCGGCGCCCAGTATTCCGTATTTTATGGAAGCGCGCCGCCGACGACGGACCTGATGCAAGCCATCTACACTCTCTACACCACGGTGGACACGTATCCAGGGAACGAGGTCGTGGGTCTTGGCAACATCGACCTCTACTATGCGCTGAGCGACACACTGGGCAATTACTATGACTTCGGCAACCCTCTGCCCACGCCCAATCCGCTCGTCGGCGACATGCTCAATGGCCAATTCTCCAGCATGTATGCGTGGAGTTCCATCGGGAAGTCCAATTACAATGGATTGCAAATCGTTCTCCGGAAGCAGTCCAGCACGGGACTGCAATTCGATGTCAACTACACCTATTCCAAGTCCATTGACATCACTTCCGCCGCGGCTCGCGTGGGCTATAACCAGGGTCTGAACGGCAGCCAGTTGGTCAACGCGTTTTCACCCAATCAGAACCGTGCCGTCTCCGATTACGACACCAAGCATCAGATCAGCGCCGATTGGATTGCCTGGCTGCCTTTCGGCAAAGGAAAAAAGTTCGGCCGCGACGCAGGAGGCACCCTGGATGCGGTCATCGGCGGCTGGCAGGTTTCCGGCCTGGCCCGCTGGACCAGCGGCTTCCCCTTCAGCGTGGGCAACGGCCAGTCCTGGGCCACCGACTGGAACTACTCCGGTCTCGCTACCCTGCTCAGCCGGCCGGCCACTGGTACGTTCATGCAGCCGGATGGTTCGGTGAGTGTGTTCGCCACCCCGGCGGCGGCAAAAAGTGCCTTCGGCAACACCTACCCGGGCCAGAGCGGCTCGCGCAATGCGCTGCGCGGGCCTGGTTATGCCGGGTGGGACATGAGCGTCAACAAACGCTGGAAGATCCACGGCGAACGCCAGGGTCTGCAATTTCGCTGGGAGGTCTTCAACCTGCCGAACCTGAAGCGCTTCAACACGCAATCCGTGTCCAATCCCTATACGCTTCAGCAGTTGCCCGGCTCCTTCGGCGATTTCACCAGCTTGCTGACCGAAGCCCGCGTGATGCAGTTCGCGCTGCGTTTTGACTTCTAAGCGCAGCGTGGAAGGGACCAAACTCTGCTCTGGCCGGGGAGGCTGCCCCGGCCTGGGGCATCGCCCATGACCACACTCGCTCGCAAGCTTCGCCTCATCGATTATCTCGCCCTGGGCTTTGGCACCATGGTCGGCACGGGCTGGCTCGTGGTGATGGACGATATCCTGCAGCGGGGAGGACCGCTCGGCGCCATCCTCGGCTTCACCGCCGGCGCGCTCATGCTTCTGCCCATCGGATATGTCTACGGCAAACTGGTGAAGCTGATTCCGGATGCCGCCGCGGAGGTGGCCTACACCGCGCGGGTCTTTCCGCCCGGCGTCAGCTTCGTCACGGGATGGATGATGTTTCTGGCTTACTTTCTCACCTGCCCCTTCGAAGCCCTGGCAGCCGGAAAGATACTGGGATATCTTTTTCCCTCCCTGAATTCCATCGAACTCTACCGCATCGGAAATCATTCCGTTTATTTGCCGCATGTTGTGATCGGGCTGGCCATCGCATTTTTTTTCACCTGGCTGAATTATCGCGGCATTCAGGCCAGCACCCGCTTCTTGAAGTTCACCACCTTCACCTTTCTGGCGCTGGTCGTCAGCTTTGCCCTGGCCGGCGCGAAGCACGGTTCGGTGGCCAACCTGCATCCGGCCTTCGCTCACTCCCCTTTGATTTCCATTCTGCTGGTCTGGCAGGTGGTTCCCTGGCTGATGTCCGGTTTCGAATCCGTGGGCAAAAGCGCGGAAGAGGCCAGCCCGGAATTCCAGAGCAATAATTTTTCCGTGGCCATCCTGACCACCATTTTCGCCGGGCTCGTTTTCTTCTTTCTGGTCATCTTCGCCGTGTCCTACGTCGCTCCCTGGCAAAGCCTGAACGGCAGCTTGCAGTTTCCCATTGCCGTGGCTTTCGAAAATGCCTTTCATGCCCATTGGATCGTGAACTTGATTTTGGGCACGGCACTGGTTGCTTTGCTGCAAGCGTTCAACGCCAACATGGTTGCTTCCTCGCGCCTGCTCTTCGCCATGGGCCGCCGCAATCTCCTGATTCCCTCCATGGGCAACGTTCATGTGCTGAACCAGACTCCCGTCCTCGCCATCTTGGGCGTCGGGGGCGCCACGGCCGTGGCCATCTTCTTCGGGGAAGCCGGTCTCGTGCCGATTCTGGAAGTGGGCGCCGTTGCTTGCGCGGTGGGGTGGATGTCCGCCTGCGTTTCCTATTTTCTGATGAAACCCTGCCGGATGGATCGCGCCGCCGCGTTGTTCGGATTTCTGGTAACCTCGGCGATGATCCTGGTCAAGGTTCTGCCCCTCGTTCCCGGACATTTCACGCGCTATGAGTGGATCGCCCTGGGCATCTGGGCCGTGATCGGATTTCTTGTTCGACTGCCGGCCCGGCGAGAATCGCCCCGTCCCTAGTCCCCGTGCATTCCCACGGCAGCCTGCAAGCCGCGGCTGGCGCGCGCGCGGAAGACGCGCGGGCAGATGCCAAAGCGCTGCTTGAAGACGCGGCTGAAATGGGCGGAATCGTTAAAGCCCCAGAAAAACGCGATCTCCGTGATGCTTTTTGCGCGCAACCGCGGATCCTCGAGATCGCTGCGGCAATGCCGCAGGCGTTGCTCCTGGATCCATCTTGCCAGCGTCGAGCCCTGCGCCGAAAAAAGGCGGTGCACATGCCGCACGGAAAGATTGAGCTCCGCGGCAATTTCCGCCGGCCGCAAGGTCGTCTCTGTCAGGTGCGCATCAATGTATTTCAATATCAGCGCCGCGGGCGCGCTCCCGCGATTCGTGCCCGCCGCCGGCTTTCCCGGTGTTCCCACGCATGCCGCCAGAATGCGCAAATAGGCTTCGATGGCGGCCGCGCCTTCTTCCCAGGTCAGCTCCTCCGCCTGCCGGTACAGCGAGGTGGAAAGCTGGAACAGAAAAGTGCCCAATCCGGACTCCCCCGGGATTCTCCGGGCCACCGGCAGCTCGCCGAGACGCACCCGGCTTTCCATCAGCGTTCGCGGCACGCGCAGGTAAAGCCGCGCACAATCGCCGGGACAATCCGAAGACCAGGGCCGCCCGGAATCGATGAGCGTGACATCGCCCTTCTTCAGCACCGCCGCCTTTCCATCCTGGCAATATCGGCGCAGCCCGGCCAGTTGCGTGATGACAATCCACGCTCTGCTCTCCGCATTCATGCTAAACGAGGGAAACTTATTGAAGGATACCGCGCTCGAGGAAAAAAGCGTCATTTCCAGGTCGGCCACTTTGCGGCGCTCGATCGAGCCGTGAAAGGGAAAACGCTTCGGAAACTGAAAATTGCAATCGCCGCAAATCTGCTTGGCGTTGGACAGCCATGCGTCTTGCCGGTCAGGCGCCGGAATTAGATCCGTGGTGAATGATTGTGACATTTTCCCCTATCACAACTTGCGCTCGGCAACTGCCACCGCAATGCCAGGCCCGTCGCTTACAGGCCGTTCGTTGTCCCGCTCCTCTTTCTGTCCAGCCTAAACAACCCGATATTGTCCGTCAGGCTAACACGGCATTCAAATGTTCAACAAGTGTTTTGTCCAGCGTCTCCCTGCTCGGGCGGCGCCGGACGGACGAAGCAGGCCAATTGCCTGAACTTCTCTTTCAGGAGAAATGTGGCGATGAAAAGGAAAGGGACCTTCGTTTTCCCGCGGCGACACAGACCAGCCGTGGCTCTTGCTGAGGAACTGGAAGCCTGCACGAAGTCTATCTAAGGAACCTCTGAATAAGTCCTCTGATTTTTGCTGACTTACGATAAAGTGTGCCGAGCAGGCGGAGGAGTCAGGAAAACATGAAGCAGAGGACACTGGCGATGGCGAATGGATTCGAGCGGTACAGCAAGAAGACGCGGCGGGCGGCATTTCTGGAGGAGATGGAGCAGGTGGTGCCGTGGGCGGAACTGTGCGCGCTGATCGAGCCGGTGTATCCGAAGGCGGGCAATGGGCGGCAGCCGGTGGGGGTGGAGCGGATGCTGCGGATCTATTTTTTGCAGCAGTGGTTCAACCTGTCGGACCCGGCGGTGGAGGAAGCGCTGTACGACTCGGCGGTGATGCGCGAGTTCGCGGGCATTGACCTGGGCAACGAGCCGGTGCCGGACGAGACGACGGTGTGCAAGTTCCGCCATCTGCTGGAGCGGAACGATTGCGGGGCGCGCATTTTCGAGCGCGTGAACGGGCACTTGCAGCAGAAGGGGATGCGCATCAGCAGCGGGACGATTGTGGATGCGACGATTATCAACGCGCCGAGTTCGACGAAGAACGCGCGGGGAGAGCGGGACCCGGAGATGCGCCAGACGCGCAAGGGAAAGCAGTGGTATTTCGGGATGAAGGCGCACGTGGGAGTGGACAGCAAGAGGAAGCTGATTCATTCGGTGGTGGCGACGGCGGCCAACGTGGCCGACAGCCGGATGCTGCCGCATCTGCTGCACGGCGAAGAAGAATGCGTGTGGGGCGATCAAGCGTATCGGGGGCAGAGCAAGGTGATTCACGAGCGATCACCGCAGGCGCGGGACTGCACGCAGAAGCGGTATCGTTATAAGGACCGCATCGATGAAGTACAACGGGCGAAGAACCGGACGAAGTCGCGGGTGCGGTCGAAGGTCGAGCACGTGTTCGCGGTGATGAAGCTGAAATTTGGTTTTACGAAGGTGCGCTACCGGGGATTGCTGAAGAACGCCAACCGGCTGTTCACGACCTGCGCTCTGGTGAACCTGTTTCTGATGCGCAAACAATTGCCGTGCACGACGCCGGGGTAGTGTCTTCGAACGCTTCCGTATCGCTTTGACGGGCCGCTCCGGAAGCCAAACGGCCTCGCGGAGGGCATTCCATGGGCTGTAAATCTCTCTTGTCGCCATC
>Ga0315281_10004190_pt1 | contig 21009 bp, 20 predicted proteins | sample YL17G07_0_MG_FD_204540 | JGI IMG/M metagenome (GOLD analysis project Ga0315281, IMG submission 204540) | Sediment microbial communities from Yellowstone Lake, YNP, Wyoming, USA - YL17G07_0 | ecosystem: Environmental > Aquatic > Freshwater > Lake > Sediment | place: USA: Wyoming | collected...
AAGGTAGCCGGGCTCTTCATCGCCGACGCGAACGTGCGTAGCACGCCCTCCGCCGACCCGTTCAGCTGCTGGGCGAGCTGCCGCACGCCCTCGGTGGGCAGCACCGTCACCGTTGTGTCCCCGGGCTCGTAGCCGAGCTCCACGTGCAGCGGCCGCCACGGCTCCGGCGGCGAGTCCTCGGCGAAGCAGCACGTGTACTTCCCCGGATGGCCGAACGACGACGCGTCGAGCTCGCCGGAGCGCGCGCCGAGCACGTTCATCGCGGTCAGACGAACGGCCCGGCCGATCGTCGCGTTGGCGCGGTTGCCCGGCCCGAGGCAGTTGTGCCGGGCGTTCATCCCGATCTCCTGCGCGATCGGGCCGCTGACGACGAGGCAGAGCGCGGCGCCGCCCGTGCTGCTGAGCACCGTGTGCGCGTTGAAGGCCGCGTCGAACATCGCCTCGAGCGCAGCCACCACGACGGGGAAGTACTCCGGCCTGCAGCCGGCCATGACGGCGTTCACCGCGGCCTTCTCGAGCGTGATCCCCCGCCCGCGGGCCGGGATCACGCCGATCAGGAGCCCGGGATCGTCCGCGCCGACGACGGCGAGCAGCGCGTCGACGCGGTCGGGCGTCGGCGGGACGATCGGCAGCCCGTCGGTCCAGCCGTTGCGGAAGAACTCCTCCTGGACGTCCGCCTCTTCGAGCGTCAGCGTCTCGTTCACCGGTACATCCCCGTGCGGAGGAGGCTGAGCTCGCGCTCGAGCCGCTCGCCCAGGAACGCCCGGAGCTGGGGCGTGTCGAGCCCCTGCTCCTGGGCGCGGGCGAGCGCGTCGAGCGCGTCGCGTCGCGCCGCGACGAGGCCCGCGTTGTCCTCGGGCAAGGGATCGCGGCCGGCGCCGAGCACGGCCCGCACCGCCTCGATCTCCTCGCGCAGCGCGTCGCAGCGCCACTCGACGCGCTCGCCCAGGTTCGCGAGCAGCTCGACGCAGGCGAGCAGCTGCGAGCGGGCGTACGCGTCATCGACGGCCGGGAGCACGTCGTCGCGAAGCGCCGTCGTCATCCCCTCGAAGAGCCGCTCGAGCGAGTTCTGCATCACATCCCGGGCCCGTGGCGGCGCGCCATCCGCTTGTACTCGGGCCAGTGCAGGCACTCGAAGGCGAGCGTGCGCTCGATGATCTCGTCGGGCAGGTCCGGCCAGGTGCCAAGCTCTTCGACGACGTCGAAGTGCGGCTCGCCGGCCAGGTCGGTCGCGGGGAGGACGGCGTCGCCGCTGCCGTCGAACTCGACGAGCCGGTAGCCCTTCTTCTCGCAGAGCGCCTGCGGCAGCGTCGCGTCGAGCCGGAACCAGCGGCCGTCGAGGTGCGCGCACGTCAGGCCGTGCAGCTCCAGCCGCTGCGAGCCGAGGAACGCGACGTAGTGCGGCGGGATCTTGTGGTCGAGGAGATCCTGGACGACGATCCCCGCCGGGATGTCCCGCGCGCGAAGCAGGCTCGCGAGCAGGACCGCCTTCTGCTGGCAGAAGCCGTAGCCGCGCTCGAGCGTCCCTGTGGCGCTCCAGTCCTCGCGACGGGAGAGCTCCGGCGCCATCTCGTAGCCGATCTCGTCACGCACCCATTCGAACAGTCGCCGCGCCGCCGCGCAACCCTCGGCGCCGTCCGCGACGCGCTGGGCGACGTCCCGCACGGCGAGGTGGTCGGCCTGGATCGTCTCGGTGGCGCCACTGGCTTCCTCGGGGGCGGGATACCCGGCGCTCACAGGCGCGCGCTCCAGCCGCCGTCAACGGTGATCGCGGCGGTCACGCCCGCGAGCGCGACCGCCCGGCCGATCCCACGGCTCGCGCCGGTGACGAGCGCGGTCCGTCCGCTCCACTCGCCCACGGCTAGCGGAACTCCCGCAGGCGCGCCCCGGTCGGGTCGACTTCCTCCCGCAGGATGCGCAGCTCCTCGATGCTCGGCGGGTCAGTCTCGGGCACGTCGCCGTCCGCGGGCGGAAGCTCGAACCCGGTCGCCTCGACGACCTGCTGCACGGTGACGCCCGAATGGACGCTGCGGATGCGCATGCGCTTGGTGGTCGGCTCGAAGTCGAAGACGCAGAGGTTCGTGACACAGAGCTGGGGGCCTCCGGGCAGCCCGAGCCGCTCGCGGTGGTCGCCGCCGTCGCCCCAGCCCAGGCCGGAGCGGAAGTCGAGCCGCTCGACGAACGTGCGCGGGTCGTGGGTCGTGGACCACAGGTAGATCAGCGGGATCATGCAGCCGAGATCCGCCATGCCCCCGCCGCCGGGGAGGCGCACCTTGGGCGACTCGTAGGGCCCGATCACCGTGTTGTTGACGTTCCCGTACGCGTCCATCTGCGCGCCTCGGAACGCGAAGGTGTTGTAGCGCCGGCTCTGGGCGTACGACCAGAAGTCGTACGCCGAGTTGGACAGCATGGCGGCGCCGTCCCAGAGCCCATCGGAGAGCGTCGACTCCGGGATGGCGGGCGGGTCGGCGTCGATCGCGATCGAGCTCGCGGCCCAGACGAGATCCGGCGCGTGCGTGCGCCGTGCCAGCAGGTACGCGCACACGGGGACGAAGGAGACCGCGCCGTTGAAGGCGCGCGTCTCGTTCGTGAACTCGCGCGCGAGCGTCACCACCATCAGCTCGTCGATCGACCAGTCGGCGCTCACGTCGTCCTCCGCGCGATCGCGAGCAGCGTCCCGGCGCCGCCGTTCGCGTCCAGGAAGGCTGCGTGCGTCTCCGGCCCCGCGATCCGCTCCTGCCAGAACGTCTCGGCCGTGGCCGGGTCGGCGTGGGCCGCAACGTAGGCGCGGAAGAAGTCGCCGTCGTAGCGGTAGCGGGGGAAGCAGGACGTCGGATACGCGCCCCAGGGAGCCTCGACCACCGTGTCCACAGCGAACCTCGGGTACGTGGTCAGGTGCGGCGCGGCGACGAAGCTCGAGTGCGGCGCGATCCGCTCGACGGTGACGATCGTCGCCGCAGCGGCCTTGATCAGCTCGGCGTCCATCCACACGAGCTTGGGGTCGACCCGCACGTTCCCGCGGGAATCGGCCGCCGCCGCGTGCACGACGGCGAAGTCGACCGGCAGCGGCGTGCACGCCACGTACGGCTCGCCGGTCAGCGGGTCGTGCTGCTCCCGCGTCGTCTCCGGGTGCAGGGCGAGCATGTCGGTTCCGAGCCCGGCCTTCGTCGGCATGTACGGCAACCGGTACGCCGCCGCCTGCAACCGGCAGATGAGCGTGTGCTCGCTGTACTCCTCGATCTCGACCTCCCCCGCCTGGACGGCGGCGCGGAACCGCGGCGCGAGCCCGAAACCCTCGAGGCTGACGAGGCCGGAGATGACGTTGCGCACACAGCCGGCCGCCACGAGCCACTCCACCGGCATGCCGGCGACGATCGCGACCAGCGTCAGGTTGCGTACGCCGCGCCGGGCGAGCGCGCGCACGAACGCCATCGGCGCGGAGTTCATGGAGAGCCCGCCGAGCGCGACCGTGGCGCCGTCGGGGACGAGCTCCGCCGCCGCCTCGAGAGATCTGAGCTTGCCCTCGGGCGCGAGGGCAGTCATGCGGCGCACCGCGATGTCCGAGAACGCCGTCCCGAAGCTCGCGTCTGAGAGGTCGAGGCGAAGGCCATCGCGGTGAGTCGCGAGCGCCGGGCTCGCGTGCAAGAATCTAACGAATGGTTGGTCGAACGTCAATGACGGGGAGCATCAAGGTCCCGGTCCCAGGCGGGCGGATCTCCGTCCGCGAGCGCGGTTCCGGCGTTCCGATCGTGTTCCTGCACGGTGGGACGGGGACCGGCGAGCACGACTGGGGAGCGGTCGCGGACATGCTCGCCTCCCGCTATCGGACTGTGGTCATCGATCTCCGCGGGCACGGCCTCTCCGCCGACGACGAGCGGACACTCGGCGTCGTCCGCTTCGGGCTCGACGTCCTGCACGTCCTCCGCGCGCTCGGGCTTCCGCGCGCCGTCCTCGTCGGCTTCAGCGTCGGCGGGAACACGTTGCTCAAGCTGCTCGCGCGCGATCCCCGACCTGCGCTCGCGCTCGTCACCATCGGCGCCTCGGCGCGCGGGGATGCCTCGCGCGTGGAGCAGATCATGGCGGGGCCCTGGCCCGACTACCTGATCAAGCTCGAGCACACCGTCGGGCACGGTCCGGACTACTGGAAGGACCTGCGGTCCGCACTCGCCCACGACTGGGCGCACAACCTCGCGCTCTCCGACGACGACGTGCGGCGGATCACGTGCCGGACGCTCGTCTGCCACGGCGACGGCGACCGCATCCAGCAGCTCGACTACGCGCACCATCTGGTCGAGACGCTGCCGGCGGCCGAGCTCTTCGTCGCGCCCGGGGCCGGGCACGCCGTCCAGCTCGACCAGCCGGAGCTGTTCCTCGAGGCGCTGGAGCGGTTCCTCAGGCGCGTGTCGCCGCAGGTGTCCTGAAGCCGGAGACGCGGTCGAGCGCCTCCTCGGCCTCGGCGACGATCCGCCGCACGATCTCGGCCGCCTGGAGCACCTCGCGCACCCGGCCCGCGCCCTGGCCGCCGATCATCAGCCCGCGCTCCATGTCGCCCTCGAGGGCTCCCTTCCTGAGTCCGTCTCCCTCGACCTGCATGCGCTCGAGAGCGGGCGCGTCGGCGTCGCCGAGCTCCCTGATGTGCCGGCTCGCCGGATTCGTGAGGAAGCGGGCGGGGCCGAAGAAGGACGGAATGACCTCGGTCTCGGTCTCCTTGGCCGCGACGAGGAACGCCTTCATGTTGTCGTGGTACTCGCACTCCTCGGCGGCCAGGAAGCGCGTCCCCAGGTAGCCGGCCTGCGCGCCGAGGACGAGCGCCGCGGCGAGCGAGCAACCGTCGACGACGCCGCCGGCCGCCAGTACGGGGATGTTGACCGCCTCCGCGACCGCCGCGACGAGGACGAAGGTGTGCACGCCTTCGTGGCCGACATGCCCCGCGGCCTCGAACCCCGTGGCGACCACGGCGTCCATGCCCTCGGCCTGCGCGGTCAGGGCCTGCTTGACGTTCGAGACAGCGTGGAAGTGGAGCATTCCCGCGTCGCGGAACTCCTGGTTCAGCCCGAACATGCTCGGGTGCCCGCCCGACGTGGTCAGGACACGGAGCTGGCGCGCCACCTGCGCGTCGCGCTCCCGCTCGTCGAGGATCGCGCGCAGGACGGCGGGGGCGTCCGGCTGCTCTTTCGCAACGCGAACGTTGACCGCAAGCGGCTTGCCGGTCAGCGAGACGGCGGTGCGGATGCCTGCACGCACCTGCTCGACCGTCTGCTCGATCTGCTCCTCGAGCACGTCGGTACGGCCGGGATCTTCGAGCAGGAGAGCGGGGTGCGCAATCGTGCCGAGGCCACCCGCATTCGAGATCGCGGCCGCCAGCCGGCCCAGCGTGATCGGGCCGATCCCGCCCATGCCTGCGCACATCACGGGGTGCTCGATCCCGATGCGCTCCGTGAGGGGAGTCTGCAGGGCCATCACTTCCTCCAATCGACCGTTTGGTCGATTATCATATTCCGGTCATGGCGATCGCGCTCGAGGAGCTCCGCGCCCTCGTCGGGACGAGCTTCCCCGGCGGCTCGTACACGGTGGAGCCGTATCGCCACTGGCTGATGCTCGACGCCGTTGGAGCCCGCCCCGCAGGCGACGGGACGGCGAACCCGATGGAGACCTACTACGGCGCGCTGGCCGGCATGGGCCTCTCGGTCGACGGGCTGTTCGCGCTCGTGGGCGCGAGCGCCGACGACGGGCCGATGTTCGGCGAGGCCGAGATCGAGCTGCTGCGGCCGCTGCGCGTCGGCGCGACGTATGCCGTCAAGGGCGGCATCACGGGCATCGAGCGCAAGGAGGGCCGCCGGGCAGGCGTCTTCGACATCGTGACGTTTCGGCTCGAGCTGTCGGACGAGGACGGGGAGCCCGCCGCGGTGTCGACGAACTCGTTCATCTTCCCGAGGAGGGACTGACGTGGAGGTCGCAGCGGGCGTCGAGGTGCCGCCGTTCCTCGTCGAGGAGGTACGGGTCGAGCCGATGAAGACCGTGGCGGCGCTGCTGCACGACCCGAACCCGATCCACTGGGATGTCGAGGCCGTGCAGGCACTCGGCATGGGCGACCGCGCCATCAACCAGGGCCCGAGCAACATGGCCTACGTCGTGAACATGCTCGTCGCCTGGGCCGGTGACCCCGCCCGCCTGCGGCGGCTGCGGGTGCGCTTCCTCGGCAACGTCCTCGCCGGCGACCGCCTCGCGGCGCGCGGCGTCGTGACCGGGGTGCGCGAGGACGGCGGCGAGCGGCTCGCCGAGCTCGACGTCTGGCTCGAGCGCTCCGAGGACGACCGGGTGCTCGACGGCACGGCGACCGTCGCGCTCGGCTCCTCCAACGGATGACCCGAGGCTGGGACGGCGCCTACGACGTCGTCATCGCCGGGAGCGGGGCCGCGGCGCTCACCGCCGCCGTAACGGCCGCGGCGAACGGTCTCAGGCCGCTCGTCGTCGAGAAGACGGGGTACTGGGGAGGGACGACCGCGTATTCCGGGGGCGGGGTCTGGATCCCCGCCAATCCCGCGCAGCTCGCCGACGGCGAGCACGACTCGGTCGAGGACGGCCTCGCCTACCTGGAGTGCATCGTCGAGGACGCGGACCCCGCGAGCTCGCGGGAGCGCAAGCTCGCGTTCCTGCGCAACGGCCCGGAGCTCGTACGCTTCCTCGCCGACCAGGGCTTCGAGTGGCAGCGGACGGAGCGCTATCCGGACTACTACCCCGACCGGCCGGGCGGCCGCATCGGCCGGCAGCTCGAAGGCCGGATCTTCGACGGCAACCGCCTCGGCGGGTGGCTCGAGACGCTTCGGCGGCGCCCCGGTGCGCCGCCGCTCGCAATCCAGTCGGGCGACCTCGACCAGCTCGTCCTCGCGTTCCGCACGAGGGCAGGATTCGTCCGCGCCATGCGCGTGCTCGGCCGCACCGCCGGCTGGAGGCTGATCCGGCGCGTGCCGCTCGCATCCGGTCTCAGCCTCGTGGGGCAGCTGATGGAGATCGTGCAACGCTCAGCGGTTCCCGTCTGGCTGAACAGTCCGCTGCGGCAGCTGATCATCGAGGACGGGCGGGTCACCGGTGCCGTCGTCGAGCGCGACACACGCACGCTCCACGTCCGCGCGAACGCCGCCGTGATCCTCGCCGCCGGCGGATTCGCGCGCAACGACGGCTACCGGCGCCGCTTCCAGCCCGTCGGCGACGAGTGGTCTTCGGCGGCCCGGGGTGACACCGGCGACGCCATCCAGGCGGGGATCGACGCAGGCGCTGCGACTGCGCTGATGGACGACGCCTGGTGGGGCGCCTCCTTCATCACGCCCGAGGGCGCGCGCACCTTCTGCCTCTGGGAGCGCTCGCTGCCCGGCGCGATCATCGTCGACCAGACCGGCGAGCGCTTCGTCAACGAGTCGACCTCCTATGTCGACGTCGGCCACGCCCTGCTCGAGCGCAACCGCACCGTCCCCGCCGTGCCCTCGTGGCTGATCATGGACGCGCGCCACCGGCGCCGCTACCCGTTCGGCACGGCGCTCCCGGGCGTCACGCCGCGGAGGCTGGTCGAGAGCGGCTTCCTCGTCACAGCCGGCTCCCTCGACGAGCTGGCGGCGCGGACCGGGATCGACGCCGCCGGGCTGAGGAGCACCGTCGGGCGGTTCAACCGCTTCGCCGCCGCGGGAGTCGACGAGGACTTCGGGCGCGGTGGCACCGTCTACGACAACTACTACGGCGACCCCCGGGTGGCGCCGAACCCGAACCTCGCCCCGATCGAGAACCCTCCGTTCTGGGCGGCCCGCATCTACCCCGGCGACCTGGGCACGAAGGGCGGGCTCCTCACCGACGAGCACGCCCGAGTGCTCCGCGACGACGGCAAGCCCATCCCCGGCCTCTACGCGGCAGGTAACACCGCCGCCACCGTCGTGGGCCGCACGTATCCGGGTCCCGGCGGGACGCTCGGACCCGCCATGGTCTTCGCGTACATCGCCGCCAACCACCTCGCAACGACCGTGGGAGCGGCGGCGGCAGCCCGTGCCGACGTGCCGGACTCCGAGGGCGGCGCATGACGGATCGTGCGGCCTGCGGTCTCAGGCCCCGTGCAGCACGACCGGCAGCGCGGGCGGTGACCGGAGGATGAACCCCTCTGGCGGCGGCAGCTCACCGGCGGGCTCGAGCACCTCGACCCGATCGAGCAGCCGGGAGAGCGCATGCACCATCTCGACCGCGGCAAGCCGCGACCCGGTGCAGTGGTGGCCGCCCGCGCCGAAGGAGAGGATGTCGCCGGCGGTGGCGAACTGGTTGTCCGGCTTGACCGCGAAGCGGTCGCGGTCGAACCGGTCCGGGTCGGGGAAGCGCGCCTCGTCGCGGTTCGCCGACCCGAGGAGCACGCACACCCGCGCGCCTTCGGCGATGGCGGACCCGGCGATCTCGAGCGGCTCCCGTGCCAGACGCGTCAACCCGTTGACCGGCGGGAAGACGCGGAGCGCCTCGGCCGAGAAGGCCGCGAGCGCGGTCGGGTCACCCCGCCGGGCGCGCAGCGCCTGCCATTCCTCGCGATCGAGAGCGAGGTGGCGTAGCACGCTGGTGAGCACGCGCTCCGTCGTCTCCACCCCCGCCGTGAGGAGGAAGATCACCGTCGACACGATCTCGTCGTGCGGAAGCGGCTCGCCCTCGTACTCGGCCGTGACGAGGTCGGAGACGAGGTCGGTGCCCGGACTCCGGCGCCGCTCCTCGATGATCGGCACGAGGAACTCCTCCACCTCTGCGCGTGCCCTGAATGCCGCCTCCCGGAGGCTCGGATCGGCGATGCTCGTGACGCCGCCGGCGGCCATCGCCCGGTACCAGTCGCGGAACCTCGCCGCCTCGGGGAGCGCCATCAGCTCGGTGATCGCGAGCAGCGGAATCCACATCGCGTAGCGCTCCCTGAGGTCGATCGTCTCGCCGAGCGGCAGCGCGGCGGCCTGCCGGCGCGCGATCTGCTCGACAAGACCGTCGAGTTGCTCCTTCAGCGACCGCGGCGTGCGGATCCGCCGGGCGACGATCCCCACCTTCTTGTTGTGCTCCCGCCCGCTCATCTGCAGGAACGACCGTCCGAAGACCGGTGCGCCCGGGCCCTCCCGCAGCGGCTCGAAGCGCACCTCGTCCTCGAGGATGCGCCGAACGTCCTCGTAGCGGCTCACGACCCACGAGTCGAGTCGCTCGCTGAAGAAGACGGGCAGGTCGGCCCGCAGCCGAGCGAACACGTCGTCCCGGTCGACGTCACGTCGATCCGCGACGACGGCATCGAAATCGACGACAAGCTTCCTGACGGGCTCGCGTTCGGCCACGCTCATCCCATCCTCCGGGCGCCGCTGACGAGGGAGACTCGGCCGCCCGAGTCTCCCGCATGCGATCGCTCGCTGTCAAACGACCGCTTGTTTGGATCGGGCCGAGACCTCCGTCGCCGGAGTCATCTAGTCCTCGAGTGCGCGCAGGATCCGCTGTGCCGGCCCCTCGGTCGGTCCGCCGTCGACCACGAGCACCGCACCCGACACGTAGCCGGCGGCGTCGCTCAGGAGGTAGTGGCAGGCATACGCGATGTCCTGCGGCTCGCCGACGCGACCGACACCGGCCGTCCGGCCGGCCTTCGCCGCCAGCTCCTCGCTGTCGCGGAACACCGCCTTCATCGATCCCGCCGTGCGGATCAGCCCCGGCGAGACGCAGTTGACGCGCACCTCGGGCCCCCATTCCGCGGCCAGCGACCGCGTCAGATGCTCGACCCCCGCCTTGGCCGCCCCGTAGGCGCCGAAGAGCGGCGTCGCGCTCGTCGCCGCCGTCGCCGACACGAGCACCGCAGCGCCGCGCGCCGCGCGCAGCAGCGGATAGGCGGCCCTCGCCACAGCGAACGTGCCGGTGAGGTTGAGGTCGAGCTGCCGGCGGAAACGCTCGACGTCCAGCTCGGCCAGGGCGCCCATCGCGGCGCCGCCGACGTTGGCGACGAGCCCGTCGAGCCGTCCGAAGCGGGTGCGGATCTCCTCTGCGGCAGCGCCGAGCGCCTCCTCGTCGCGGACGTCCGCGGCCACGGGAAGCGCGCCGGTCGCGGCCACGACCTCCTCGAGCGCCTCCAGCTTTCGCGCGTGCACGACGACCGACGCGCCCTGGCGCGCGAGGTGCTCGGCGACGCCGCGGCCGATCCCGCGCGAGGAGCCGGTCACCCAGACGACGCGGCCTGTCAGATCGAAGCCTCCGCCCACGAGGAGATGTTACGGTCGGCGCGATGGCCGTGACGCAGGAGGAGATGCAGGCGCTCGTCGGCTACCGGTTTCCCGGGGGCGAGTTCACGATCGAGCGCTGGGAGAACGTCCTGCTCTGCGACGTGGTGGGCAGCGAGCCGCTGCCGGACGGGCTCGCCCACCCGGCGTATCTCTTCCACGCCCCGCTCGCCGGCGCCGGCATGCGCATCGCCGACATGTTCGAGCTCTTCCGCGCCGAGTCGGACGAGGCGGTCCGTGCCGGCGAGTACCGCTGGGAGATCCACCGGCCGCTGCGCGTCGGCGCGACCTACCGGATGTCCGGCGGCGTCGTCGGGATGGAGCGCAAGGAGAGCCGCAAGCTCGGCCTCATGGACGTCGCGACCTTCGCTATCGACGCGTACGACGCCGAGGACGGCGGTCTCGTGGCGTCGACCACGGGCACGTGGCTCGTGCTGAGGAGCTCGTGATGGAGGCCGGAGTCGGGACGCCGATCCCGGAGTGGCGGCTGGATGGCGTCAGCCCCGAGAAGATGAAGGTGTTCGCGGCGATCGCCCGCGACCCGAACCCGATCCACTGGGACCGGCGCGAGGTCGCCGCACGCGGGCTCGGCGAGCACCTGATCAACCAGGGCCCCGTCAACCTCGGCTATGTGATCAACATGCTGCTCGCGTGGGCCGGTCCCGCCTCGCTGTGCGACCTCGCGGTCCGCTTCACCTCGAACGTCTTCGACGGCGACAGCGTCGTCGCCGGCGGGGTCGTCACCGCCGTGCGCGAGCGGGAAGGTGGGCGCGTCGCCGACTGCGACGTCTGGCTCGATCGGGGCGACGGCACCCGCGCGATCGCAGGGACGGCGACGGTCGCCCTGCCGCCCGGGGCGTGACCGACGGCCGTCAGACGGCGACGGGAAGGACGAGCGCGCTCGGACGGGCCGGGTCGTGGAAAACCTGCTGCAGGGCCGTCCGCACGTCCCCCTCGGAGTCGGCGCCGAGCTCATTGCCGGTGTTCGTGTTCCGGTCGAAGCGGGGGAAGTTGCTCGAGCTGACCTCGAGCCGGATCTGGTGGCCGGGCAGGAACGTGTGCGCCAGGTCCCAGAGGTCGATCGTGAAAAGGGTCGGCTCGCCCGGCCGCAACGGCTCGGAGCGGCGCTTCGTCGACTCGCGATAGCGCGCGCGCACGATCCCGTCGGCAAGGTTCGCCGCGAACCCGTCCGGCGCGACGTCGACGAGCTTCGCCGTGAAGTCGGTGTCAGGCGCCGACGACGCAGCCCAGAGCTCGACCCGCACCGGGCCGTGCAGGGCGACGGGCTCGCTCAGGGCCGGCGACGTGTAGCAGAGCACGTCCTCGCGCAGCTCGACCGCGGTCTGGTCCTCGATCCCGGCGCGCGCGATCGTCGGCATCAGCGTCTTGCCGCCCACCGTCGACACCGGGTCGAGCGGGTCGTAGCGGAACGAGTCGGGCGGCTCCTCGCCCGTCTCGGCGCGCGCGAGCGCGCCGTCGCCGGCGAGCGTGTTGGCACGGCCGCCGGAGCTGAGGTGCCAGCGCTGCTCGACGTGCGGCGGCGGCCAGCTCGCCGCCTCGCGCCACTCGTTCTCGCCGAGCTGCCAGTAGCGGACGCCGCCGGCGCTGCCCCGCTCCTCGCCCTTCAGCCAGCGGTCGAACCAGTCGAGCACGAGCGGCGTCGAGAGCCCCACGCCGCAGGCGGCGCCGGGACCGAACTCGATCGCACCGGTGCGGCTCGTCGAGAAGGGCGAGACGTAGTTCGTGTGCTCCCACGGGCCGCAGACGAGCCGGTGCGGCGCGCTCGGCGCGAGCGCGCGGTAGAGGTCGAAGTGCGACTTGAGGAAGTTGTCGTACCAGCCGACGATCGAGAGCACCGGCGCGCGCAGGCGCTCGGCGCCGGCGAGCACGTCGCTCGCCCGCCAGTAGTCGTCGTAGTCGGGGTGCTCGAGCCACTCCCGGTACTGCGTGTCGCCGCAGCGCTCGAGCAGCGGGTGGTCGGAGATCGGCAGCCGCGCCGCGACCGCCGGCGCCTCGCGGATCGCGCGCGCGTACTCGCGCTGGAGCTCGGCGCGCGTCTCCGCGTCGACGTCGAGGCGGCCGATGGACTCGGCCAGCGTCATGTAGGCCCAGTACACGTTCCAGCCGAGCTCGAAGGCGCCGTTCGTGTACACCCAGCCGTCGTGGATGTCGGCACCGGTGCCGAGCACGGAGCACGCCTTCACCTCCCCGCGGCCGAGCGCGGCGACGTAGAGCGCGGTCGAGGCGGAGTACGCGGTTCCGTACACGCCGAGCCGCCCGTCGCACCAGGGCTGCGCGAGCACCCAGTCGAGGCAGTCCTCGCCGTCGGCGACCTCGTGCACGAACGGGTGCCAGGCGGCCTCGCTCCCCGCGCGCCCGCGCACCTCCTGCACCGCCACCGCGTAGCCGCGCCGCGCCGACTCGAGCGGGTTCGCGAGCAGCACACCGACGATGAACGCGGCGGAGCGGCTGCCCCGGACGCGCGTCAGCAGCGTCGGGAACGGACCGTCGCCGGGCGGCAGGTAGACGTCGGTGGCGAGCCGGACGCCGTCGCGGAGCTCGACCAGCACGTCGCGCTCGACGCGGACGGTATGGCTCACCTGGCGACCTTGTACCCGTGCGCCTCGCGATCCCAGGTGTCCGGCGTGATCGCCTGCTCGCGCAGCTCGACCTTCTGCACCCGCTCGGCGTGGTTCCTCGGCAGCGCCTTCAGGAAGCGGACGTAGCGCGGGACTGCGAAGTGGGCCAGCTTCCCGTGGCAGAAGTCGAGCAGCTCCGGCGGCTCGAGGGTCTCGCCGGGCCGAAGCACGACGGCGACCATCACGTCGGACTCGGACAGGTCCGAGGCGACACCGTAGGCGGCCGACTCCACCACGGCCGGGTGCGTGTTGATCGTCGACTCGACCTCCCATGACGAGATGTTCTCGCCACGGCGGCGGATGCAGTCCTTCATCCTGTCGATGAAGTAGAGGAAGCCGTCGTCGTCCAGCACACCGCGGTCGCCCGTGTGGAACCAGAGGTTCCGCCACGCCTCCGCGGTGTCCTCGGGCCGCTTGTAGTAGCCGCTGAAGAGCGCCCCGGTGACCTTCGGACGGGCGACGATCTCGCCCGGCGTGTTCGGCGCCACCGGCTCGTCGTCCTCGTCGACGATCCGCACCTCGTAGGTCATCGACCCGCGCCCGGCCGAGCCGAGCTTGCGGTCGTCGAGGCGGTTCTCGCAGATCATCGGCGCCTCGGTCATCCCGTACACCTCGACGAGCTCGAAGCCGAAGCGGCGCTCGACGTCCTCCCAGATCTCGACGGGGCAGGGAGCGCCGAAGGCGATGCGGACGGGATTGTCGGCGTCGTCGGGGCGCTCCGGCTGCTTGTGCAGCATCATCAGCAGCGCGCCCATGTAGTTGAAGGCGGTGATCTCCTTCTCCCGTGTCAGCTCCCAGAAGCTCGAGACGGGGAAACGCTTGTCCATCACCAGCGAGCCCCCGGCCTCGAGCGCGGCGCACACGCTCGTGTACATCGCGTTGTTGTGGAAGAGCGGGAACGCGGTATAGAGGCGGTCATCGGCCGTGTAGTCCATCAGCCAGACGAGGTGGCGGGTCAGGTGCAGCACCGCCGCGTGCGAGAGCACGACCCCCTTGGGCGGACCGGTCGTGCCCGAGGAGTGGAGGACGACTGCCGTGTCGCTCCGCTGGAGACGCGGCGCCGGTGGCGGGCCGGGCGTGAGGTAGAGATCGGCGAGGTCGTGAACGGCGAGTCGCGCGGGCAGCTCGACGGGACCTTCGCCCGGCTCGTTGCGGTTCACCACCACGTGCTGCAGCTTCGGCAGCAGGTCGACAACGGCCCCGATGTGCGGCAGGAACACCTCGTCGACCACGAGCGCACGGGCGTCCGCATGATCGACGATGTACTCGAGCGCGGCGCCGCGCGAGGCCGTGTGGACCGGGATCTCCACGAGCCCCGCCTTCTGGAGGCCGAACCAGGCCTCGATGTTCTCGACGCTGTTCTGCATCATCAGCGACACGTGCTCTCCGGGCTCGAGCCCGAGAGAGGCGAACCCTGCCGCGGTACGGTCGGTCAGCTCGTCGAGCTCGGCATACGTCCGTGCGACGCCGCAGACGTCGATCGCGGTCTTGTCGCCGCCGAGCCGCGCGCGGTGACGGATCCACTCCGGGAACGTGAGCGGGTCGTCCGGCCGGAGAGTGAAACCTGATCCCTTTGCCATGGCTCTCGCACTGCGGAGCCTACCGTGAAGACGCACAGGAACTCAATCGAACGGTTGGTAGAGCTCTCACACACGAGCCGCCGCCGGATCGACCGGCACGACCGGCGGCGGGCCTTACGCCTGCCTGAGCTCGAGCGCGCGGACGATGTCCCCGACCACCTCGTTGACCGGGGCCGGGACGCCGCGCTCGCGGCCGAGTCGCGCGACCTCGACGCACATCGCCTCGATCTCGGTCCGGCGGCCCTCCGCGACGTCGACCGCCATCGAGGTGCGGTGCGGACCGACCGTCTCGAACGTGGCGAGGCAGAGACGCCAGACCTCGTCCAGGTCGAGCCCCACGTCGCAGGCGCGGGCGACGGCGACGATCTCCTCGACCAGACGGCGGAGCAGCGACGCGGCGGCCGGATTCGCAAGCGTGTCCGCAACGGTCAGGCCGAGGACCGCGGAGAGCGGGGCCATCGAGCCCGCGAGCGCGAGCTTCCGCCAGATGACGAGGTCGACGTCGGCGAGCGCTTCGGCCGGGAGGCCGGCTGCCGTCAGCTCGTCACAGAGCGCGCGGACGCAGTCGATCAACTCCGGAGCGCCGCGCGGCGGCCCGAGGGACGTGGTCGAGCGCCCGGCGGCCGTCGAGGCGGCGACGCGGACGCGCCCGGGCCCGGCGAGCTCCGCCGCGACCGTCGTCGAGCCCGGAAGGACGCGCCGGGGCCCGAACACACCCGCGAGCGCGCGGTCGTTGCCCAGGCCGTTCTGCACCGTCGCGACCCAAGTTGCCTCGCCGGCGAGCGGCGCGGCGGCGCGGGCCGCCTCCTCCGTCGCGAACGACTTGGTCGCGACGAGGATGAGCTCGGCCTCGGGCAGCCGCCGGGGGTCGGTCGCGGCCGTCACCCGCACCGCCTCGAGTCCGCCCGGGAGCTCCGCCACGAGCCCCTTTCGCGCGATCGCCTCGACGTGGTCGCGCCGGACGTCGACGATCGCGACCTCGTGACCCGCACGCGCAAGGAACCAGGCGTATGTCGACCCGATCGCGCCCGCACCGACGATCGCGACCTTCACCGGCGACCACGCCTCGCCTGCGCGGGGCCTCGGTCTGCCGTCTCCGGTCCGACCCCGGCCGAGCGCAGCTCGGCTTTGCGCACCTTCGCGGTCGGCGTCTTCGGCAGCGCCGCGACGAGCTCCACGTAGCGGGGAACGGCGAAGTACGGCAGCCGCTCGTCGCACCAGGCCCAGATCGTCTCGGCGGCGATGGCGGCGCCGTCCGCGGCGACCAGGACCGCCTTGATCTCGTCCTCGCCTCCCTCCTCGTCGGCCGGCACCGCCACGACGGCGGCCTCGGCGATCGCGGGGTGCTCCTCGAGCACGCGCTCCACGTCGGCCGAGGCGACGTTCTCGCCGCGCCGGCGGATGCGATCCGTGAATCGGTCGACGAACCAGAGGTTGCCCGCGGCGTCCACGCGGACCGCATCGCCCGTGTGAAACCAGAGGTTGCGAAACGCTTCGGCGGTCGCCTGCGGCGCCGCGGCGTATCCCTGCATCGTCGTCCACGGCAGTCGCGGGCGCACGACGAGCTCCCCCACCTCGCCGGCGGCGAGCGGGCGGTCGCCGTCGTCCACGACGCGGACCTCGTACAGCTCTTCGGCGACGCGTCCGGCCGACCCTTCAGGCCCCTCGCCGAGCGTGCGCGTGGCAACCATCCCGAGCTCGGTGCTCCCGTACGACGTGACCACGCGCTCGAGGCCGAAGCGCTCGCGGAACGCCGTCGCGGAGCCGGTCGGGCACGGCACCGTCCAGGCGGCGCGCAGCGGGTTCTCTCCGTCGTCGGGCCGCTCGGGCCGCGCGAGCAGGAAGCCGAGCATCACGCCGAGGAGCGACGTGTGCGTCGCGCCGCTCTCCCGCACGCGCTCGAGCCACGCGCTCGCGGAGAAGCGGCGCTCGATCCGCACCCGCGCGCCGACCAGCAGAGCGCTGTAGACGCTCATCTGCGCGTTCACGTGGAAGAGCGGCAGCTCGGTCAGGTAGACGCCGTCCTCCTCGAGCCCGAGCAGCTCGCGGTTCCGCTCCGCGAGCAGGTGCGCGGCGGCGTGCGGCAGGAGCGCGCCCTTCGAAGGGCCGGACGTGCCGGACGTGAAGTGGATCGCCGCCGGAGCGGAGGGATCGCCGCGCGGTCGAGGCGGCGCCGGCGAAGCCTGGAGGAGCTGGTCGAACGCGACGACCTCGACACGGCTGCCGAGCGGGGCGGGCACACCGACGACGACGACTGCGCGCAGCCGCGGCAGCCGTTCCACCGACGCCGCGACTGCGTCGAGCAGCTCCTCCTCGACGACGAGCACCTCCGCCTCTGACGTCTCGACGACGTGCTCGAGGAACGAGCCCCGGTAGTCCACGTTGACCGGAACCTGCACGGCGCCGAGCGCTGCGACTCCGAGCCAGGCGAGCGCGAACTCCGCGCGGTTGCGCAAGAGCAGCAGCACGCGGTCGCCCTCCGCAACGCGCAGGCGGGCGAGCCCGCCCGCGACGCTGCGCGCTCCATCTGCGGCCTCGCCATACGAGAGCTCCCGCCCGTCGAACGCGAACGAGAGGAACGGCCGGCCGCCCAGCTCCTCGCCGCGACGCGCGAGCAGCTCCGGCAGGTACCACGCCTCGCTGTCGGGAACGACGAAGCTCATGCGCGCCCCTCGCCGGCGTCGGCTACCGCCGGGCGGAGCCCGAGGAACGCGCGGGCGGAAGGGGTTGACACAGGGCGGCTCACGCGAGGCTCCGGTCGATCCCGGCGAGCAGCCGGTAGCACAGGTCCACGGTCGGGACGGCCACCCCGAGGCGCTCCGCCTCCCGCACGACGTAGCCGTGAATCGCCTCGACCTCGAGCCGCCGGCCGCGCTCGATGCTCTGCAGCATCGAGACGCGCACGTCCGTCATCCCCGCGCGCTCGAGCCGGCGGCCCTGCTCCCGAACCAGCTCGATCGCCTCGGCCTCTGGAGCCGTCGAGATCGTCCGGATCGGGAACACGAGGGCTCCGTCGTCGAGCTCGACGCCGGCGGCTTGCGCCACTCGGGCGCCCTCGCGCACGAGCGCCACGTAGACGCCGGCGAGCTCCGGCGAGAGGAGGGTCTCGTGGAAGGGAAGGCGGGTCAGCGCCGGCAGCGCCATCGAGGGAAGAGCGTGGACGAGCTTCGCCCACTCGACGGCGCGGACGTCGGCGGAGACGACCGCCTCCAGCCCGGCCCGCTCGAAGAGCGCTGCAAGCCTCTCGACGCGCGGGCTCGTGCCGGCGGGAAGCTCGCCCACGATCGTCGGCCCGCTGAACGTGTGACGCACGACGCCCGGCTCGACGAGCGTGCCGCCGACCATGCTCACTCCGCCGACGACCGCCTCCGGGCCGCACCAGCGCGCGAGCAGCTCGTCCTTCTCGACGCCGTTCTGGAGCGAGACGGCGAGCCGCACGGACTCGCTCACCTGGTCGAGCCCCACGAGCGCGGCGGCCGTGTCGCCGGTCTTCGTGAGGACGATCACGACGTCGGCCGGTTCGACCCGGTCCGGCCGCCACTCCGCCCGCACGGGCGCGAGCACGCTGCCGCCTCCCGTCTCCAGCAGCAGCCCGCCGCCGACCCCGATCGCGCGGGCGTGCTGCTCGCGCGCGAGCAGCTGGACGTCGAGGCCCGAGCGGGCGAGGAAGCCCCCGTAGACGCTCCCGAGCGACCCGGCGCCGACGACCAGGAACCGCTCGGATCCGAGCGCCCCGTCAGACATCACGCTCCGCGCCGCGGCCGGCTCGACCGCGGAGTCACGGTCGAGCCGGCGCGGCGAAGGTTCGTCTAGCCCGCCCTCGGCTTGCCGCACGTTCCCGGAGCGGCGTAGGCGTTGGTGATGTATTTCCCCCACTGGGCGTACGACCCGATGGGCAGCATCGCCTCCTTGCTGAAGCTGTAGGTGTACGGCCGGACCTGCCGCACAGCCATGTGGCACTTCGGCGAGAGCGTGACGGTGGGCGCGAGGTTGCCCGTGTCGAGGTTCGTGACGCCCTCGAGGCCCTTGCGGACGCTCGCTCCGGTGTAGTTGCCCTTCGCGTTCTTCAGTCCCTCGACGATGATCTGCGCGTTGACCCAGCCCAGCGTCCAGTTCAACTGCGTGATCTCGCTCTCCGGATAGCCGTACTTCTTGCCGGTCTCATACGCGAGCTTGCCCTTCGGGGTCTTCGCGAAGAGCGGCGGGGTGACGCAGTTCGTGCCGACGAAGTTCTTGGCGGCATCGTAGGGACTGCTGGTGTACACGATGGCCTGCGTGACGCCGAAGGAGCCGGACACCGGAACGTTGAGGCTGTACTTCGCCATCGACTTCAGCAGCGCGATGCCGCCGGCCACCGAATGGTGCATGAGGACAAAGCTGACCTTCGCGTCCTGGAACGCCTGCACCTGGACATCGGCGTTCACGATCGCCGCGGGCAGCGACTGAGTGACGGCGGTGCCGCCGCGGCTCTCGACGCTGGTCTTCAGGCTTTCGATCCACTCCTGGCCCGACGCCACCGAGATGCCGGCGACGCCGACCTTGACGCCGTTCAGGTTCTTCAGCTTGAGGTGGGCCATCTCGTACCCGAGCGCGACGTCCCCCTGGTCCGCGTAGTTGCAGTTCCCCTCGAACAACCACGGCTGGAACGGCCAGCTGACGCTCTTCAGCGTCCCCTGGTTACTGAGGCCCGGGACATTCGCGGCGTTCAGCACCGGCAGGATCGAGGCGAACCCGGAGGAGTTCCCGATGCCGGTGACGAGCACCACGTGGTCGTCGCTGAGGAGCGTCTTCACGGCCTCGAGCTCCTTCGCCGGGCTGTAGCCGTCGTCCTTCTCGATCATGTTGATCTTGTCGCCGTTGACGCCGCCGGCGTCGTTGATCATCCTGAAGTACGCCTGCAGCGCGTGCAGCACCGGCCCCTGCGAAGCCACGGTCGGGCCACTCTTGTCGCCGACCCAGCCGATGTTGATCGTCTTGCCGGCAGCCGGACGGGACTGGGCGGCTGCGACGGCGAGCAACGCCACGCAGAACACGCCCAGGAAACTGACCACAACACGCTTCCTACGCATCGACCGACCTCCTGGTGCGGGGTTCCGGGTCGCGGTGAACGCGTCCCCTTCTCTAACAAACGGTTGATTTGTCTCGATAGAACGGTGACAGTGGCACAAAGTTGGCCGGGGATCAAGCAGCAGCAGCATTCCCGGAGCCCGTCCGGAGCAACGCGACGCGTTCCGCCGCGCAGAAAGAGGCACGGCGTCAGCGTGCGGCGCGGGGTGTCAGCGAGTGCTCGGCATACATCGCCTCGATGAGCGCGGCGTAGTTCTCCTCGACGATGGCGCGTTTGATCTTCCCCGTCGGGGTGAGCTCGTCGTCGAGGGGCTGCGGGAGCACACGGAACGCGAGCACCTGCTCCTCGGCGGGCAGTGAGGCGTTCGCCGCCTGCACCTGCTCGCCGATCAGCTCGAGCACGCGCTCGTTCCCGACAAGCGAGGCGTACGTCGTCACGGGGATCCCGCGGCGGCGCGCCCAGTCGGCGACGGCGTCCTCGTGGAGCTCGATGACTGCCGAGACGAACGGGCGGCCGGCGGCGACGACCATCGCGCTGCCGACGTAGGGCGAGACCTTCAGCCTGCTCTCGATCTCGGCCGGGGATACCTCGCCGCCCGACGCGGTGACGAGCACGTGCGCACGACGACCGATGGGGACGACCCTCCCCCGCTCGTCGATGCGGGCGAGGTCGCCTGTGCGGAACCACCCGTCCTCGGCCACCGGGCGGGCCTCCTCGCCGAGCGCGCCGACGAGGAGGCCGGGGCTGCGTACGAGCAGCTCCTCGTCGTCGTCGATCCGGACATCGACCCCCGCGTGAAGCGGCGGCCCCGCCGTCCCGAAGTCCTCCGGCCCGCGCTGCGTGGCGACGATGCCGCCCGTCTCCACCTGGCCGTACTGCTCGCGCATCGGGAGCCCGAGAGCCCAGAACCACGTCATCAACTCAGGCGCGACGAACGAGCCTCCGATGCCGCCGTACCTGAGCTTGTGCAGGCCGGCCTTGTCCACGATCCAGCGGCCGACGAGCATCCGACCGAGCCGGCCGCCCAGGAAGGCTCCCTTCCTGCCGGCGAGCCGCGCCTCGGTCGCCTCGGTCATCTTCCGCATCGACCAGCGGCCGACCGCGCGCTTGAACCGGGACGCGCGCTCCAGGCGAAGCTCGACCTCGCCCCGAATGCGCTCGAGGAGCCTTGGCGTCGCGACGAGGATGGTCGGGGCGATCTCGACGATGTCGGTGGCGATCGTCTCGGCCGACTCCGCGAAGCTCACCGACGAGCCGGCGACGAGTGGCGCGTACGCGTCGAAGAGCCTGGCGGTTGCGTGCGGCAGTGGCAGGAGCGAGAACGACCGGTCGCGCACGCGGAGCCCGATCCGCTCCGCCACGATCCTCGCCAGCGCAACCTCGCCGCTCTGGGAGAGGAGGACACCGCGCGGCGGAGCTGCGGTCGTGCCCGAGGTGAAGGCGACGAGGGCGACCTCGTCGGGGCGTCGCGC
>Ga0315281_10004191_pt1 | contig 21007 bp, 16 predicted proteins | sample YL17G07_0_MG_FD_204540 | JGI IMG/M metagenome (GOLD analysis project Ga0315281, IMG submission 204540) | Sediment microbial communities from Yellowstone Lake, YNP, Wyoming, USA - YL17G07_0 | ecosystem: Environmental > Aquatic > Freshwater > Lake > Sediment | place: USA: Wyoming | collected...
GTCATGATGCACAATCACATAGTTTGCTTCAAAATATTTTTCTAGTTCAGGATGCCATTCCGCGTAGAATTCAACGTGGTTGGGGGTAACTTTTCCAATATCATACGGCAAATCTGCAACTAAATCAAAAACGTCTTTCAAGAAATTTCTCGAATAAACCCATCTGTGATTATATTCAAACTGTATTACGCTGATGAGTCCATTTCTAAGCGAACCCTGAGCGCCACGCAATACTTCCATATCATGGCCTTCTGTGTCACATTTGAGCAGAAGCACTCTATTGATATTGTTTTTTTGAATATAATTGTCGATGGTATTGGTATCAATCATAATCGAGTGCGAATAGACTGACGTTGAATCCTGATGCAATGTATTTATACCAAAGTTATTACCCACAATGAACATGGAAGTTCTACCCTGCGAAGAAGACATAGCACTACACTCAATTTTAATAGCTACACTAACAGTACGCGGGTCACTCTTTATCCTGTTAAGTAAATACTCGTATGTTGCAGGAACAGGCTCAAATCCGTGGACATGCAGCTTGCTCAGGCACCCTAACTGTTCGGCGACATCAAATAATGAGCACAGCCAATTACCGACATTAGCGCCGACGTCAAACAAAACTACGCTTTCATTATTATTGTTACATCGTGCCATTAAGCAACAGGACTGTACCCATTTCTCACCGTTCTCACTAATAAGACTAGGCACATCATTACGTGCGGTCATGTAGGCCCATCGGCCAAATCGATAAAGGTTTGCTCGGCCAAACAGTCTTGAAGTACCGCGGGCTAAAAACAAAAACATATTACTGATCATGAATAGCGTCCCCCTTTTTATATGCTATCACCAGCAGAACCCTTGAATGATCTAGTGGCAGTATCTTGGTCATTAACATGTCAAACCAATTGACGAAAGCGGTATATGCTATCCAAAAAGGCCTACGTTTGCTTAAACTCAAAATAATCCTAGTAAGTATTTTAATGCTTAGCGATTTGTCGCCATAAGAAGCAAGCCAACCATATACCGGTAAATATTGTAAAACAGATTTATTCAATCCGGAGAATTCGACTATTGAAAAACCTGCTTCTTTTATACGCGCAAGGTTAACGCCGGCCAATTCGAGACCGTAATGTTTATCGTGTTCAACAATGCTCTTTTTATATAATTTTTCATCAGTTTTTAAATATCTGAATAATACGTTATTGTTATCACAATCAAATAATAAAATCATATATCCGCCTGGCTTTAAAACACGGTATGCCTGCGCCAATAAATTACTTTTTTTGTTGGGCAGGTAATGTTCAAAGTTATAACTACTGATTAACAGATCAAAGGTATCGTCAGGAAAAGGCATTTTCAGTGCATCAGCCTGCACACCTAGTTTATAAACATCAGAAACTTTCTTCAGGGAACTATATGATAAATCAATGCCTACGGCATCGCCTTTCTGAGCCAAGTACCGCACCCCACCTCCACAACCCAAGTCTAAAATATTTCTGACCGACTTTGTATATTTTCTAATTGCCCTGAAATATGGATCGCGATATACATCAAAAAAGAGCCTTGCCTTTAGCGAAGTTCTATCATTCCGGAATGTGATATTCGTCGTCGCCGTATATGCCCCTTCATAGAAGGTATCATCACTATCGAGAAAGCACACAATGCCGTCTCTTAGAGGATATTCTTTTGAACAATCTTTACAATAATATAAAGACTCTTTCCGTTCGAGTTCATTCTCACAATTTGGGCAAATCAAATTAATAACCTCCATGTCAGTGGCCATCTTTTCTTGCCTTCCTTGCCCTTGGCGTTAATGGGATAAACTCATTCACAGATCTTAAAAGGCTTTTCGCAAGTTCCAGCCATAGCTTGATTGATAAATTATGTGTTTTGTATGCATTCCGAATTTCAGCGATAACAGGATCAACCAGCCGCAAAAGCGTATAAACTCTTGCATAGTGATAATGTATATCCCGGGCACTCATAGTCCTTATCTTTGCCGTATAATCAGCAGGTGTATCCTTTAATACCGTATCAATAACAAACTTACTTCTTTGCTTATAAGTATGTTCCCCCAACACTAATTGCTGCCCTGCCCTGGCAATGCCTTCTCTCTCTTTTTCGTTTTTGAGATAATAGTCAATTCTCCCAAACAGGTCAGTTTCATTTTTATATTCGACGATATGGACGCCCTCCTGGAAAAATTCCCTCTGCCCATTACTGATAGTTTCAGTAATCAATAATGCCCCGCTTGCCATTGCTTCAAAGACACGCATATTGAGGTCACCATTAACGGGGATGTTTACAACTATTTTGGAGCGACTATATATGGCAGTTATATCTTCTTTGGGATAGAATTTGTTGAAGTCGTTTGTTGTATATCTTTCAGAAATTCTATGTAATAACCTGCCTCTTGGATGATTCGCCCCCATAGTTTTACCTACAAAACCTATATCATAAATTCTTTCAGTGGGTTCTTCACCATGAATTTCAGGGTCGCATCCAAGCGGAAGCCAATAGACATTTTTGTGGCCAATATCTTTAAAGTGTTGAACATAATCTTTTTGCGCTACAAATATATAATCGAAAAATGGCGCATACAATTCCCGAACTCTTAAATCGCAATGGACGTCAATCAGGTAGCACGCAGTAGGACAAGCTATTCTTTCAAGACCACGTGGGAAGAAATTGATTCCAGGCTCGATAAAGAAAAATAAATCTGGACAACCAATCTCTTCTGCTAAATCTGAAACGTCTTCATTTGGCAAATAACCTGGTCTTTCAGCAAAAGGCGGCCCGACATAAACGACCTCATGCTCGCCCAAAAATACCTTCTCAAAATAAACTGCTGTCGTATACGGGCGATAGCCGTAAGAAAGAAATATTTTCATACTGAAAGCACCTATCACTCCTAATCAGTGGCTAAACTAATAAGTTACAAGTCAATCAAACTTCACTTAGCATGATTTAACATATACAAACCTTTTAGACTTATATTTCATGCATAAGAAAAAGTATTCTGGATTACTCTTCATGTCTTTGCGCAAAATAATGAGAGGATTTATTCATAATCAAAGATTTGCCTGAACATCTTCCCAGTCAAGAACACTATCAGGAATTGCATCTTTTGCAAAGTTTAGCCTGAGAAAAATAAACTTCATTCCGTCAAAAGCTGCTTTTATTTCCCTGTTCCACAAACATCTGAGTAATAATCCCAGACGCACTTGCCATATCATAGGAGCAATTTTGCGTCGCAACTTTGCGACATTATGAGCTTGCCCTTGGTATCGTCGTGCCGAGTTTAGTGCATAAATAAGCTCATATTCAGTACGAACTTTCCAATTAGAATAGTTATTGTGATGGACAATTTCACGCGGAGCCACACATAACAACGGCTCCGCTATATATGCGGCATCATAGCGCAGCAAAAGTCTTAACCACATATCTACGTCAGCAAGAGTAGGAATTCGTGGGTCAAAAGGTCCTACAGATAACACACACGATTTTCTCACCATTACAATACCAAAAACTGGAGACGAAGAAGACTCGATCATCTCATCAAATAATTCCATTCCACGCACAAGTGGCCCATAAGGATGGCGGCAAATATTAACAACCTTTCCTTGTCTATCCATCACTTCAAGCGAGTTAAACACTATTGCTGCAGTCGGTTTTTCAACCAAGGCGCGGGTCCATTTTTCAATCAAATCTGAACGATAAATATCCCCGTCGTGAACAATTGCTACAAATTCACAGTTTGCTCTTAGCAATGCAACATTCTGATTACCTGCGTAGCGAAGATTAGTCGTGTTCTTGAAATAGCGAACTCTAGGATCGCGCTGCTCATATTCGCGACATATCTCTTCAGTATTATCTGGTGAGCGGTCATCATTAATGATGAGCTCAAAATCAGAATGAGTCTGCAATAGAAGTGAATCCAGTGTTTGTGGTAATATATCTGCCCGTTTATACGTTAGAAGACAAACACTGACCCTGGGTAGTGAGGTAGACTTAATTGCTAGACGTTCCATGATGAAGGGAGATTCTTCCTAACTTCTATATTTTTAAATACAATAGGCTGGGACGCCCCCCTACTCTTTACCCATTCTACCATTCGGCCAATACCATCTTTAAGGGTAACAGACGCCTTGGAGTTAAAACAGCAAGCAGCTTTCTCATGGCTAGAAAAAGCATGAACGACTTCATCTCTCACCGGCAAATGAATAATTTTCTTCTCGACATGAAAGGATTTGGCGATCTGATCAGCCAATTCTAAGACACTATAGGGGACATCTGCACCAATATTGAAAACTTCATTATAGGCCTCTGCAAGGCGTGGTGAGCCAGCAATAACTGGAGCGACGTCATCAATATGTGAAAAAGCCCGTGTCTGAGTTCCATCGCCGAAAATGCTCATTGGTAGGCCTTGCATAACTTGATTCATAAAGATTCCAATAACATTACGGTATCTATCAGAGATATTTTGTCTTTCTCCGTAGACATTATGTGGTCTGAATACAATATATGGCAGACCAAACATTCGCTGGGCAGCCCGCAGGTCAAGCTCAACAGCATACTTAGACACACCATACGGATCCTCCGGCTCAGGGATAAGCGCCTCAGTCATAGGCGTTTGAGCCGCCCCGTAAACAGCAATTGATGATGTAAACACAAAACATTTTACTTCATGTTTCACAGACTCGTTAATCAGATTAACACTGCCTACGAGGTTTGTTTCGTAGTTATATCTACGGATAAAATGACTTAATCCCTCTGCTGCATACGCTGCAAGATGGTATACATATTGGAAACGATATTTATCAAACAATTTTGATATAAAGTCATGGTCAGTGATTGAGGCTTTAATAAAAATTACACCTTTTGGCACATTATCGAGAAAACCTCCAGATAGGTCGTCAAGTCCCACCACCTCCATACCCAACCTTAAACAATGTTCAGCAACATGCGAGCCTATAAATCCAGCAACACCAGTAATAAGAGCCGTTTCTAACATAAAATCCTACCTTTGTCATGGGCTTTGTTAAAAGAGGATAGAAATTGCCTTTTCCCCAAACAATATTCTATCTTAATATTTATAAAATAATCGTCTAAACAATGGATTACGCCTTAGCTTCAATTATTCACTGCCTTGATTAGAATTTGTGAGCCAAAAAGATTTGGCCAGTGCGAACATCCCCATGTGTCGATGGACTCGCTCCAACTTCCAGGAAGAATATAATAATTTCGTAAATTTCATGATATCCTTGGTTCTTAATTATACATCCATAATCAAAACAGTCGTATAAGGTTTCCTATAATAAACTTTCTTTAGGCTTTATTAACCATTCATTGCAATTAAGCTTCTGCTCAATTGGGAACATCACATATCCATATTCCTCTAATATTTTTTTGCAATCTTTAACCTCTTTTTCTCCATGGGTAGACAGCAAAATAATTGGCCTGTGTTTCTTGAAGAATAATTTTCCACCTTGCAATACGTCTGCTTCAGCCCCCTCAACATCAATCTTCATGATACTGACCGGCAATGCCGGGACTTCAATTGAGTCTAAGGTATGGACATTTACCTCTATTTCACCAGTATCTCCTATCCGCCCTTGAGCATGATGACTCTTAGTATCGAATCTCATCAAACCATTTTTATTGCCAATTGCCATATCATGGATTTCTACATTACTAATGCTATTAATCTCAATGTGTCTTTTAAGATAATTAACATTCCTGGGAAAGGGCTCGAAGGACATGACCTTGCCCTTTGGACCCACAAGGCGACTAAACAGAATACTATAAAAACCAACATTCGCTCCAATGTCAAAAGCAATCGTATCTGCAATATCACAATTCTTTATCAACAACTGCGCATCAGCTTCATAGGAACCCAACCACATCCCATGAACGCCACTTCCGACAATCCATTTCAATCCTTTACACGGCCCCTGAATTATCGGGACAACTGCCGTTTTAGGTAACAGAGACAGCACGCTTCGCAAGACCTTACCCAGGAAGTCATTGCTTGAGATTTTACTGAATCTGATCATTCTTCCAAAATTCTTTCGTAAAGCGCCTGAACAAAATGTTTAGGATGCGGCAGGTCTGCAAGAGTACAGGATGACTTTTGAGGTGAATTAATTATCTCAGAAATACATTTTGACAAATCTAATGCATTGCCTGAGGAGAAGATCAAACCTCTGTCAATTGAATTCACCAAATCAACCGCACAACCTGTTTTACTGCTTACAATAGCTCTCAGTCCAAACTGTAAGGCCTCATTCACAACCAATCCCCACGTCTCACCGCTCTGTGATGGCAATATCAAAGTGTCAGCTATAGCATAATATTCGCCCAATTCAGATTGATTTTTAAAACCTACAAAAAGAGACCTTTCCCCTAATTGCTCTTTAGCCAATCTCTCAAATTGCTCCCTCAATTCACCATCCCCCACTGCCAGTAGCCAAATTCTTTTTTTATCCGCATCGCTAAGCAAGGAAAGGGCTTTTGGTATAAGTAAAGGATTTTTTGGCCAAAACATTTTGCCGCAATAGATAAAAACATGGGCATCTTTTTTAATACACAACGCCTCTCTTAGTTGCTCTCTTTGAGGCAGCCAATGCAAGACTTGGTTTTGGAAAAAATCCACGTCCACCGCATAAGGCACAGGGGTAAGTTGTTCTTTTTGTATCCCCATCGTAAGATAATGCTCAATTGAATTTGTGCCGAGCGGGAAAAAATGGTGAATAAACTTATAATAGGTGGTTAATACGCATTTTCTTAATAAGCTTTTCAGCCAAAATCTTTCTATAGCCACATCAGTAGTTTCAGCTCTTAGAAATATTCTGAAACCAAAACTACTGAGCAACAGGGTCGATACCGTTATAAATAGGGGGGTATAGGAAAAAAAAAGAATAACATCGGGTTTATACGCTTTTATTTTTCTGAACGCTTTTATTGCCAGTGGCAGGCCAGGTAAGCCACATATATTCAAAAGCGGTTTATTACTGAAAAATTCATAATTATACCCTGACAGCAGATCGCAATCCCATTGGAAAACGGTCTTAAAGTTGGCATCCTCGACAGGCCTTACTCCCTGGTCACAACCAAAAAATACCTTGAGTTCAAGACCCGGTTGTTTCGCTAATTCCCTGAAAACAGGGGCTTGGTATTGAATTGGATGTGTTGTAAGAACTGCAAGTCGCATAGAAATTTACCTTGTAAAAGTATGAATCTTAATTGATTTGCAGAGAAGAGGGCGCAATTATCTCCTCGTCAATCTTTTATTGTATAGCCAAACAAGCCGGATTTTCTCTGTTTGCACCAGAAAACACAATTTGTGTATAAATATCGCTGGTTCTGGCAAATCGGGAAGTAAGGTTTTCAAATCTATCCAGCTCTTCTAAAGAGTAATCTGCCTTTACCCCTATCTTTTTACATTGCTGTAAAGAGTATTTTAAGATATGAACTGCCCTGTCCAACCTACTGAAATCTTCTATTAACTCTTTCCGCATATAGTGCCATTTTATTTGGGCTTTTTCCTTCCAGCTTATTTTCTTATCAGATATAACCATAATATCGATGTCTCCCCCCCCTTTTCCCGTCATATATTCGTGATCCAAAGAGATAAACTACAGCATCTGGAACAAGTGCCAAAATCTCCCTTTTCAGAAAATCTATTTGTTCTGACGGAATTCTCATGTGTTGGTTCACCGTAAATTGGAATTTTCAAATCTAAAATAAGCTGCTAAAGCTGGGGCTTTTCCCCAGATCCCAGGGTTTTTTAGGCATTATGAAGAACTGTGATTCGTTATTATTTGATTGAAAATGAGAGAGGAGAGGCTTGCCTCCTCTCTGAAATTGACGATCCGTCATCCCTCGTTAGGCTATTCCTCAGCAGGGGCTCCCCAGCAAAGCCAACCTCTCTTTTGCCGGACGGCAAGAGTCTATTCCTTCATCGCTTTTCTGTCAAGTGGTTTTCAGCTTCGCCGCCTGCCGTTCCCGTGCACCCAGGCTGTGCCAAAAGAACATTTTGTTTCATGCACTACGACTCCGATAGACCAGGTTATAACCGTTACAAAACAATTCCAGAAAGATGCTATTTTCTGGCTACCGGAACTATGCTCAGCGCCACACGCTGCCCCTCCCTGATTGCCACGACGGCAACGGGTTTATCAACGCCAACGGCGTCCATCTGGAAATTGTAATCATAAATAGTGCTGATTTTTTTCCCTGCAATCTCCACGATAACGTCTCCGCCCTTGAATCCCGCCTTATCCGCCGGGCTCTCCGGTTTGACAAGGCTTATTTTTACCCCCTCCGTTACCTCCGACGTAAAATCAGGGACGGTTCCCCAATAGGTCCTGCGCGTAACCATTCCCCCGCCTAACCCTCCCGGCTGAGAAACCTTTACGTAGTCAGGCCGTTCTGGACTTTTCGCTAAGTCGGCAACAATGTTTCGTGACAACCCGGCAATCCTTGCCAGGCCGTCGTAATTAAGGGTCTGCGGGTCATCCGTCGGACGGTTATAATCTTCATGCACGCCGGTAAAAAAGTGCAGCACGGGGATTCCCTTTGGATAAAATGATGAAACGTCTGTCGGTAAATACGGGTCCTTAATACGCCTGATATTAAAGCCGGCAGCAATATTATACCTTTCCAGCAAACGATCCCAGCAATGTGAAGAGCCGACCCCTTCAACGACAAGGTTATTCTCCCTCAGCCTGCCCACCATGTCAAAATTGACGTAAGCAACGACGTTCTTTAACGGAACCAGCGGATGTTCGGCAAAATAGGAAGAACCGAGGCATCCCAGCTCCTCGCCTGCCCATAAGGCGAAAATAACCCCTCGTTTAAAAAGCGATGGCGACCTTCTTTGCTCTTCAGCGAAGGCGGCGGCCAATTCAAGGACAAGGGAAACCCCCGATGCATTATCATCCGCCCCATTGTGAACCTGACCTTCCTCGCCTTTGTGCGCAAGGGAGTCGGCGCCGCCGTGCCCAATGTGGTCATAATGAGCGCCGACGATGATGTACTCGGTGCCTTCAGCGTCTTTTTCCGCAGGCACGAGGCCAATAACGTTCCTGTCGTTCTCCATTAGTTGTTCAACGCCGGTTGCCACCTTTACAACAACGTTCGGCAACTCAAAACCTTTTTCAATCTTAGCATCTTCCACGTCCAACCCGATTTGAATAGCCTCAATGTCCTTGCCTGAATTGGCAAATATCGCCCCGGCAACTTTCCCACTGATAGTAGCGGCAATAATTCCTGACGCGGCAGAGGCCTTGTCATTTACGGTGGGAACAAGCTCACCAGCCCTGTTAGACTTCGGCCCAATCATCGCCAGGAATGCCTTTGCTCCCCGCTCACGCGCCTGCATGGCCTTATAACGCAGACCGGTGTACGGGGTGAATTCACTATGTCTTTTCTCGTTAACCTTTTCAGGGGCGTGGTGGAGCGCCACCACTATCTTGCCTTTTACGTCAAGACCCTCATACGAGTTGTACCCATTCTCGCCGGGGACCACCAATCCATAACCGGCAAAAACCACCTGGCCTTCCACCTCGCCATTAGTGGTAAATGACAGGGGAAGGAAATCTTTTTCCGTGTCAAACAGTGCGGCATCCTTTGCATTGCCCTCTCTCACGATTTGAAGATAATTTTTGTGTGGAATCGTTTTTGTTCCCGATACAAAAGAAAACCCCTGAAGGTAGCTCCCCGCGTCGCCTAACGGCTTTAACCCAATCCCGTTAAAATAACGGGCAAGGTAGTCGGACGCCATAAGCGCGCCCTTCGTGCCTGCCAGCCTTCCATCCATCTCGTCGGATGCAAGTGACTGTACTTCAGCGCGAAGGTCTTCCACGGTAATCTCCGGCGAAAAGGTTTCCCCCGGTTTTTGAGCGGAAGACTCTTTGGTAGGCGGCTTTTCTGAAGGGTTTTTAGGCAAATTCAGCACAGGGTCGGCGAAGGTTCCCGGTTGCAGCGCACACCTTGCGCCCGCAGACTGAAGCGCCTTTAATGCCGCTTCATGATTCCATTGTGCCATGAATATTTGGGATTCCCGCTCAGGAGTCCTGCCGGAGGTCCAGGCCACGCGCGTTCCATCCGGTGAAAAGACGGGTAATCCATCAAAACCGTCGGTAAAGGTCGCCTGCACCGGTTCCTTTTTACCTTGCACGTCAACAAGATACAGTTCACAATTGGTAAACCCATGTTTGTTCGAGTGGAAGATGATGTATTCATTCGAAGGGTGGTAATAAGGCGCCCACGACATTGACCCGAAATCGGTTACTTGTTGCTTGTCGGAGCCGTCGAGCCGCATGGTATAGATATCAGCCAGCATTCCATTATCGGTAAAATGGCGCCAGATAATTCTTTGTCCGTCAGGGCTGAAGAAGGGGCCGCCGTCGTAGCCGGGCCAGTCGGTTAACCGCCTTTGGTTAGAGCCGTCGGCATTCATGAGGTATATTTCCCCGAAGTACGATGGATTGTTTTCCAGGCGCTTCCGGTCTTCCGCTGACAGACTTTCCGCGGGATAGGCGTTACGCAGGGAGCAAAAGACGATCAAACTACCATCGGGTGAGTAAGCGCCCTCTGCGTCGTAACCGTGCGAGTCCGTTAACCGCCTATACCCGCTCCCGTCGCGTCGGCACGAAAAAATATCGTAATTAACGTCATAGTCCCAGGTAAACCGACGTTTTTTACCGGATGCACGAAATTCAATTTCAGCCTGTTGCTTTGCCTGAACGTCGGGATCGAGATGGGTGGAGGCAAAAAGGACATCGTCGCTTCCCGGGCGGATAAAGGAGCAGGTGGTTTTCCCGGCGCCGGGAGAAACACGGTGCGTCTCGCCCGTTTCAAGACTCATTAAGTAAATCTGGTAGAAGGGATTGCCCGGCTCGCGTTCGCTTTGGAATATCATCCCCTTCCCATCCGGCGAAAAATAACCCTCTCCGGCGCTCTTCCCTTGCAAAGTCAACTGCCGGATATTTGACAAAAACTGTCCTTCCCCCTTTTCTTCCGCACTACAACTCGCCGCGCCGCCATGCAGGCATGCGGACGCCGATATCAGGGTAAACAAACCCGCTAACAGTATTCGTATCATTATGAACAACCCCCCCCTTGCGCGCACAATTTCTACGGCAAATAAATAAAGTTGATACCTGTTACCGCCCACGTTTCAAATTCTTTTGCATCAGAAGAAAGTCTACCATATACTATAGGAGTGCGCAAGCATCATGCGAAACCTATAAATGGGATCGAGCCGTGACAATATGCCATAGAACTATTGACAACCGCTTCTCCTTCACAATGAATCAAGTTTTGAGGGGGGGGTAGTTCACCGCAGAGGACGCGGAGAGCCTGGCGCGGCCTTTGGCCGCAACCAAATTCGAATATCGAATATCGAAATATGAAACAATTTTCATAACACTTTATTTTTTTGAAAAATCCAGGGGGACATAAAAAACACTATAGCCCCGTTAGGGGTGATCTGTTTGTAGCGCAATAAAATTCAATAGGGTAAACAGCTCCGTAGGAGCGGCCTGTTATGATTGACCGGCAGACAGGTCGCTCCTGACGGAGCTAATGTCTGCTATGGCATCCTATCTTGCTACAAACAGGTTGCTCCTACGGAGCTTATCGGTAATACGTTTTTCAAAACACTAACGTGTTACCCATTTTTAAATGACAAGAAACTCAATGCTCCAAACTTTACGTAAGCATCATCTAATCAATGCCTTACAGTTATGCATTTTGAAAAACGAGCATAAAAAACAAGAAGTTGATGGGTTGTAGTATGGGTTGTAGTACAGATTTCACAGATTGCACAGATTAAAAAAAACGGAGATGTGGCAAGCCACCACCTCCCGCTGGCGGGGCATACGTGTTAAGTGAAACATTTTTGGGGCGGCATCGACAAACGCCGTTTGTCCATGCCTGCTTGTGGCTTACAACGATACAAATGTCGCTGACTGTGAATGATATAGCCCCAGAGGGGCGGTCTGTTTGTAGCAATAGAATCAAAACAACATAAAAGCTCCGTAGGAGCGATCTGATATATGCTTTCAGAAAATGATGCGGTTGTGTGTTTGGAAAAATAACAGGCCGCTCCTATGGAGCTAAATACCTTGGTTTGTTTTAATGCTATAAACAGGTCGCCCCTCCGGGGCTAAAGAAACGCTAGAAATTAAAAATCTGTGTAATCTGTGAAATCTGTGGTTTCAACTTTTTTTGTCAGTTAAGAGTGATATTCCTCCGGGGTATTTAAGGATACTATGCTAGCTAAACGAATTATACCATGCCTGGACGTAAAGGATGGGCGTGTTGTTAAAGGAACAAATTTCTTACGTTTAAAAGACGCCGGAGATCCGGTGGAGATCGCGGCCTTGTATGACAAGGAGGGAGCTGACGAGTTAACGTTTTTGGACATTACGGCCTCTCATGAAAACCGGAATATCATTCTCGACGTGGTAAAAAAGACTGCGGAGCAGGTATTTATGCCGCTGACCGTCGGAGGCGGTATTCGCACCATTGATGATATACGCGGGTTGCTCAATGCCGGGGCCGACAAAGTTTCCATTAATACCGCTGCCGTTAAAGATCACGAGTTCGTCACCAAGGCGGCGAAACGCTTTGGCAGGCAATGTATCGTGGTGGCTATCGACGCGAAAAAGGCAACAACACCTGGCAATACCACGCCGTGGGAGGTGTTTATCCATGGCGGCAGGACACCAACCGGGCTGGACGTTATCCAGTGGGCAAGGGAGGTAGAGTCGCGGGGAGCAGGAGAGATACTTCTCACCAGTATGGACTTCGATGGCACAAAAAACGGTTTTGACATTGCGTTAAACAGGGCGGTGTCGGAGGCCGTCGATATCCCCGTCATCGCTTCCGGAGGCGCCGGTAAACTGGAACATTTTTATGAAGTATTTACCCAGGGGAAGGCGGATGCAGCTCTGGCCGCATCCATCTTCCACTATAAAGAAATTGCCATAAGGGAAGTGAAGGAATATTTGGCACAGAAGGGGATTGAGGTAAGAATTACGTAGCGATTTATATGGTACCCGCAGTGATACATGGTGATTCTCCGTTTCTCCATTTGCCCAGGGAGTTTTTGACGTTCTCCTTAAAAAAAAGGTCTCTATACCGAGGATTCACCACCACCTTTGTTGATACATTAACGCCACAAACGAACGGCGTCCTTTAGTGCGTCAATCAGCCTCATGTTCTCCACCCTTGTCCTTACTGCCACACGGAAATAGGTGTCGTCAAGCCCGACAAAATTGGAACAATCGCGTATGGCGATACCGTACTCCAACAACTGTGTGCGCAAGGCAGGCGCAGTCGTTTTTCCCCCGGTGATTTTGATGAAGAGGTAATTGGCCGTTGGCTGATACGGAGAAAGGCCGCTGATTTGAGATAGCCCGTTAAACAAGAATGCCTGCTCCTCAAACACGAAAGCCCTCGTCCTGGAAACAAATTCAACGTCTGCGAGGGCGGCCAGGGCGGCCAATTGCGCCAGGGTGTTTACCGTCCAGGGTTCCTTCTGCGCCATCATCTTTTCTACCCGGTCTCCATGCGTAACCAAATAACCGATCCTTAGGCCGGGAAAGCCGTAAAATTTGGTGAGGGACCTGACAACGACCAGGTTCTGCAAGGCGCTCGCCTCGTGAACGACGCTATACCTTTCCGGCTTATCGACAAAATCAATGAACGCCTCGTCTATCACAAAGGTTACCCGGGGATACCGTTTTACCATATCCAAAATAACGGTCTTTTCCACCAATTGCCCCGTTGGGTTGTTGGGATTGCAGAGAAAGGCCATTTCCACCTTATCGTCTTCAAAAAAGGCGTTATGATACTGAAAGCGGAAACCCTCTTCTGCCTTGAGCACGCAATTTATCACCGCGGCGCCGCTGCACCTCAGCGCCTCGGCAAATTCATTGAAAGTGGGCTGAAAAACCACGCCCTTCGCCGGTTTGCTCGCCCGTGGGATTAAGTAAAACAACTCGGTTGAGCCGTTTCCCACCAGGATTTCATGTTCCGCGTGGCCGATCTTTTGAGCAATGCCGCTTTTTAAAGCGGAGCAATCAATATCAGGATAATGCTTTATTTCGTCAAAATGTTCCCATAGTACCTTTCGAACCTCTGCGGGATAGCCGAGGGGATTGATGTTTGCGCTGAAATCGATGATGTTGCTTCCGTCATTACGAATAGCCTTTATATTGCCGCCGTGACCTTTAAACATACCTTGTTAGCTGTTTACTCCTCCATACCAATTGTTGAATGTCTGCCCGGTAATTGTTGCGTTAAAAACCTTCTTGCCTCTGCAATGGTAAGCGGGAGTCTCTCCATGGGAAGATGGTCGTTGTCCCTCAATGCCTGCATTAATTGGGCAATCTGGGGAAGTTCCAGACAGGCGTGGTTTATTTCGTCAATATGGGAAAACACCTCTTCCGGCGCGCCAACCCGGAGGATATTCCCCTGATACATAATCGCCAGCCGATCCATATAAACCGGCGCTAAATCTACGGCATTCGTCGCCATAATCACCGTAATGCCGTGCCGTTTATTCAGGTCTTTGAGCAACGTCATAATAGCGGTCACGCCGGCAGGGTCAAGGCCGCAGGTAGGCTCGTCCAAAACCAGCACGTCGGGTTTCATAGCCAGCACCCCTGCAATGCAGACCCGTTTCTTCTGCCCAAAACTTAAGGCGTCCACCGCCTTATCCGTATATGGACGCATTTCCACCAAAGACAATGCCTCTTCCACTCTTTGCGCAACCTCGTCTTTCGGCAAACCCAGATTCGTAGGCCCAAAGGCCACGTCGTCCCATACCGACGGGGCAAATAACTGATCATTCGGGTCCTGAAAGACCATGCCGACCTTTTGAAACACCTCTCGCTCAGGATATTTATGCAGGGGTTTTTGTCCTAATACCACTTCGCCCGCCGACGGTTTTAACAAGCCGTTTAGGTGTTTTAACAAGGTTGTTTTACCCGACCCGTTTTGTCCTAGTATGGCAAGGAATTCACCCTTGAGAATATCCAGGGACACACCCTGCAGGGCGCACGTGCCATCATGATACTGATATCTGAGATTTCTCAGTTGCACTATCACCATACCCGTAAACTTCCTGAATAAACAAGAATAACGAATATGAAAACCATGCCCAGGCCGATGAAGCAGCCTTTTGTGCGTAACGGGGGCAGGGATGCCGTCGCTATCACACCGCCTTCGTAGCCCCGCACGCGCATGGCCTCGTACGTGCGTTCCGACCTTGCAAAGGTGCGGATGATAAGCATCCCGCCCAGCGTACCCAGTGATTGCAGCATTTTTTTCCAGGAGGCGTGCCCCAGCCGTGATTTTTGGGCAGTCCACATAGCCGCCACCTCATCCAAAAACAGAAAAATATAGCGATACATAAAGCTCAGCAATTCAACAACCGTGTTGGACACACAAAAATACCGCAACCCCGCGCACAAGCGACTAATCGTTGTGGTTAAAGAAAAGAGGATTACCAGTGAAACACCGCCCATCACCTTGCAGCAGGCATACGCCCCATTCCGCAGCCCTTCTTCCTTTATGGCAATTTTGTGTCCCATAATAAAGATGGACGCCCAATCCCTTTCCCCCTCATGCAGGCTTCTGATCATTAGGATAAAAACGGCCAGCAACAAGGGCAGGGACAAAGCCCGGAGGATGGTGGCGGGCGGCACCCTAATCGTGGAAAGCAAGGCAAAGGATAATGAAAGGAGTCCTAGCGGGATGAAGTAATTTCTTGCCAGCAAGTTGATGGTTAATAAAAAAACAAGGTGGAGCAGTTTTATCCGCACGTCGATCCTGGTTAACCAATTATCCTTGCGGGCGTAAACGTCAGAAAATGCGTGGTGTAAAAATTCCATTACATTAGGTTTCCGGTGACTTTTGACGAAAATAACAGGCCGCTCCTACGGAGCTAAATACCTTGATTCTTGCTTAATGCTACAAACAGGTCGCCCCTTTGGGGCTAGACAAACGGTGGCAATCCAGCATGACATTGTCTGTTCGAAAGGCATTTAACCTTCATCCTTAACACCTGATCAGTTACAGCCTATTTATTCTCATAAAAAAGCTTTCGCGCATTAAACCCAATAACAAATCCGCCGACAACCCCAGCGAGGGTAAACACAAAGAGAAGCAGGTCTCCCTTGTCGGTGTTGATATACGGATCGCGCGGCGGACGGCCATATTTTTCCGCATATTTCCCGACGATGCTTACGTCGATACCCGTCCATGCCCCGTTTCCGCCCGTTTGCACGGCAGGCGCGTCCTTTTTTTCAGCAGGCGCTTCGGCAAACGATATGGCGGCAAACAGCGCCGGCAATATCATAACAAGCGCAAGACATCGCAGCCGCAGACAAAGACCGCGCATCATTTTTTCGTAGTGTTTCATAAGATTTATGCAATAATAGCCTGACATACCGTTTTCATCCGGCCACACTCTTGGTGGCACAGGCATCTTGCCTGTGCTTGAATGTTCTAAAGATTATAAAATATATACTTTCTGATCGCTTCCCAATGAGGCATGTATTTTGTAAATTCAAATTCTTTCACAGGCTGGAAGCCTGTGCCACCACCGGATAAGGTGGGCAATGCCCACCCTGCACAGATACAACTCAATTATGCCTTGTATCCCCTTTTATCACCTTAAGATCCAACAAAATAGCCGGTCTTCGTTTATTGATAAAGACCATCACAAATCCCACTACAACGCCCTCAACAATGCACAAAACCCCTTGTGACGTCAGCATAAACATGCCAAAAATCTCTGCCGTTGCCTTGAAACATGACCCACCTTTATTGATTACCAACAACCCTAGCTCTATGGACGTCCCCAAATAGGTGAACAGATCGGAAACCACCCCTGCAAGGAATCCACACCAAAATAGCGACATCCGTGACCGCTGTGCCAGCTTGAAAGCGAAGTAGCCGGAGAATGAGCCGAGAATGCCCATCGAAAACACGTTGCCGCCCAGGGTTGTTAAACCGCCGTGCGCAAGGAACAGCGCCTGGATCAGCAAGGCAATAGCCGCCACCAACACACTAACGAATGGGCCGAGCAGCACGGCGCTCATCCCTGTGCCGCAAGGGTGGGAGGTGGACATGCCGTTTAAGGCAATAACGGGAATAGGAAAACAGGAAAACACAAATACCGCCGCCCCCAACATCCCCGCCAACGGCAAATAGCTCGGCATAGCCTTTTTCTTCCGCTTTACCTGATAGACGCCGATCCCCACAAATGGCGCAGAGACGGCAAACCAGGTAGCAACCCATTGAACAGGTAATATTCCTTCCGTTATATGCATCGCAGATACCGTCTTTCTATAAATAAAAAACTTTGCAGGTTCAAATTTTGCCTTCGGCAACCATTAACATCATAGTGGTAATTCATGAATTGCCACTGAATGTCGAATATCGAACAAGGAATTTCGAATTATGAAGTTTTATTACCCACTTCAACATTCGATATTCCTTGTTCGATATTCGATATTAATTCTCTCCAGAACGATTACAATACAGCGCTGGCACAATGTCTCATCCTGCAGTATTCCCCTCATTGGCAGGGGTGCAGGGATGGGTTGTCCTATCGCATTGCTATTATCACACCAACCCGTAAACCCGTTTAAAAACAAAAAAACCCATACCTTCAATGGGGAAGATATGGGTTTTTTTGTAGGTGGGACAGAGGTTTTAGCCTCATCCCTAACAAATTATAGCAACCGTGTAAATACAATACATTACCATAAGGTGTCAATGCGAACAACGTAAGCCGTTACACCGGATGTTGCAAAGGGGAGCAATCCTTGTTTTGAGATTGCTGCTTTGCCATCCCGGCAGCGACATCCTTTTTTGCGTTTACTATAAACAAACCTTCACCCTCTTTACCTTCGAAGACTACGTGAAGCAACGACAGGCAGGTCTTCTGGCTTCCGGATCGTCCTACTAATCACCCCTTCCCACTCCATTGGCAGAGAGCAGTGGCATGGTGAAATTTGTCCCCGGATACAGCGGCGGGTCCGCTCCTCATCTCATTTCAAGCACATGAGATATGTGGATTCCCTTTTATTCTCACGCATTACATACGAAAGAATTACCTGTAGTTGATTTTTCGATATTGAAAGAGCGCTTCAACTATAAAACCACGAACGGTGGGTGATTCTACTGTAAACGGCGACCATTTGTCAAATTAAATGTTTAAGTGTTTTTTGACAATTTATTTTTTCAGACAGCTTCTATACTTTCCTATATCCTGAGCAGAAAAGCATGGGCACAGAGTCCGGCGCCAAAGGCCGCCATGACGCACCAATCGCCTGGTGCAACCCCTTTCTTTAATATCTCCTGGAGCACGAAGTACACGGTTGGTGAAGACATGTTTCCATACCTGGCTAAGATATTGCGGGTTACCTGCATTTGTTCCTCACGAAGTCCTAGTTCGTCTCTGACTGCGTTGATTACCTTTTCACCCCCTGGATGAAAAGCCCAATGCCTGATATCTTCAATTTGCAATCCGTTGGATTTCAAAAGATCCGTCACTACCATTGCAACCGTTTTACTTGCTATTTCCGGTAAGGCAGTGGAAAGCTGATTGTGAAGTTGTCCGTTCTTGTAAACGTAGCGTATATCCTCGCGGTTTTTAGTATTATACTGATTAGCTGAGGCAACCAGTTCCAATCCTCCGGGACGATGCCGGAGTACCGATGCTGCCGCGCCATCTGCAAAGATTGCATTTGAAATGATTAAACTCATATCATCCGTCATCTGAAATGTGGCGCTGCAGATTTCCACAGACACACTTACTACCACGCCATCGCCGTGTCCATTTACGATGTCTTTGCTCATTTGTAAGTTTGGAATAGCCCCCCCACAACCACTGCCGACCAGGTCATGCGCCCGTATCCGCTCCGAAAAGCCCAGCCTTTCTATGAGATACGTGGATATGCCAGGACAAATGTATCCTGTACAGGTGTTGACCACCAAACCTGATACCTCGTTAACGGTTAATCCTGCCTGAGATAGGGCATTAACAATTGCCCGGGCAGAAAGGTCTACTGCCCATTTTGTGAAACGGGCAATACGGCTGTCCGGGTCTTCATTTATGAGGCATTCGATGCTTTCGATAGCAAGATGTCGATGTGATACGCTTGGATGAGCAAATACCTTGTGCAAGATCGCAAGGCTTCTTTTGCTCAGTTTGTTCGAGTAGTGTTTTACGAGAAAGGCCTCTGCCTGGGACTGGTCTATACTATACGGTGGCAGAGCAACCGACGTCGATGCTATATACACCTTTCCCTTTGCAGCGTTTATGGATGAATTTTTGTTATTATTTGCCATTCTGTCGTCCTTAAGTATCTATTCCAAAAAACCTGAGTCCGCGCCGAATAAGGCGGGTGTGCCGCCAAAGAGGGGGTTTCGCCCCCAACCGGTATCCCAGACGGTTTATTATCGGCAGGAACGATAGGCCGATGGTGGTTGATCCGATATAGTTCATGTGCGTGGCAAGGGCTTTGTGCATTTCCTGTGTCAGCCAGTCAAGGTCAAGGCCGGGGGAGAAGTAAAATACCGGTTCCAGCATTTCATTGGGGAGGATGTCCAAAACTCCTTCCTTTCGCGCCCGCTGTTCAAGTTCCGTTCCCGGATATATGCGTATTCCCATATTGAAAAATGCTACGTCCTTTGGACGGATGTTTTGTTCTGCAAAACGTAATGTTTCCTGGATTGTTGTCTTTGTTTCACCTGGTCCGCCAAGCATAAATATCCAGAGGCACGGCAGGTGGTGCCGCTTTATAACCTGGGCTGCGTGATAGACATGTTCGGCAGTAAAACCCTTATGAAGCCCCGCCAGGACAGTATCAGATGCACTTTCAACGGTGACGCCAATGCCAACAAAACCCGCCCGCTCCATTGCCGTAAGAAGGGCATCATCGACAAAAAGCGGGTTCAACTCAAGACTTTGGAGACGGACGTTAAGCCGAATTCCGGCAAGGTGTTCACACACAGCTAGCGCATGGTCATACGGAGAATTAAATACATTGTCAACGAATTCAATGTCCCGCAGCCCCGCAGCAGCCAGGCGCCTGATGGCCTCAAACACGGCACGGGAATCGCATAAACGGTAGTCATGTCCCTCGATTTTCCGATAGGTACAATATACACATTTGAAGTGGCATCCTAGTTTGGTTTGAATGGGAACGGTAGCTAACCTTGAGAGATAAGCCTGAACGTCAATCCACCTATGGAAGTCCGGGACAAGGCATCCATCCGAAAAACGTACCCCATAGCCGGAGTTTTTCCTGAAGACATTATCCTCCAGCCATGCAATACCGGCAACCTGATTGGGCGCCTTCCCTTGTGAGAGCGCCTCTAGTAACTGGGGAAAAACAACTTCTCCATCGCCCAACACTGCCCAGTCTGCAACGGTGTAGCGAAGCAATTCTTCAGGCATTACGGCAACCGCAGCGCCACCAAGGACGAGGGTTGCATCTGTCTTGCTGCGAATTGTTTTTATTATCTGATCCAAATCTTTAAAGAACGCTACGGGGCGCTGCATATCATTGTTGTCAATGTTGCGGACGGAAAGACCTACTAAATCCGGACTTGTTTTATTGAGTTCCGACTCCAGGGCTTGCAGAGGATATTGTTCAAACATCAGGTCCAACGCCACGACACGGTGTCCGGCGCGTTCAACAGCCTCTGCAACCAGACACGCGCCCAAAGGCATGACAGGCGTAGGGTTGCTATACCGATTGGTAATAACAATAAGGATATTCACCGTTATTGCTTCTTTTGCAGCTTGAGTCCTACCTCTGCAAGACGTCGCCCTAATGCGCGGCAAATCACGGCCTCCTGCGGATCGATTTCTCGCTTACTGTCTACTCCTGCGATGTGACCGGGCCCGTATGGAGAACCGCCACCCTGAGTAGTGAAAAGTTCTTTGACTGAATACGGTACGCCT
>Ga0315281_10004192_pt1 | contig 21005 bp, 18 predicted proteins | sample YL17G07_0_MG_FD_204540 | JGI IMG/M metagenome (GOLD analysis project Ga0315281, IMG submission 204540) | Sediment microbial communities from Yellowstone Lake, YNP, Wyoming, USA - YL17G07_0 | ecosystem: Environmental > Aquatic > Freshwater > Lake > Sediment | place: USA: Wyoming | collected...
CCATCTGGATGGCGGGGCACGTGTCGGTCCCTCTGTATTCGACGCTGTCTTCGGAAACCGCGCGCAAGATCCTCGAGCACAGCGAATCGCGGCTGCTGTTCGTCGGTAAACTGGACGACTGGCCGGCGATCAAGGCCGGCGTTCCGGCCGGGATGCCTTTGATCGAGCTGCCGCTGGCGCCGGACACGGGCGCGCTCAAGTGGCAGGACGTGATCGAGCGGTCCGCGCCGCTTGCGCAGATCCCGCGGCGCGATCCGGCCGAACTCTCCACGATCATTTACACTTCGGGCACGACGGGCGCGCCCAAGGGCGTGATGCTCAGCTTCGGCGGGATGGTCGCGGCGATGGTCGCCGACACTGCGCTCGATGTCAGGACGACCGACCGCTATCTGTCTTACCTGCCCCTGGCGCACAGCTACGAGCGCTATGCGGGCGAGGGCGTCGGCATTTTCTTTGGCTTGCACCTGTATTTTGCGGAATCACTGGATAGCTTCCTGCAGGATCTGCAGCGCGCGCGGCCCACGTTGTTTTGCTCGGTGCCGCGCCTGTGGATGAAATTCCAGTCGGGCGTGCATGCAAAAATGCCGGCGCCGAAACTGAAGACACTGCTGTCGGTTCCAATCGTCAACTGGCTGGTGCGCCGGAAGATCCTCAAGGGTCTGGGCTTGGACCAGGCGCGCTATGCCTTCTCCGGAGCGGCGCCGCTGGCGCCGGACGTGATCGACTGGTATCGCCGGCTCGGCCTCGAGCTGCTCGAAGGCTACGGCATGTCGGAAAACCACTCCTACTCGCACGCCTCGGAGCCCGGTGACGCGCGCAGCGGCTACGTCGGCCGGTCGCGTCCGGGCGTCGAGACGCGCCTGAGCGAGCACGGCGAAGTGCTGGTGAAGAGCCCCGGCATGATGATGGGCTATTTCAAGGCCCCCGAACTGACCGCCGAAGTCATGACGGCCGACGGATTCTTGCGCACCGGCGATCGCGGCGAACTTGACGCGCAAGGGCGGCTGCGCATCACCGGGCGCATCAAGGAATTGTTCAAGACCAGCAAGGGACGCTATGTCGCCCCTGCGCCGATCGAGAACCAACTGCTGAATTCCGGCCTGCTCGAGCAGTGCTGCGTGACGGGATCGGGTTTTCCGCAGCCGCATGCAGTGGGCGTGCTGGCGGAGAATCTGCGCGCGCTGCTGGACGCGGGGCAGGTGACGCAGGCCGAACTGACGCAACAGCTGAAAACGCTCCTCGATAAAGTTAACGGCGAGCTCGAATCGCACGAGCGGCTGCAGTTCATCGCCGTCGCGAACCACGCATGGGCCATCGAAAACGAATTCCTCACGCCGACGATGAAGCTGCGCCGCGCGCGCATCGAGGAGCACTACGGGCCTCTCGCGGAGCGCTGGTACGCGGCCGGGCAAGGTGTGGTCTGGGAGTAGGTCGTCCCGGCACGCGGCGCGGCGCGCCGGCCCATCGGTTTCCATAGCCAGCGGGCGCTTCGGGCGCGCCAGCCTATTTCACCAGGGCAGCCGCCTGGTTCGAGAGTTCGATCGCGCGCGCGTAGTTCTTGCGCGCGCTGTTGCCCCAGTATTCCTCCAGCGCCGTCACCTGTTTGGTCTTTTCGGCGTCGCGCTTGGTGTTGCGGTAGAGCGCGAGGAACTCCTTGTCCTTTGCCTTCAGTTCGCTCACCACCGGTGAATAGGCGAGCTCGCGCGCTTCCTCGAGCAGCTTCGCCGCCTGTGGAAGCTCCTTGCCGGCGAGCTTCACGGCGGCGCTGTTGATCGCCTTGGCCGCCTGCGTCAGTTCCTTGTGGCGGAACGTGATGGTCTGGTCGAACAGCGAGCTCACCACGTAGTAGCGCGATTCGGACAGATCGGAATCGAAATTTACCTTGGGCTTGATCTTGCCGGTGAACGGATTGGGAAATCCGGCTGGGGCCTTGGCGTAGACGCTCGGCAGCACCGGCAGGCGGCTGATCTGCGGATCGAACAGCAGTTCCTGGCCTTCGGCCGAGAGCGTGTAATGGATAAACTTTTTCGCGTTGTCCGCGTTCTTCGCGCCGGCGACCAGGCCGATATTGGCGGGCACGATGGCGGTCACCGACGGATAGACGAATTCCGTGGGAAAGCCGGAGGACTTGGCGGCGAGCCCGAAGAAATCGATCACCAGCCCGATGCCATACTGGCCGCTGTTGACGCCGTCGGGCACGCCGAAGCTGCGCTCGGTGATCGCGGCGCAGTTGCCCGAGATCATCAGCATCTGGCGCCAGCCTTTTTCCCAGCCTTCGCCCTGCAGGATGGTCTCGACCGTCAGGTGGGTCGTGCCCGAGCGCGACGGCGAGGACATGGCGACGTGGCCGAAATAGACGGGTTTCGCCAGGTCGGCCCATTCCTTCGGGGGCGGCAATTTGTTCGCCTTCAGATAGCGAGTGTTCCACATGATGCCGTAGCCGGCGAGCGCCTGGCCGAGGTAGTAACCGTTGGGGTCGTTGATCGGGTAGTTGCCGATTTTGGCGGGCACTTCCTTTGCCGGCGACTCGAGCTTGACCAGCAGCTTCTCCGCGGCGAGCACCGCGAAGGCGTCGGGCGCCGACACCCAGAACACGTCGGGCTTGTTATTGGCGGGCGCTTCGCGAATGTAGGCTACGCCGGCGGGAGTGGGCTTGTTGAGGATCTCGACTTTGATGCCGGGATTGCGCGCCTCGAACGCCTTCTTGTAAGCCGCGGTCAGTTCCTTCGGAAACGAAGTCACGATGACCACCTGCTGCTGCGCCGGCGCCGGGACGGCGAAGGACAGGGCGAGCGCCGCGCACGCGAGGCGCAGGAAGTTTGTAACTGAGGCGTTGGTCATGCTGTTTCTCCTTTGCGACCCGTTTGATTACGCAAGCCCCAGCGCATGTGCGGCTTCGTTCACGCGCTCATCGAAGGCCAGCAGCCGTACCGGCCTGCGCGTGGTTCGGGCAAGCCACCTGGCACTGGCAAGTTGAATTGCGTCGAATCCGCGCAAGGCATGGGATTCCGCCAACTCCCCCGCCTGACGAACGACTTCCTCCGACACTTCGACTTTGAGAACCTCGACATAGTCGGCGTCCAGGGCGGCGACGCGCTTGCGGTGCTCGGCGCGGGTGGTGCGCTTCTCGCGCAACACTCGAGCCAGCGCGGCGCGCGCCTCCGCATACTCAATCCGCGAAATGGCGACCAGCTCCGCCGACTGCACTGCCGCGATCACTTCCTGCGTGCCGCGCTCGTCGACATACAACTTCAGCCATGCGGAGGTGTCGAGGTACAGAATCAACGGCGATCCTCGGAAACAATATCGGAAACCGGGCGGCGCCCGGAGACCGGCTTCGGCGCTTTCATACCGCCGGGCTTGCCGCCGCGCCAGCTTATCCCCGGCGTGTTGCACAGTTTTTCCAGGAAACGATCGGCCGTCGCCGGCACAATACGCGCGACTTCGCGATTGTGGTTCTTGACGATGATCGTGTCGCCGGCCTCCACGCGTTGCAGGTACTCGCTGAGGTGGGCCTTGAGCTCGCGGATGTTGGTATCCATATGTGGTTACTTTATCGAAATAGTGACTACATTATGACCGGTTTGAGGTTCTCCGTAAAGACTCATGTTGTTTGACCGGGCCTGAGGCAGAAGATGTGGCACGGAATAGCCGCCTTCGTCACGCGGTGGTACCATTCCGCCATGATTGACTGGTCCTCCTGTTCAGCGGTGGAGCGTGATCCGGAACGCGTCAGCGGCGCTTGGGTGTTCTGCGGTACCCGCGTGCCCGTGGCTGCGCTGTTTGAAAATCTTGAAGACGGTGCGCTGGTGTCCCAGTTCGTGGAATGGTTCCCTGGAGTGACGCTGGAGCAGGTTCGCACGGTCCTGGAGCACGCCGCGCGGAGTGCATTGGCTCCCGCCTAAGTGCGCATACTTTTCGACCAGGGCACCCCTGTCCCGTTGCGGCAGTTGCTGATGCACCACGAAGTGACGACGGCCTACGAGCGCAACTGGTCAAGTCTGACGAACGGCGAGTTGCTCGATACAGCTGAAAAGCAAGGCTTCGACGTACTCGTTACCACGGACTCGAACCTCAAGTATCAACAGAATCTGAAGTCTCGACGCATCGCCGTTGTCGTGCTTTCCACGCCGAGCTGGCCACGCATCCGGCGCGCCGTTGCCAAGGTTGTTGGTGCGGTTGACGCTGCGGCCAAAGGGAACTACACAGAAGTCGAGATCCCCTGAGAACGACGACCATTCAATAGCCGCTTCCGCATTTCAGTGTTGATTTTGCGTTGTGCGACGCATCAGCGAACGCGGTCACCTTGAACCTGCAGATTTGATTGTCCCAGTCCGGCCATGAAGCGACGCTCGGGAAATCTCTCCTTACCGGCCGCTGATCTTGTGAGGTCGCCCGTTACCGGTCACTGGAAAGCAAGCGCTCAATTTGTTGGATTAAAGGTCGGGTGTGCAGCGGGGACCGGCCACTGCCCTTACGAAGGCGAACTCACCCTGTCGGCCAAAAGCCGCCCCTGGCGGTTACATTTGAAAAATTATTTGAGGTGAAACACAAGGTCCGCTTTGTAGAACTTGGTCCAACGCGTGCTCCCGGCCACGAACAGCCACTGGGACGAACCAAAAACAGCGGCAACCAAGGGCCGGTCTTCATCTCATTGCCGCCCTACAGAACGAGGGAGAGGTCCATATACGGTCACTCAACGGCGCTGGAATTCCCTCGTTTTGGCTATTACTTCAGGCGACCCGGATATACCCCATCATTCCCGTCTCCTGATGTTCGATGATATGGCAATGAAACATCCAGTCGCCAGGATTATCGGCCACGAAAGCCACCTCAGCTTGTTCGTCCGGCAGCAGTAGCAAAGTGTCGGTGTAATGCGCCGGCCGGTTCTGCTTGTTAGAACGAAGGAACTTGAAAGTGTGGCCGTGAATGTGGATCGGGTGGGAAAACTCCGAGCTGTTCTTCAACAAAAAAATATAGGAACGGTCCCGTTCTAGCACGGCAAGCGGCGGCGGCAAACGGGAATGATCGCGTTCCGGCCAGGCATGATCGTTGATCGTCCAGAAGGTTCGCGAGTTGGTGCAAATCTCTCCGAGCGGACCGTAGGCACTGTCGTCCGGTGCGGCAACGAGTCGGCCGGTATCGCTGGCATGGAAAGCGAAGGCCAGCCGTGTCGCCGCTTTGAGGTCGGGCTCAGGAATCCTGCCGGCGCGCAGAGGCGCGGGGGAAAAGTGTCCCTTGCGTCGCGGCTCGCCGCTGCCGACGAAATGCGCCAGTTCAACCCGCTCTCGCGTCGAGCGGTCAACCAGACGGGCGATCCTTGTTCCCTGCGGGGCGCGCAGCACGATGTCGATGCGTGTGGCGGGCGCCATCGGCCAACGCGACAACGGCACGGGCGATACAGCGATGCCGTCGATGGCGATGATCGCGGCCTCGGCCCCCTCCACACCGACCTGCATGATCCGCGTTGTATCGGCGTTGATCAGCCGCAGCCGGCAGTCCCCTGAGGCAGGAAGCGCGATTTCCGGATTGACGGCACCGTTGACACTGCGCAGGGGGCCGAACGTGCCCGCGCGACCCGCGCCGCGCAGCGTGAAAAAGGGGGAGAACTCGCCGACTGCGGGATCGACGTGCCAGTCACGAATGACCAGCACCTGGTCGGCGTCATAGGGCTCAGTAGTGTCGCCGTCGATGATGAGAATCCCAACCAGCCCGCGGCCGAGCTGCTCCACCGTGTTGCAATGGGTATGAAAGAAGAAGGTGCCCGTATCGGGCGGAACGAAACTGTAATGAAAGGTTTCGCCCGGCCGCACCGGCGCCTGGACGAGATAGGGAACGCCGTCCTGATCGTTGGGAAGGCGGATCCCGTGCCAGTGAATCGACGTGATCTCACCTGGCCGTGGCAGCCGGTTTTCCAACTTCGCCTCCAACCGATCGCCCAGATTGAGGCGGATCAGCGGCGGCCACTTGCCGTCGGCGAAGGTCCAAAGCGGTAGTGCGTGCCCGCCGAAGCAGGGGAGCGCGTTCGGACGCTCGGCCGCGCTTAGCCGGACCGCCACCGTCTTGCCGGTTCCCGGTTCGGCGGCGGCGCCGAGTCTTGGCGTGTATCGGGCCTGCGCGCCCGCACCGCCCAGTGCTGCTCCGGCAACGATGCCGGCGGCGCTGGCGAGGAACTGCCTTCGGTTCAGCATCGGTTCACTGGTTACGCCCGGCGTGTCTGCACGCAAGCATGCCTACTTGAACGTGTTCTTCTGGAACTCGGTGCGCTCGACGACACGATTGATCGGCGGGATAGTATGCAGGAAGGCGATCACAGCGTCCAGATCGCCGTTCGTCATGTTCTTGAAGAACGGGAACGGCATCGGCGGCGACAGGTGCCGGCTGTCCGGGCGGATGCCCTGGGTCAGCGCCTTCTTGATGTCAGCATCACTCCACTTGCCAATGCCGGTCTCCGGGTCCGGGGTGATGTTGGGAGTCATCACCGTTGCGCCCGGCGCCAGCGTGAGAAGGAAGCCGCCTGAGCCGAGGTTGTGTTCCGGATCGGGCGCACCGTGCGCGTCAGGGCCGGAGTGACACTCGAAGCAGTGCGCCAAAGCGGTCGCAATGTAGCGGCCATAGGCGACTTTGTCTTTCCTCGACGGCGCGGGCAGGCCCTTTGCCGGCGGCATGGCCTGCTGCGGGAGGTTGTATTTAGACTGGGGAACCTCGTGGTGGATCGGCTTGATCGTGTGCAGAAAGGCCACAATGGCCTTCACGTCGCTGTCCGACATGTTGTTGAACGTCGGCACCGGCATCGGCGGGAAATTGATCTTGCCCTCGCGGGTCTTACCCTCGCGAATCGCAGTGATGATCTGCGCATCAGTCCAAGTGCCTATGCCGGTGTCCTTGTCCGGTGTGATGTTCGCAGTGTAGACCTCGAAAGCTGGGTCAACGATTTTGAAGCCGCCGGCGTAACTCATGTTCGGCAGCAGCGCCATGTCCGGTCCGCGCGGAGTGTGGCAGTTGGCGCATGCGACCGCGCCATTGGCAAGATACCGGCCGCGCTCCACCTCTTTGCTACTTGCCGCCTTGGCTGCAGATTTTGCCGGCGTGTCGGCGGCGATGGATGAAACCGGAATCGCGGCACATGCCAGTGCCAGGATGATTTGCGATAGACCTTGCATTTTCTTGTTCATTTCCCTCTCCTCCTTGTTAGGCCCCGTCAATTGCGGGGCCAGTTATACCGCAGAGTCCGGCTGAAAGCTTGCCGCACCAAAACTATTTGAGGCTCGGATCATCGATCCGAGGACTTTGCTCCATCGCTACACATTGATCGCAAAGCCGCTTCTGTTAGACCAGAACATTTCTTTCATTTTGTGATCCCTTGTTGTGAGTTGGAAAGCGGGACTTGCAGCGATACATCTGCACCAAACTTGCGCGTTCACTTACCGTCTCCTCTCTTGTGGAAACCTGACGAATACAGCTGCCATCGGATGCACCTCTATACAAGGTTTTGGATTCAAGCGAGCGGAGTGTCATGCCGTGTTCGCGGCTCTTGCGGCGGTCGCCCAACGGCGCAGCTTTTCGCGCGCGCCGTTGGTGGCCGGGTCCATCGCTGCGTCATGGCCCGGTTGCTTCGCACACAACTCGATCACGTAACCATTGGGATCGCGAAAGTAGATCGATTCGAGGAAGCCGTGATCGGCGACGCCGCGCGAATCGATACCTTGCGCGGCGGCCTTCGCCCGCATCTTCTCCAACACGGCACTATCGACTTCAAGCGCGAGGTGCAGGTCGAAGTCGTGCTGCATCTTGAAGTCGAACGGTGATTCCGGTACGTCGAAGAACGCCAGATACGAGCCATCGTCCAACCGGTAGAAGGTATGCAAGGCGCGGACTGTGCGACCGGTTTTTGTCTCGTTAATTTCGAGCGTACCGGCTAGCGGCAATCCGAGGAAATCCTCGTAGAAGCACCGCGTCTCCTCCGAGTCGCGACAACGGTAGGCATTGTGATGCAGTTTGCGGATCATGGCGTGTCTCCTTGAAGTGGGTGTCACGGGACGAACGTTAGCGGTCATTGGTTTGTCTATAGTGAACTGCCGTCCGGCCTATTGGCTTCATCCCAGCCGTGACGCGTTCGCATCCAGCCACGAACGAAACGACTGCAGTACCGGATTGAGGGCCCGCGAACCCTCGGTAGGGCGACTGTTGGAGAAATGATCGTCGAACTCCTGGTAAAACTGGAACATGTTGCCAAGGTCTTCCGCACCCGGAAAACCAAAGCCGCGGTATTGCGCCGGTGTGGGCGCAACGTAAGCAACATCGTGGCCCATGGCCTTGCTTAGTTCAGCCGCCATCTCGGCGCCAGTCAAATGATCACCAGCAATGCCAATGGTCTTTCCGATGGCATCATCGCCTTGTTTGAAAATCCCGTAGGCGCAGCGGCCAATGTCCTCGGCGGCGATGCCGGACAATCTTTTGTCACCCATGGGCAAGGTGAAAGTCCAGCGGCCATCGTCACCGCGCTTGGGGCCCATGCCAAAGTGAATCAAGTTCTCCCAGTAAAACGAGGCCAGCAAAAACGTGGTGGGCACGCCAGCCTCGGTGAAGCGGGCGTCTGATTCACCCTTGGCATCAAAGTGCGGCACCTTGTACTTTCCCATAAGGGTGGGCATCCGCTCGTCGTCCAGAGGAACCCACTTTCTCGTGTCCTCAAGCGTGGACCACACTGCGTGCTTCAGCCCCACTGCCTTAGACGCGCGCGCCATGTTGGCAACTTGCGCAGCTTCCTTTTCCGGCGAAAAGTGGTCCCAAAAGAAAGTAACGAAATACGCGCCATGCGCGCCGGCCAATGCGCGCTCAAGGCTGGCCTGATCATCGGCATCGGCCGCGACGATTTCAGCGCCGAGCCGGGCCAATTCAATCGCCTTGGCCGAGTTGACATTACGGGTAATAGCGCGCACCGCGAAGCCGCCGTTGGGGTCTGCAAGGATGGCGCGAACGAGTCCGCCGCCCTGGGCACCGGTTGCGCCGAGCACGGCGATGATTTTCTTGCTGGTCATGATGAAGTCTCCTTGTTGTGATGATGCTGGGTTGAGGGAGTTGCGTGGGTGTTAGCACGCTGTCCCGGTTTTGTTGCCTTCCTTGCAGCCTTATTTCTTGCTCAGGTCGCGATACGCGGCGGGCACATTCAGCGACGGATGGACCCAGCCAAACAGCACGTAGCCGCCGAACTCGGGCATCGCGGTTTGCGCCACGGTCTGCTCCAGTGTCAGGCCCTGGTCTATCGCGGCCTGCACCTTATTGCGCACGGTGGAGAGGTAGTCGACATGCCATTTCAGGTCTTCCCGTGTCATTGCCACGCCGTGGCCGGGAATGACGCGTGCATTCGACGGCAGGAAGGCGTAGACGCGCTGCAGCGTTTCCAGCGTGGCGACCAGATGGCCGTCCAGCAGCCATGGCAGCGCCGGCTTGGACGCGATCACCGGATTGCCGGTCCACATCACTTTCGATTGCGGTTCCCACACCCACAGGTCGCCGCCAGTCTGTCCGAAACCGAAGTCGATCACGTCCACCCGCTTGCCGCCCAGGTCCAGGCTCAGCGTTGCGCCCGGCGCCACCAGGATGTCGCCGGGGCGCGCCTTGATCGGCTCGATACCCCGGCCGCTGCCGAGGTTCTTGATCATGAAGGCCTTGTCCTCGTCCAGGTGCTGGTCCACGTAGCTGGCGGCCGAGGCGTGCTGGATGATTTTGACCGACGCCGGCAAATACATATTGCCGTAGGAGTGGTCGCCATGGGCGCTACTATTGAGCGCGTACAGCAGCGGCTTGTCGCCCAGTTTGCGGCTCAGGTCCTGCACCTGCTGGTTGAGGCGCTTGTTGAGCATGGTCTCTATCAGCAAAGCGCCCTTGCTGCCGACGATCAGGCCACCGCTGGTAGCTGCCGCGCCGCCACTGGCGTTCAGGGCACGGGCATTGTCGGCGTAGAAGGCGTAGACGCCAGGCGCCAGCTGGTCGCTGATCATATTGACCTTGTTGCCGTCCCAGATGGGTTCGGCCGCACTTGCGCTGGCGCCGCCCAGCGCAAGCAATACTGCGATGGAGGCCGAAGTCAGTATGCGTTTCATGTAATTCTCCTGGCGGTTAAAAGAAGTGCAAAGAATAGGCTGTGCGGAGTTACAATGGAATTCCAAAAAGCGGCAAGTCTGTCTTGCAAAAACGCACAATGGATGCTCTTACCGACCTGAACGACCTGCGCTGCGTGGCCGCGATCTGCGAGGAAAAATCGCTGTCGGGCGCGGCACGCCGGCTAGGCGTCAACCATGCGACGGTGTTTCGGCGCCTGAATCAGCTGGAAGAGCAGCTGGGCGTGCGTTTGTTCGAACGGGGCGGCGGACGCTATGTGCCGACCGCCGCCGGCGAAGAGCTAGCACGCGCCGGCGCCGCCATGGAGCAGACCGCCGAGCAGTCACTGCTGAAGGTGGCAGGCCGCGACCTGCGCCCCAGCGGCGTGGTGCGCTTGACTAGCACCGACAGCTTTGCGCAAGATCTGCTCAATCCCATTGTGGCGCTGTGCCGACGCCGCTACCCGCAAATCACGCTGCAACTGAGCATCGACCACCAGATGTACAACCTGTCCAAGCGCGACGCCGATATCGCGATCCGACCGGTGATACAAGTGCCGGACTACCTGATCGGCAAGCGCATCGGGCCGCTCGCGCTGGCGGTGTACGGAGCGCCATCGTATCTGGATGACATGCAGGACAAACCATGGGCCGAGCATGAGTGGATCGCGCTGGACGATGCGCAAGACCAGCACCGCACCTTGCTGTGGCTGGCCAAGATCAAGCCACTGGATCAGGTGGGATACCGCATCAACAGTTTCAATGCGATCCGCCAAGCGTGTGTGGACGGGCTGGGGCTATCCCTGATACCTTGCTTCCTGGGAGATGGCCATCCGGGCTTGCGGCGGGTGATGCCACCGGTGACTGAACTGTCGTCAGAGCTGTGGCTGCTGACCCATCCGGATCTGCGAGACACGGTGCGGATACAGGCGGTGTTCAAGATCCTGCAGCAGGAACTGGCGCGGCTTGCGGCAAGGTTGGCCGGTACTTCCTAGGGTTGGTGCCGCCCTCCGCTCTTTCGGCAACACCCTTCCCCTTCGCCCCCGCTGCTTAGGTCAGACGTACAACTGGTCGCTTCGACTGATTGGCATAGCAGCCAACTTGAGTTGCCCTGTGTTCCCGAACTGATCCGCCCTGACTCACTAGACTCTTCTGATCGGCCAGTTTGAAGTAAGTCGAACGGAAGACTAGTGCTACGGCTGCATGCCGGTTTTTTGCATCCGCATTGCGGTCACTGACGCGCCACTAGGGTTCATTAGATTATCGACCGAATTGGCCGGCAAGCCGACGATCACGGCGAGTTGGCGAGCGGCCGCTCCAACTCAGATAGCTGCCCTTTGTGGCATCGAAGGTCGAACGGCTGTTCAGGGTCGACAGCGCCAGTTTGCGATTTTGAAATGCAGACGCTCGCCGGGCTGCCGCCCCCGGCGTAATCAAGCATAATGGCCTCCTGCCTTGGGAGGGGTAATGAACAATCGCCGCAAACTGGTCATCGCGCTTGGCGCAGGTGCGCTCGTTGCGCCGTTTGGCACGTTCGCTCAACAGCAACGCAAAGTCTGGCGGATCGGGTTGCTGAGTTCCGAGTCCGCATCCGGATTCCGGACCCGGGTGGACGCGGTGCGCGCAGGTCTGCGCGACTTCGGCTACGAGGAAGGCAAGAACATCGTCATAGAGTACCGTTGGGCCGAGGGGAAGGATGATCGGCTCCCCGAGTTGGCAGCCGAGCTGGTGCGTCTTAATGTTGATGTTCTCGTTACTCATTCTGTGACCATCCGTGTGGCCAAACAGGCGACCACGACGATTCCGATTATCATGGCGGTCATCGGCGACGATCCCGTTGCCGCGGGCCTTGTTGCCAGCCTCGCGCGGCCTGGCGGAAACATTACCGGATCGACCTTCTTCGCCACGGAACTCTCCGCAAAACGGATCGAAGTAATCAAGGACGCCTTTCCCCGCATCACTCAGGTGGCCGTGCTTTTTGATCCGGGCAGTCGCGCAAGTAAAACGTGGCTCCAGGCGATGGGGACCACAGCACGGTCAGTGAAGGTCACGCTGCATGAATTTCCGGTGCGGGGACCACACGAGTTCGACAGTGCCTTTGCGGCTATGGTCAAAAAGCGAGTTGGTGCGGTCGCGGTTACTGAGCAACCGATATTCCTTGCCAATGCCAAAGCGATTGCCGATCTGGCTGCTAAGCAGCGGCTACCCTTGATAGGTAACGGCGAGGTTGCGGAAGCAGGCGGCGTGATCGGCTACGGGGCGAACCTGCTTGAACTGTTTCGCCGGGTGGGCTTTTTTGTGGACAAGATCCTCAAGGGCGCCAAACCCGGCGTTATCCCTATCGAACAACCAACAAGATTTGAATTGGTGGTCAACATGAAAACCGCTAAGGCCCTCGGCATAAAGTTTCCACAAACATTTTTGCAGCGCGCCGACAGGGTGATTGAGTAGGACCGCGAACGGCCGCTCTTAGGAAATGCGGGCGTCTGCAGTGGGTCGGGAGTGACGATTGGCATTTTTGGAAAGCGGCCGCTGGCCGGTCTACTGTCCCTGGCACAATCAAGCATAATGGCGCCCTACCTTGGGGGGGGTAAATGAACAATCGCCGCAAACTCATCATCGCACTAGGCGCCGGCGCGCTCGCCTCACCGCTCTCGTCTCTCGCCCAGCCGGCAACGAAAATCTGGCGTGTCGGTTTCTTGTCGCCGCGCCACGTGGATTTTGTCAATTCCGACTTCATCTACGGTCCTTTCACGCGGGGCATGCGTGAGCTTGGCTACGTCGAGGGCAAGAATCTCGCGATCGAATGGCGCTCGGCCGAAGGAAACAACGAGCGCTTGCCGGGTCTCGCAACGGAGTTGGTCAATCTCAAAGTAGACGTTATCGTCGCCGCGTCCTCGCCAGGCGCCAGAGCGGCGCAGAAGGCGACCGCCACTATCCCGATTGTCATGGTTAGTGTCGGTGATCCGGTCGGATTCGGGTTCGTCAAAAGCCTCGCGCGGCCCGAAGGCAATATCACCGGCATGTCGAACATGGCCCGAGACGCCCTCGCGAAGCAGATGGAGATGCTGCTCAGCATGGTGCCCAAACTGTCAGGCGTGGCTTTGCTATTGAATCCATCTAACCCAGGTAATATCGGCGGCCTGGCGACTGTCGAGGCCGCCGCACGGGCGCACGGCATAAAGATTCTGCGCGCCGATGCGCAGACTCCTCAGGAAATTGACAACGCATTCTCCTGGATGCGCCAGCAAAACGCCCGCGCATTGCTGTTGATGCCTGATGTGTTTTTTCAGCAACAAAAAAACCAGATTGTTCAACTGGCGGCGAAGCATCGGCTGCCGACCATGGGTACGTTTGGCGAATATGCAGAGGCCGGCGGTCTGATGAGCTACGGGGCGAATCTTGCCGACCAGTACCTGCGTGTGGCCACGTACGTGGGCAAGATACTTAAAGGTGCGAAGCCCGGCGATCTGCCGGTCGAGCAGCCCACAAAGTTCGAGTTGATCATCAACCGCAAGACCGCCAAAGCATTGGGCCTCACCATTCCGCAGACGCTCCTGGTAAGCGCGGACAAGGTAATTGAGTAGGTCCGCGAGCGACCGCTTTCAAGAAACCTGAAAGTCGGCTCGGGGTCGAAAGTGACGGTTCATGTTTTTGAATACCTGACGCCGGCCGCACATCTAGGGGCGAAACAAACTGTTCGATCACCCGTTTGCCGTGACCGCAAGCGGTCCTGTATATTTGATTGGTTGGCGTCACCGACAAGCCGGTGTTTCCTGGTAACTTCCGACATTAGGCCTAATCCCATGTTCATTGGCCACTTTGGCATCGGATTCGGCGCAAAATCAGCCGCGCCAAAACTCTCGCTCGGCTCGCTTTTTCTGGCTGCGCAGTTTATCGATCTGTTGTGGCCCACGCTGGTGTTATTCGGAATCGAGCATGTTCGTATAGTCCCCGGTGCGACCGCGGTGACTCCATTGATTTTTGACTACTTCCCAATTTCCCACAGCCTTCTAGCAGTTCTCGGCTGGGCGATGTTGGTGGGTTGTGTTTATCAAGTGTTACGGCGTGAACGATTCGAAGCATTAGTTCTCGGACTTCTGGTCATAAGCCATTGGGTATTAGACGCCTTCGTTCACCAACCGGATCTGCCGTTGTATCCCGGTAGCCTCACGCTAATTGGCTTGGACGCGTGGGCCTCCTTGCCCGTGACATTTGCGATCGAGGTCCCGCTGTTTGCGCTTGGTGTCTGGCTTTATTCCCACGCAACATCACCCAAAGATGCTGTTGGTCTTTGGGGCTTCATTGCGTTGGTCGTGTTCTTGCTCCTCATATACGCCGGCAATCTCTTTGGCTCCCCGCCCCCCAGCGTCGAGGCCATTGCATGGGTTGGACAATCGCAGTGGCTGTTGGTCCTTTGGGGATATTGGATCGACAAACATCGCTTGACCTCAGGTCACCCTGTGGGCTAACCCGGCGATGCTGAAGACACTGCGCGATAAGGCCGAGCAGCCCACCTGACCTTGAGCGTTGAGTGGCTGCTTTTCGAACTGAGTTACTTCCGCTCAGGGTCGAGTACCGAGCTTGGCGCTTCCGGATAGCCGGCGTTCGCCCGAACCTCGGTAGCCTAGGAGCGTTGGGGCTACTTGCGACCAGGGCTGATCAGTTGACAAACGTTACGGGACAGATTCTTTGCCGTTCCTCGACGCTTCTTTCTGCGTCCTTTGCCCTGACGGTCGAAAGAACGCATCCCATGAGTGGAGAAACATCAGCCCCGAAAGAACAAGCTGCCAAGATGTGGCTACAGCGTGAGGCCCAATCCACGGTTCGATCGGTACGCCGATCACGTTTAAAAGCTGATACGCGACCACCGACCAGCCGATCAGATCATTGAATCTGACAAACCGTGACTTTGGGCGTGATGCAACTGCCCCTTGTCGGTGGTACGCCGATAACATCCAGTAGGCTCCCACTGATCCTGACGCCAAGCTGGACACGCGCCAGATGAGATGCTCCGGCCAGGCAAGAACCCAAAACAGCAACGGCAAGAGCGACATTGCAACAACCTGAAACCCCAATTCAATATAGAAACGCGTGACCAGAAGATGCGACTTGGACAATTCGCCGCCCATCGAAGTCCGAACAACGATGACAATGGTCGAGAAAGCCACAAATGCGATACCCGTGCTGGCAAGCGCAAGGAGATAGACTGAACCGGTAAGTTCCATGGCAACGTGGCCCCGATGCGATTTTTCAGACATTACTCGCTTTCGTGGCGGCACGCACCTAAAGTCGAACGTTGAGCGTCCGCTTACCCAACAACGCTACTTTCGCTTTGGGTCGACTGCGGTTCCCTGCAACCCCGTGAAGCAGACTCTGGGCGGGCTCCTGGCCTTGGCCTAGCCATTTATAATGGTCCAGCGCGGGCGGTCCGCAGAACTGGAGATTTACCATGACGACAAGTGCATCGGCATCGCAAGCGGCGGTGCAGCCTCGTAGTTCATATTTCTATGTCTGGTCAGCGCTTGCCTGCGCGGTGGTTGCGTTCCTCGGTTTCACTCCCACCTATTTCGCGCCCTTGACGCAAGGCTCATTCCGCGCGAACCCCATCGTGCATATCCACGGCATCGTTTTTTTCTCATGGACGCTGTTCTTCACTTATCAGGCCTGGTTAGTCGCGAACGGCCGAACGATGCGCCATCGCGACGTCGGCCTTATCGGGATTTCGTTTGCCACGGCAATGACGTTTCTCGGTCTGATGGTGGCGGTAGCAAGTGCCGCGCGCGTCGGAGCCCTCGGTTTCTTGAACGAGGCGAAGCTCTTCATGGTGGTACCGGTCGCGGGGATCAGTACGTTCGCGGTATTGTTCGCATTTGCCATCGCCAAAGTCAAGAATAAAGAGGTGCACAAGAGGCTGATGCTGGTGGCGACGGCGTCAATTCTCGACGCGGCGGTTGCGCGCTGGTTCTTGACCTTTCTCGCGCCACCGTTGGCGCCTGGCGCCTCCCCAGTGCCGACCGTCAATCTCGCACTGGCGCCGGCTTTGTTGGTCGATCTGTTCATCATCGCCGGAATCATTCACGATTGGCGCACGCGCGGACGTCCACATCCGGCCTATCTGATTGCGGGTGGTGCCGTGTTGGTCCAGCAACTTTTGCGCGCTCCGGTCTCGACGACCGCAGTCTGGGATAGGATCGCGGTGTGGTTGATGCACGTCACCGGTTAGGCGAGGGGCTTCATAGTAATCGGCACTGTATCGTCCGACGAAGGGGGCGAGCCTCGGCAACATTCGGCGCTTCGGTGACGGCGCCGGTGACTACAACCCGGTGTCGCGCTCAGTCTTGCGCTTGAGCGTCAGCTTTCGAGAAACGCGTTAGGCAGCTCAGGGTCGGGAGTACGCTCTCGCGGTTTGAAGAGGCTGCCGCTGGCGGAAATTTCGGTAGGCGGCGCGCGTCAAGGCGAACAACCGGTCATCAAGAGTCGCTCGAATTGATCTTCCACAGCCGATACTGATGTTCTACTTTGCTCAGAATTGCAGCCACTGGCGCGAGGTTCCCCACAAATATTGTCAATTGTAGTGCTTCACAATCGACTCCCTGTGCTGTCTCGATCTCGCAGGTAGCCTGTCTCTCGTGATGCACAAGCGCTTCAGAAGAATCCAGCGCGCCGTCGCTGGTCCGACATTCGCAGCATCTCGTCAGCGCCTTCCTTGGTGAGGTCAATCAAATGCCGGAACTGCTACTGATCGCAAATAGACGCACGTCATCCCACTATTCACGCATTCTGTCGCATCGCTCTTGGGTCGCCGTGAACGGTTTCGTACAATGCAAACGATAACATCACCGCAAAGCGGCTAGAAATGGTGTTTTTCGCTCGAGATACGATATCAATCTCCGTCAGGGAAATGAGTTCCAGCCTCGTCTCTCGCGCATAGCAACGCTGAACCGCCTTATACACAGGAGAATGAATTGATCACAAGCGATGGCATAACGCGACGCCAGCTAATCAAAGCAGTTGGCGCCATGTCGGTGGCAACTCAGCTTCCGGGACTTGCCAACGGAGCAATGCCGACCTCCAGCAGCATCTCGGACACCGGCGTGCGCTTGCAGCCGTTGCCAACACGCATTTACAAGATCAGTGATTCTGGAGGCGAGCAGACGGAAAGCTGGGTGATTTGGCTGATCGTCGAAACAAGTAAGCAGCGCGACATGAAAGTGCATTCCGCTACTGTCCAGCTTCTTGCAGGCAGCCAGATCATTCGATCCACGCACTATGACGCAACTGGCGCGCGCGCCCTGACCATCATTCCGCCGCTTTCGCCAAGATTGCCGGATGGTCGCCCCTCTCCGTTACCAATCCATTGGCCGTTGGCCATCCGCATTCGTAATACCGAGGCTAAAGCAGCAAGAATCGATGCCGTGCGCGTCGATCTCGCATTTTCGGAAGCGGATAAGGTCGTCCATGCAGACGTATTGCTGCCTGTCGAATCCTTTGAGCAAAAGACAGCGCTCATCTTCCCATTTAGGGGCAAGGGCATTATCACGAATGCGGGCACGACCAATGGAGGACACCGAAATCGGAGCGGTCAGTTCGCGTTGGACTGCGTCGGGCTCGATACAAGCTACGGGGTGTACGTTCCCGGCGGCGGCAGCAAGAGGGAAGATTATGCTGGATGGGGCCGAGCCGTGATTGCCCCGGCAGCTGGCACAATTGTGCGCGTGCGTTCAGATCGACCAGATCAACCCGACCCAGAGAAGAGCGATCCGATGTACTTCGCGCCGGAGCATCCAAATGGGGGCGATCCAGGCAACCACGTCGTGATCGAGCACCGCAATGGCGAGTTCAGCATGATCGCGCACCTTCAGGCAGGGTCGGTATCCGTGGTTGTAGGTGATCGCATCGAACAGGGTCAGACGCTGGGAAAACTGGGAAGTTCTGGTGACACGGAAACACCGCACATTCACTACCAGCTGCAATCCGGTCCGGATCACGCCTGGGCGGATGGACTCCCCTGTCAATTCACCAACATTCCAACTACAACGCTCGTACGCGGGACATACTTTGACGCCAAGCAATAGCTTCTATTCGGCGCCGATAGATCGTCAAGAACGACGCGATTAGTCACCTTATCGCGGCATGGCAGACCGGCAGGCGAGAATTGGAATTTAACACCGTGAACAACTGGTCCTTTGTCTATCGCAATCCCGGCGAATGGCTGCTTCCAATATTCGCCAGTGACGGGTGTGGGTCGAGAGCGCCAGTTCGCGTTCTTGAAATACAGACGCTGGCCGAGATTTCAGCAGGCGGCGGGTGTCAGGGACAACAACCGGCCATGACCGACCGGATCGCCCGCGCCCAACATGATGATCGGTATCGTCGCTGCGGCCTGCTGCGCCGGCGGTTTTCACACCGCCTACACCAGGACCAACTGGCACACTTCCTTTTCACTCATCCGCGCGCCGTCCGCGCACAGGCGTGCGAACTCATCTTGCGACAATTGGTCGCGCAACAAGGCGAGCGTGCTCTGATTGGCCCGCAATTCGTTCGGTTGCCGTTTTATGTTCTTCTGCGCAAAGATATTGTTAATCCAACCGTACGCATGTGCCGCCGCCTCTACCTGTCCGACTTTCGCCGAACGCAAAGCATAGTGATCCATCAAGATCCAGACGCTGCTTGCTTCTTGTAAAAACGGCATTGCCAGACGCCCCACGGCCAACGCCTCGGCAAGCTCACCATATTCAGTCAAAATACCGAACAAGTTACCGTAGACCCAGCCCCAACCCACTTTATGCGCAATCTTGACCTGTTTGCATTGTTCTACGACGTTGCGCGCCGCCGCCAGCGCCTGTGCCAAATCGCCAGCATTCCATAGTACATTCGCCATATTCTCCAATATCGTCAACTCCAGTATTTCGTCACCGGCAGCACGCGACAATTCAAGTGCACTGCTAAATTCCCGCACTGCATCGGCCGTCATGCCGCGAATGGTATACAGCAAACCAAATGATTTTGGTACCAACGCCAATAGCCGTGGGCGCTTGCTATTGGCCAGTGTAGCTTGCGCTTGCAGCAGCATTTCCTCAGCGCCATCGACACCACCCAAAACTAGGGAACTGCCCAACATCAATTGCACATAGCCCAAACGGATCGCGTTACCGGGGGCGCGATACAAACTCATCGCACGCCGCATAGCGGAAATCGCGCGCTCATTTAGACGCCAATAGAAAAACATACCTGCAACCAACTGCAAATCGGCCTCCAACTCTGGCGGCGTATCCGGCCCGAGACTGGCCAACGCCGTGTCAAGCCGTTGCTGCTGCTCCGCAAGCATTAAGCGTCCAACCCACAATTGCCCCGACAAGCCTGTGAGCGCCAGTCCGATCTGAGGGTCTCCATCGGGCCCAAACGACCAGTCCAATGCCAGTCGCAGATTATCCAATTCAGGCGCATAGCGGGCATCAAATGCGCTATCCGACAGACGTGTCCAATCGTCAAAACAGGATTTGAACACCAGCAGATAATGCTGGGCAGCAAGCCGCGCGATCAGCGCCGTTTCCTGCGCCTCGGCGAGTTTATCAAGCGCATAGACGCGGGTGGTTTCCAACAGACGATAGCGCGCGTGACCGTCGCCGGCATCGATTACCAGCAGTGATTTCGCCATCAGAATGGTGATGCTATCGATCACCTCAAACTGGTCCAGCTCAGCATCGGCAGCAACCCCGATCGCCGCCCCCAGCGAAAACCCTCCAATAAACCCTGCTAGTCGTCGAAACACGATGCGCTCGCGCGTGGCAAGCAAGCCGTAGCTCCAGTCTAGAGTCGCCTGTAAGGTACGCTGGCGCGGGATCGCACTGCGCCTGCCCCCGGTCAACACACGAAAACGTTCGTCCAATAGCTGCGCCAACGTGTCCAGCCCGAGCGTCGCCACACGCGCCGCCGCCATCTCGATGGCCAGCGGAATGCCATCCAAACGACGGCAAATCGCGGCGATTGTCGGCGCATTTTGATCGTTGCACTGAAAGCCCAGATCCGCCGCCTTGGCACGTTGAATGAACAAACGAACGGCCCCGCTAGCTTGCGCCACGGCAGCGCTCGGAGCTGCCTCTTCGGGCAGCGTCAGCGACGGCACCCGAAATACTTGCTCGCCGACGACACCAAGCACCTCTTGCGAACTGGTCAATACTTGGATCTGCGGCGCGACCGCCAGCAATGCGTTCAGCAGGGACGCGACCGCGTCGATTAGGTGTTCGCAATTATCCAATAGCAATAGCATTTCCTTGTCGCGCAAATGGCGTATCAAGGTCTCGCGAGCAGACGCCGTATCCTTGATTTCGATCCCCAAAGCTGATGCCAGCGTCGTCGTTAATCGCTCTGGATCACTTTGCGCCGCCAGCTCGATCAGCCAAACACCTGCCGCAAAGCGCTCCACCAAGCCCTGCGCCGATGCAATTATCAAGCGCGTCTTACCGACTCCGCCTGAACCGGTCACCGTGACCAATTGATGATCGGCAAGCAAAGCGTGCAATTCGGCCAACTCAGGCTCGCGCCCGACTAGGATACCGAGGTTGCATGGCAGATTATTGTTCTCGGTGCGCGGCGTACGCGATTGCGTCAATGCGCCGGCTGATTTGGATACGAGTTGGCGGGAAAAGCGATAGCCTTTACCGACTACAGTGGCAATCGCATCTTGCCCAAGCAACTTGCGCAAGGTTGATATATGCACTTGCAGATTGTTTTCCTCCACCACCAGCTTGGGCCAAACCCGTTCCAGCAACGCGTCCTTGGTGACCAATTGGCCGGCGCGCTCGACCAATGCCAACAATAAATCGAAGGCGCGTGCCCCCAGCGCAACCGGCGCCCCGCCAACGAGCAGCCGGCGCTCGTCGGGCTGGAGCTCGAAAC
>Ga0315281_10004193_pt1 | contig 21005 bp, 17 predicted proteins | sample YL17G07_0_MG_FD_204540 | JGI IMG/M metagenome (GOLD analysis project Ga0315281, IMG submission 204540) | Sediment microbial communities from Yellowstone Lake, YNP, Wyoming, USA - YL17G07_0 | ecosystem: Environmental > Aquatic > Freshwater > Lake > Sediment | place: USA: Wyoming | collected...
TGGAAGGGCCCGTACCTGGAATCGCAGATGACCGAGGTACCCAAGGATCCGTGGGGGAATCCGTACATCTACCTGTTCCCCGGCACGCGGAACCAGAACGGCTACGACCTGTACTGCGCGGGGCCGGACGGCCAGGTCGGGACGGAAGACGACATCATCCAGTAGCCACAGAGGCACGGAGACACGGAGGATCGGATGAATGGCCAGGGAATCATGGAGACTCACGAAGCGGCGTCGCGCCGCTCGGTGCCTCCCGCCTTCGCCAAGGCTACGGCGGGCAAGCCGTGCCTCCGTGGCGCAGGGCTTGCCCTCCGTAGCCAGGCCCCGAAGGGCGGAGGAGGGTTCACGCTCCTCGAGCTCATCCTCGTGATGATCGTGATCTTCACGCTCGCCACCGTGGTGGCTCCGCGCTTCTCGGATTTCTTCCCGAGCTTCCAGGTGCGGAAGAACTCGGAGCATCTGCTCGCCTGGGCCCGCAAGGCGCGGGCCGACGCCGCCACGACCGGCCAGCGCCAGCGCCTGATCCTCGACACGCAGCTCCGGAAGTACTGGATCGAGTTCGAGCCGCGGCCGATCAAGGAGCCCGGCACATTCCGGCCGCTCGGCGGGTCCTGGACCGAGGAGCAGCTGCCCGAGGCGGTCGTCTTCGACACGATCAGCGGCGCCGAGACCGATCCGACCCGGAGCTCGTTCCGCTACATCGAGTTCCGCCCGGACGGCACATCGACCGAGGCGACGATCATCCTCTCCAACGGCAGCGGCGACAAGTCGACCCTCCGCGTGGAAGGAGCCACGTCCCGGGTCTTCATCGAGGCCGCCCCGGAAGAGAAGCCATGAGGAAGACCCTCCGGCGTCCGTCCGCAGGATTCACGCTCATCGAAGTGCTCGTCGCCGTGGTCGTCACGGTGGCGTCGGTGGCGATCCTGGCCCAGGGCTTCGCCACGGGGGCCCGCGCGGCCAGCATCTCCCAGAAGACCACAAGAGCGGCGCTGCTCGCCCAGCGAGTCGTCACCGATTTCGAGACCGGATTGGCCGCGCTGACCGGAGGTACCCACGGGCAGTTCGACGACGACCCCGACTTCAGCTATGAAACGACGTCGGAGACGGGAATCGTCACGGGGCTTTATCAGCTCACGATCACGATCACATGGCAGGAGCGCAACCAGGACCGGTCGTATGTCCTGACGCGGTTGATGCGGGACAAGACGGCGACGACCACACCGCAGTGAAGAACTCCAAAGGACCCGTCCTCCGTAGCCAACGTCCTCAGGGCGAAGGAGGATTCACTCTCCTGGAGCTCCTGGTCGCGACGGCGATCTTCGCCATCGTGATCGCGGCGGCGTACTCGCTCTTCGACGCCAGCCGCAGCCTGACCTCGCGCGCCGAGTTCAGCGCCCAGATGTTCCAGTCCGCCCGGTCGTCGCTCCAGGCGATCGAGGAGGACCTCCGGGGGGCCGTGATGCTCGGCACCGCGTATGACACCGGGTTCATCGGCGCGACCAGCGGCTCGGATAAGGAGCCGCTCGACAAGCTCGAATTCGTCTCGGTGAACCGCTACACCGGCGCGCCGCACGACGTCAACGAGACGAACGTCGTGCGGGGGATCGACCTCTCGAAGGTCTACTACTGGATCGAGCCGGACACGAAGAAGGCGGCCCATGGCCTGGTGCGCGAGCGGCCCCTCGAGCTGACGCCGCCCTCGGGCCCGATGCACCGCGACGAGGACATCACCGAGATCGCGCGCGACGTTGTCTTCATCAATTTCCGCTACTACGACGGGAGCGACTGGCTGGATTCGTGGGACTCCACCCAGACGCGCAAGCTGCCCAAGGCGGTCGAGGTCACCGTCTACGTGCAGGGCGAATGGCGTGACCAGGAGGTCCTGGAGCCGTTCACCTCGCGCTTCTATCTGCCGGTCGGCGCCGAGACGCCGGAGAAGACGCAGTGAAGAACGAGAATCCCGAATCCCGAATCCCGATTTCCGGCGGGAGGCGCCGGGAGGGCATCGCCCTGCTCATCGTCCTCTGGCTCATGGCCATCCTCACGCTGCTCCTCTATGCCTTCCTCGCCGACATGCAGGTGGAGTACTCGATCGCGGGAGGATACGCCGACGGCAAGAAGGCCGAGCAGCTGGCCTGGAGCGCGATCGACCTGGCCTGCGCGACGGTCCTGAACGACACCCAGACCTGGCAGAGCCTGAACGACACGACCTGGGCGACCAACCCCGACACGTTTTTCGAGGTCCCGCTCGGCGACGGGGCCTTCACGCTCTTCCGTCCCACGTATGACGACACGCAGACGGTCCTCTGGGGGATCGACGACGAGGCATCGAAGATAAACCTCAACACCGCGCCGAAGGAGATCCTGCTGAAGCTCCCGAACATGACGGAAGAGCTCGTCGACGCGATCATCGACTGGCGGGATCAGGACTCGACCGCCGGCGCCAGCGGGGCCGAGAGCTCGTATTACAACGGCCTCAAGCCCCCCTACAACTGCAAGAACCAGCCCTTCGAGACGCTCGAGGAGCTGCTCTACGTCAAGGGCATCACGCCGGAGCTCCTCTTCGGCGAGGACTTCAACCTGAACGGGAGGCTGGAGCCGAACGAGGACGACGCCGACCAGACCTGGCCGCCCGACAACCGCGACGGGAAGCTCGACCCCGGCCTCTGGTCGCTCTGCACCGTCTGGAGCGCCGATCGGAACGTCGACGCGCAGGGAGCCAAGCGCGTCAATCTCAACACCGCCCAGCCGCAACAACTGACGCTGGCGGGGCTGAACGCCGGGGAGGTCCAGGCGATCAGCGTCCAGCGGCTGCTGATCCCCTTTGTCTCCGTCGCCCAGTTGCTGGGGGACGCGACCCGGGGAATTCCCGCCGTCCTCTCTCCCGCGCGCTTCAAGCTCGTCGTGGACAAGCTCTGCGTGGTGGACGACCCGAAGGTTCCGGGACTGGTGAACATCAACACGGCCCCCAAGCAGGTTCTGATGTGTCTCCCGGGAATAACCGAGGAGATCGCGCTCAAACTCATGGAGTACCGAACCACCCCGGGGAACGATCTGTCCAATATAGGCTGGTTGGTCGGCGTGGTGGAGCTCCCGGTGCTCCAGAAGTGCGCGAGCTTCATCACGTGCCGCTCCTCCCAGTTCCGGATCCACGCGGTCGGACGCGTGGGAACGCCCTATACTGCCGGGGCGACGTCGTCAGACGTCCCCGAGCGGGCGGGCGCGTTCCGGAGGATGGTGGCGGTCTTCGACAAACTGGCGACGCCGAACCCTCGCCTGGTGTACTGGAAGGACATGACGAAGCTGGGGATGCCGTACGACCCGCTGGACGGGCCGAATCCGGTCCCCTTCAGGTAGAAGAATGCTGACCGCGATCGAACTGGGACTGAAGACGCTGACGGCCGTGACCGTGAAGTTGAACGGGCGCGGACCGGAGATCGTCCAGTCCGGCACCGCCGCCCTCGGCGGGGTCGACGCGGACAGCATCCGCGCCGCGCTCGGGAAGACCGGCGTCACCGGTCCCCGGGGCGTCCTCGTCGTCTCGCGCGGCCAGGCCCTCCTCCGCGAGCTCGAACTGCCCGCGGGGACCCCCGACGAGCTCGTCGCGATGGTCCGCTTCCAGGTCGAGCGCGAGATGCCGCTCCCCATCGACCAGGTCCGCTACTCCTATATCGAGACGGGCCGCGCCGACGGAAAGGTGCGGGTCCAGGTGGTCGCCGTGCCGCGCGACGTCCTTGATCCGGCGGTGATCGCCGTCGAGGCCGCCGGGATGAAGGTCGCGGGCGCCTACGTGAGCTCCTTCGGACTGATGTCGCTCTGCGGGCAGACCGAGCTCGCCGCTCTGGTCGAGGTCGCGGGCGGCGAGGCGGAGATCCTGGTCACGGACCACGGGCGGATGGAGTTCTCCCGCACCGCGCCGCTGGAAGACGGCTTCTCCGCGGGCGAGGTCGCCCAGGAGATCAACCGCACGCTGCTCTCCTTCGGGTCGCGCGGGCCGGGACGCGAAGTCCGGAAGATCATGCTCGCCGGCGAGGGGCCGGATGCGAGCGCCCTGGCCACGGCCGTGGGCAAGGTCCTGGATCGGGAAGTCACGACGATCGGGCCGGGCAACCTCGAGACCGCGACGGCGGCCGGCGTCTGCGCCGGACTGCTGCGCGGGACGTCGATGCCCGACCTGCTGCACCCGCCCGTGGCGGTCCGCAAGTTCACGCTGACCCGCGTCCACCGCATCGGCGCGCTGGCGGGGGCCGTGCTGCTCATGCTGCTGGTCTGGTCCCAGGTGGCGCTCGCGTCGAAGCGGACCGAGCTGGAAACGAACAAGGCGAGACTCGAGGCGCTCAAGCCCCGCACCACCGCGCTGACGCGGTCGCTCCAGCAGACCCAGCTGGCCGACCAGTGGTTCCGCACCCGGAACTGCTGGATCGACGTCCTCGCGTCGCTCCGCCAGACCGTGAACACGAGCAAGCTCTGGATCGTCACGGCGAACTTCGACGACCCCGGGGTCATCCACCTTGTGGGAAAGGCGAAGGACGACAGCAACGTGACCGACTTCGTCAGCGCGCTTACGAAGACGGGGAAGTTCAAGAACGTCCAGGTCCCCAAGATCGACAGCAGCAAGACCGTCGGCGCCGACTACAAGAAAGACTTCACGTTGGACGCCCACCTGGCGGGCTTCGACGCGAAGAAGAAGAAGCCATGACCGACAAGCGCACGAAGATCCTGGTGATCCTGACGGTCGCGGTGGCGGGCGCCTTCGTGCTCGACAAGGCGCTCGGCGCGCTCTGGCTGGAGCCCCAGCGGAAGCTGAACCAGGACATCCTCAAGACCAAGCAGGAGATCGACCGGTCGAACGAAGCCTTGAGGCGCGAACCCGAGGTCCAGCGGGACTGGACCAAGATCAAGGACCGGCTCAACCAGCCGAGGCAGCCCGACGTGCACACCCACTTCCTCGCCCACCTGGGAGAGGTCTTCGACAAGGCGGGGGTCACGTTCGACGTCTCGGAGGCCCAGGCCCAGCAGCAGGGCGATTTCAAGGAATACGTGTACGACACGAAGTTCAAACTCACATGGTCGCAGTTCGTAGATCTGCTGGTGGAGCTCCATAACTCCCGGGAGTTCCTGAAACCCCTCCGACTCACCATCGGGTCGCAGTACGAGAAGGAGGAGCGCCTGGACCTGGAGCTCAAGCTGTCCACGATCGAGTATTCGCCGTCTACTGCAAAGCCGGGTGCGAAATGATCGACATGATCTTCGGAGTCTGGATGCTGTTCCAGGCGGCCTCGCCGGCCGCCGGGGGCAAGCCCGTCGAAGCCGCGCAGGCCAGGCCCGCGGCGGCCGAGGCGCAGGACGTCGACCGCCCTCCCATTTCGGCGGCCGACCTCAAGGCGCTCCGGGACAACAACATCTTCTCGCCTCGGACCAAGCGCCTCCCGACGAAGACGTATAATGGCAATCGCGATCCGAAGCCGACGCCGGTTCCCGTGAAGCCGAAGCCCCCCATCGTCACGGGGATCTTCTTCGACGTGAAGTCCCAGGCCTACCTGGTGGTCGTCGAAGATCGCAACGACGCCAGCCACCGCTACTTCAAGGAGCCGAAGTTCCTGAAGGCCGGCGACGAGGTGATGGGGATCAAGGTCGAGTCCGTGTCGTCGGAGAAGGCGGTCTTCCTCAAGGGCGACGTCTCGAAAGACGCCCGCGTCGGCGACCCGATGCCGGAGACCGATGCGAAGCCGCTCTCGGTCGCGGCGCCGTCGGAGGATCCGGATCTCTGGGACGAGGACGATCCGAGCTCCGTCCCGGCGAAGGTGCAGAAACTGTCGACCAAGACGGAATCCAAAACGGAGACCAAGCCCCTCGACTCCAAGGCCCAGGCCGACGTGCTCGAGGAGCTGAAGAAGAAGAACGGCAAGATGCGGAAGGGCCGTCCCGGCGAGTAGGACAGACCAGGGTAACCAAGAGGAGAACCAGATGAAGCGCATGGCTTGGATCGGGATCGTGTGCATGGCCGCGACGGCGTCCGCCGCCCCGCTTCGCGACGCCAAGGAAGACGTCAAGGCCGCCGCGAAGAAGCTGGGAGACGCCGGCAACTACTCCTGGACGGCCACGATCAAGAACAACGCCGACACCGGCGCAGCCCCGCCGCGCTTCGCGATGGGTCCGGTCGAAGGGAAGGCGGACAAGGACGGGTCCGTCTGGGTCTCCACGAAGATGGGCGAGAACAGCATCGAAGCCGTGATGAAGGGGGAGAAGTTTGCCGTGAAAACGGCCGATGGATGGAAGGGAAGTGCTGAGCTCCAGCCGGGCGCGGGCCAGCAGGGCCAGCCCAATCCGGCGATGTTTGCGGGCCGTTTCCTGCGGAACGTGAAGGCCCCGGCGGCCAGCGTGTCCGAGGTGGTCGACAAGCTCAAGGAGCTGAAGTCGGAAGGCGACGGAGTCTATTCCGGCGAGTTTACGGACGAGGGCGCCAAGGAGACGATCTCCCCTCCCCGCCCGGCCGGCGCGCCGCCCGGAGGCCAGAACTTCCAGCCGCCCCAGGTGAGCGACGCCAAGGGCTCGATCAAGATCTGGGTGAAGGACGGCATGATCTTCAAGATCGAGACCACGGTGACGGGCAAGATGACGATCCGCGACCAGGAGCGGCCGGTCAACCGGACGACGACGGTCGAGATCAAGGACGTGGGCACGACCAAGATCGAGCTCCCGGACGAGGCGAAGAAAAAGCTCGAATAAGAGGCGGACGGCAGACCGTGATGTTCGCGGTTTGCAGTCCATTTGGGGGTCAACCATGCAGAGACGCACGATCGTAGCCTTCGCGCTGGCGGTCCTGACGCTGCCCGTCTGGGCGCAGGACAAGCCCGCCGGCGATGAAGAGAAGAAGCTCAAGTTCAACTTCAAGGAAGCGTCGGTGGACGCGGTCCTCCAGTACGTGAGTTCCGTCACGGGATGGATCTTCGTACAGGAGAAACCCACGTCGGGGACCATCTCGGCGGTCAGCGACACCGACGTGCCGCTGTCCAAGGTGCTGGACTTCCTCAATTCCGCATTCCGCCAGCACGGACGGGTGATCCTGAACCCCTACTCCCCCGCCCTCCCCAAGGAAGGCCAGACGCTCAAGGTGCTGGACGTCTCCGACGCCATGAAGCGCGGCATCGAGATCAACGTCGGAGCGGATCCGGACACCATCCCGATGACCGACCAGGTCCGCACCCAGATCATCCCGCTCAAGGCGGTGAACGTCATCGACGTGCAGAAGGAGCTGGGAGAAACGCTCCGCGCCGCGCTGGCAGGGACGCCCGACGGTTCCACGGGCACGATGGCGGTGTCCACCTATTCGAACTCGGTGATCCTGACCGGCCGCTCGGAAGGCATCAACCGCGCGGCCCGTATCCTCCGGGTGATCGACGTGAGCACGTCGGCCGAGCTGAAGATCAAGGTCTTCGCCCTCAAGAACGCCGACGCCACGGAGACCGCCAAGACGCTCAACGACGTCTTCAAGAAGGAGACGATGAAGGCGGAGACCGGCAACGCGAACCCCATGTCCAACATCTTCCGGATGTTCGGCGCCGGCGGCGGCGGGGACCGCGGGGGCGGCGGCAGGGGCGGCGCGGAAGGCGGCCCCTCGCCCCGGGCGCTCGCCCACGAGATGGTCCGCATCACGGCCGAGGTGCGCACGAACGCGGTCATCGTGAGCGCGACCGAAGACAACATGAAGCTCATCGAGGACCTCATCGTCCGGCTGGACGACAAGTCGGCGGCGGCGATCAAGCTCAAGCTCTACGCCTTGAGCCACGCGGACGCCACCTCCGTGGCGAAGCTGGTGAACGACCTCTTCGCGGACACTCCCACGAACTCGCAGCAGGCGAACCGTGGCCAGGGCGGCCGGAACCAGCTGATGCCCGTCTGGGCGGGCGGCGGCGCGGGCGGCGCGCAGGCCGATCCCCAGGGCGCCACCAAGGAAGTCCGCGCGGTGCCGGACCTCCGCACGAACTCGGTCCTCGTCGCCGCCAGCGAGCAGCGGCTCGTCCTCATCGACGCCGTGATGACGGAGATCGACCGCCAGGTGAACGACCTGCTCGAGGTGAAGATCTACAAGCTCCAGAACGCCGATCCGAAGGAGATGGCGGCGATCCTGACGACGCTGTTTCAGCCCCAGATCAAGGCGACGCAGTCCTCCGGCCAGGGCACGGGCGGGAATCAGGGGGGACGCGGCGGAGCCGGAGGCTTCGGCGCCCAGGGGGTCCAGATGGCGGGCCGTCAGCAGCCTGCGGGCGGGAGCGGCAACGCGTTGCTCCCCAGCCAGGAAGTGGAGATCGCCCCCGACGTGCGGACCCACTCCGTGATCGTGAAGGCGTCCAAGGCGTACATCCAGATCGTGGACGACGTGGTCAAGCAGCTCGACCAGGATCCCACGGAGACGATGAGCACCTACGTCATCCCGCTCCGGAACGCGGACGCGGCCAGCCTGGCCGTCACGCTCCAGAACCTCCTGCGCGGACAGAGCGGGACCGGCCAGAACGCCAACCTGACCGGCCGGAACGGCCAGAACCAGGGGCTGTTCAGCGGGATGCAGCAGAACACGAACCAGAACAACGCGAACAGCAACTCCAGCAGCTTCGGCGGCAGCAGCGGCGGGACACGGGGCGGCTCGTCCGGCGGCCGCCTGGGCAACCTCGGCCCGCTCGAAGGACCGCAGGACGCGCCCGGTCCGGCCGCGCAGGACGAGGAGAACGGACCCCGGCGCAGCATCGAGGGACAGGCCGACATCCAGGCCGACTCGACGACCAACTCGCTGGTCCTTCGCATGTCGCCCCGCAACTTCCAGGCGATCCAGGGTCTGCTGCGCGATCTCGACCGCATGCGGCCCCAGGTCCTGATCAAGGTCCTCATCGCCGACGTGACCCTCGACCAGAGCACCCAGTTCGGCATCGAGGGGTTCTGGGACAGCAAGATCAACGTGAGCAACTCTGAGGTGGCGACCAGCCACTTCGGAACCGCCTTCCCCCTGGGGACCTCGGGCCTGACGTACACCCTCACCGGGAGCAACAGCAACTACCAGGCCACCCTGAACGCGTTCGCCTCGGAAGGCAAGCTGCGCGTCATGGCCACGCCCCGGATCCTGGTGCTCGACAACCAGACGGCGAACATCAATGTCGGCAAGGAAGTCCCCCGCATCACGAACACGACGATCAACACGCTGGGCAACCCGATCAACACGATCGCGTACGAGCAGATCGGCATCATCCTGAGCGTCACGCCCCACATCAATCCGGACGGCCTCGTGACGATGGTTGTGTCGCCCGAGATCTCGGACCTCGCGTCGAAGTCGGAGAGCGTCGAGATCACTCCCGGCGTCACCTCCCCGACGTTCAACGTGAACCGCGCCACCACGAGCGTGGCCGTGAGGAACGGGACCACGGTGGTCATCGGCGGTTTGATCCGCGACTCCCTCGACGACGCCGTCTCGAAGATCCCGATCCTCGGCGACATCCCGCTCATCGGATGGCTGTTCTCGAACACGTCGAAGACGACGGTCAAGCGGGAGCTGATGATCTTCCTGACGCCCTACGTGGCCTACACCGCGATCGAGCTCGAGGAGATCACCCAGCTCGAGAAATCCCGCCTGAAGATCATGGACCTCCGCGACATCGAGTCCGAGAGCGACCGCTGGCTCGAGCGGGTCCGTAAATAAGCGCCGAGATGAGGAACAACACTTTGATGATCCGGGCACAACTGCTCCTGGGATTGTTCTCCCTGGCCCTGGGGGCCGGCTGCGCGACCCAGGACCGGGCCGACAGCCTCGCCGAAGCGCAGCTGCTGCTGGCCGAGGGACGCGACGCCGCCAGGAAGAACGATCATCAGCGGGCGGTGTCGCTCTGCACCATGGCCGTGAAGGCCAACCCCGACCTGGCCGAGGCCTGGTACGAGCGGGGCAAGTCGAACACGCAGCTCCGCCTGAGCCTGAAGGCCGAGGGCGACGTCCGGAACTTCGAGCAGCAGGCCGTCGATGACTTCTCGATGGCCGTCCAGAAGAACCCCAGCTACGCGGACGCCTACTTCAACCGGGCGATGCTCCTCTCCAGCCGGGCGCAGTACAAGCTGGCGGTCGAGGACCTGCTCAACGCCTCCCGGTGGAAGCCGAACGACCCGGACGCGCACCTCTACCTGGCCCGGCTCTACGAGTCGAAATTCGAGGATCGCACGGCGCTCGCCATGGACCACTACGAGAAGTACACGGACCTGGGAGGATTGGACCCCCAGGCCCGCGAGAAGGCCCGCGTGTGGAAGGACTTCAAGAAGCAGGCGGCGACCCCGGCGACCCCAGGGGCCCCGGTCCCTTCCTCGAAGAAGTCCACGCCCGAGGACGAGCGCAAGGCCATGGAGCTCCACGGGAAGGCCTTGGAGCTCCTCGAGAAGAGCGACCGGATCGAAGCGGGCAAGGCTCTCGAAGAGCTGATCGGCTCGTACGGCCACACGAAGTACGTCCAGGACAAGTCGCAAGGGCTCCGCGTGCTCCTGGGCACCCTGAAGAAGAAGGACACGCCCAAATGAAACTCGCGCTCATCCTGCTCTTCGTTCTGCAGGAAGAGGCGCCGATCGCGCAGGAACGGGAGCGCATCCGTTCCAAAGCCCCGCTGACCGAAGTCCAGAAAGCCGCCTACCTGGCCCCCGCCGGACCCGCCGTCAAGCCGCGCGCCTCCTACACGCTGGCCGTGGTCCCCCTGGAGTTCTCGGACGTGAAGCCCGGCGCGACCGACCTCTCGAAGCTGTTCTTCGGCGGCGTCGCCGGCTACTACTCGGTCGCTTCCGGCGGGCAGTTCAAGCTTGAAGGCAAGGTGCAGGAGCGGGTCTCGCTGGGCGTCGAACGGGCCCGCTTCGAGCGCAAGGACCTGGAGAAGGCGCGGGCGGCCCTCCCGGCCTGCGACGGCGTGGCGTTCGTCTCCCCCGGCGGCCTGGCTCCGCGCGGGACGGCGCTCTGGCCCCACCGCGGCGTACTCCGCTCCGGGGAGCGGGAGATCGATTACCTCCTGGTGCCCGAGGAGGCTTCCGTCGCGATCGTCGCCCACGAGTTCATGCACCTGCTCGGCTTCGCGGACAAGTACGACGACGAGAAGGCCTCCGTGGCCGACGCCTGCATCCTGGGCACGGGCTACTCGATCCGGAACCCGCCCCCGCCCTGCGCGGAGTGCCGCGAGAAGCTGGGCTGGACCTCGCCGGCGATCGTCGATCCCTCCCGGGCCTCCTCGATCGTGCTGGGGCCGGAGACCACCCGCGCGGTGCGCATTCTGCTGACGCCCGACCACGAGGAGTCGCTGCTCCTCGAGATGCGCGACCGCCTGCTCGTGTGGCATGTCGGCGGCGGCCTGAAGATCGAGCTCCTGGGCCGCTTTCCGTCGGAGACCAACGACCGCCTCACGCCGTTCTCCCAGCCGTCCTTCCGCGGCCGCTCGCTGGGCGCGCGGGTCGTGTGGGTCACCGACATCCGGATCCAGGACGGGAAGGCATGGTTCCTCGTCGGCCCCGAAGCGCCGTTCACGCCGCTCGAGGAGTGGCGTCGCTCGCACGTCGGCAAGCGCCTGGGCGACTGACAGTACCCTGTACACAGTACCCAGGCGGAGACGTCACCCGCCTGCCCCCTCGGAGGGGGGAAGAGAATCCAGGTCTCCTACTTCTTCAGGGATTCCAGATACGCGAGCAGCGACGCGAACTCGGAGACCGTGAGCGGCTCGATGAGGCCCGTCGGCATGATCGACGTCTCGAGCTTGCCCCGCTTGGCGATCTCCTTCACCGGGATCACGATCGCGACGCCCAGGATGTTGCGGATCTCCACTTCGTCCCCCGACTCCCGGGTGACGAAGCCCTCGTAGCGGTCGTCTTCCTTCGTCTGGATCCACTGCGTGGTGAAGCCCTGCGCGATCTTCGCGTTGGGCTTCAGGATCGATTCGATGAGCTCCGCGCGGGGATAGCGTGCGGCCACGTCGCCGAGGAAAGGCCCCTTCGGCGGGTCGTTGGGCGAGACCGTGTGGCAGGCCACGCAGCCCTGCCTCGCGAAGAACTCCGCCCCGGCCTTGGGGTCTCCCTTGATCTTCAGGGCGTCGGCCAGCACCTGCTCGTAGGGCAGGGTCTTGATCAGGATCCGGTCGCCGCCGGCCTGCGCGTCCAGCTTGAGCGCGGCGGCGGCCTTGTTCGCCGCCTGCTGGATCTCCGGACGCGAATCCTTCTGCAGCGAGCGGATCTGAAAGGCGTAGTCGTCCACGCGGGTCCAGGACATGGCACGGAGCAGCTCCAGCGCGCTCGCCGCGCGGAGGGCCTGGTCGATCGCCCGGTTGGCGGTCTCGCGGGCGTCCTTCGGAGACTGCTTGCGGTGCACGATGTTGAGCAGGACGCCGAAGGAGATCTCGCGGACGCCGGCGTCCGAGGACTCGGCTCGTTTGACCCAGGCGGCCGTGGCGGCGGCGTGGCGGCCATCGCGGGCGAACTCGTCGCGCAGGCCGGTCAGCTCGTCGGGAGCCTTCTTCCAGGCCGACATCACCCGGATCGCGGCCTCCGTGGCCTCGGGCTTGTTGGCGCGCTGCAGCGCCGTGAGGGAACGGACCCGGACCGCGACGTCCTCCTTCGTCGAGGCGGCGGCTTCCTCGAGCAGTGGCACGGCCTCCGGGGGCATGGGAGTCATCCGTCCCAGCAGATCGGCCGCGGTGGAGCGGAACGAGGGATCCTGGCCCGCGAGCTTGAGCACGATGGGGATGGTTTCCGGGAAGCTGATCCGGTGGCGCTGGAGCTCCACGAGGAGCGCCCGCAAGCCGGCGCCGTCGGAATCGGCCAGCGCGTCCTTCAGGTGGCTCGCGATCGTCACGCTCTGTTCCCAGGTCACGGGCTTGAAATACGGCCCCGTGGTATCCGGCCGGGTCCCCCACCAGCGGCCGTCCCAGTCGGCCTCGCGATAGTAGAGCCGGCACAGCAGCCGGAGCAGCGACTTCCGGCGTTCCGAGTCGGGACGCTCGGCGAGCGCCATCAGCACCCGGTTGACGACGTCCTCCTCGTGGAACGACTGCAGGACGCGAAACGCGGCCGGCGTCATTTCCCGGAAGCAGATTCCGACGGCGTGGAGGGACGTGAGGGCCTGGACGGCCACGTGGGCGACGACGGGATCCGGGTCCGCCGAGAGCGGGAAGACGGCATCGGCGACATCCTTCTTCCCGATGCGGACCAGGCCGGTGACTGCCTGGAGCCGGACACGGGGGTTGGGATCCGTCAGGCCCTCGAGGAAGGGCTTGGCCGGAACGTCGGGATTGTAGGATGTGCGGTCGGCGAGGGCGCGCAGGGCGTGCTCGCGCAGGGCCGGGACTGCGGCCAGCTTGACGAGGGTCGCCTCGTTCCTGCCCAGCTGCTTGAGCGTGAAGATCGCGGCGACGCGCGGGCCGATCGGACCTTCGGCGGCCGCGAGTTTCTCCAGGGCCGGCGCGACGTCCGCCTTCCCGGGCCGGCGCAGCAGTTCGCGCTGCGCGGCGAGACGGCGGACGTGGCTGGGCGAGGCGATTTCGGCGACCAGCTGGTCGACGCTGGCCTTGGGGAGATCCAGGAGAGGCTCGCGCAGACCGGCCGCTGCGACGCGGGCGACGAAGCCGACGTTCGGGCCCGAGTAGTTGAAGCCGCCGTTCTTCCAGCTGGAAATGTAGAAGTTGCCGCGCGCATCCACGTCCATGTCGGTGGGCCGCTGGATCTCGACGAAGGTCTTCTGCTGCGCCTTGAAGGTCGCGCCGGCGGCTTCCAGCGGATGGCGGTAGACGGCGCTGCGCCCCCACTCGCAGGTGTAGAGCGTGTCGCCATAGCCTTCGGGAAGGCCGGGCTCCTGCACGTAGACGGAGCCGCAGGGGGAGCCGCCGCCGTAATCCGCGAGCGGTTGAATGATCTCGTCTCCGAAGTTCTTGAAGAGCGTCGGGTAGCCGAAGTTCGCGCCGACGACGACGTGGCTGAGCCGGACATCCCAGCCGCCGCCGTCGTTCGTGTTGTCGCGCGTGAAGGCGTTCAGGCTGGGGTCGATCGCGACGTCGTAGATGTTGCGCTGGCCGCGCGAGACGAGCTCCAGCTCGGTGCCGTCGGGCCGAACGCGCGCGACTCCGCCGCCGTGGAGCTGCACGGACTTGCCGTCGAGTCCGGTCGCCTTGACGAAGCCGTAGTCGCCGACGGCGATGTAGAGCCAGCCGTCGATGCCCATCGTCATGCCGTTGGTCGTGTGGTCGGCGCCGCGGAACTTGAGGTCGAAGCCGAGCCCCTGGACGAGGACCTCGGAGCGCTCGGCCACGCCGTCGCCGTCGTCGTCGTGGAACGCGCGGATGAACGGCGGGTGGAGGACGTAGAGGGTCTTGCCGTCCCAGACGACGCCGCGCGGGCTGTCGACGTTGGGAGCGAAGACGGTGAACTTGTCGGCCCTGCCGTCGCCGTCGGTATCAATGCAGCGCACGATGCGGCCGCGGCCGGGCTTCGCGTCGAGCGAGCCGTTCTCGTCGATGCCGACGAAGAGCGTCCCGTCGGGGGCGGCGGCGAGGCAAGTGGGATAGCCGACGTTCGGGGGCGCGGCGAAGATCGTGACGCCGAAGCCGGGCGGGACCTTGATGCCGGCGAGGAGCTGCTTGTCGTCCTGGGGGGCTGCCGCGACGACGAACGCGACGGCAAGGCAGAGGAGTCGCTTCATGGACTACTATAGGCCGAGCCGGGCCGGACGCTTCACGTCCGCCTCAAATCGAGGTATCCTCCCCCCATGCGGTCGTCGGACAACCGGGCGTTCAAGGAATGGGCATCCGTCTGCCGCGCGCTGGGCCAGGGCCGGCAGATCCTGATCCTGCGCAAGGGCGGGATCGCCGAGGGCCCGCGCGGCTTCGAGGTGACGGACAGGGAATTCTTTCTTTATCCCACGTATCTCCACCAGTCGCCGGCGAGCCTGATCCCGGAGTGGCGCGGTGTGATGGAAGGCTGCGTCGATCCGTCGCCGGGCAAGGTGTCGATCGGACACTACGCGGTGGTGTCGTCGTGGGTGCGGATCCGGACGATGGAAAAGCTGCGGGCGCTGCGAGGGCTGCACGTCTGGGCGGACTCGGTGGTTGAGGAGCGCTTCCGGCGCTGGGCGGACGAGAGCGTGGTGGCGCTGATGGTCCGGGTCTACGCGCTGCCCCGGGTGGTGCTGCTGCCGGCCCTCGAGAGTTATGCTGGCTGCAAGTCCTGGCTGACGCTGGAGGAGCCGGTGCCGCTGGAAGGCGCGCGTCCGGTGTTGGAAGACGCGGCTTTCGAGGGGAAGCTGGCGGAGTTGCGGTCGGCGCTCGGCTGACCGACTCGCCGATCTTCTAAGATTACTGAAATGGGCGCTGATCGGACTCCCTATAATCCTCTAGATGGCGAGGATTACGCTGCTCTTCCTGCTCCTATCCGCGCTGCTGCAGGGATCCGGCCAGGATGACAAGATCCTGGAGCGGGGCGAGAAACTCCTGGAGGAGGCGAAGGCGGCTTACGACGACGCCCGCTCAAAGGGTTCGGCAGCGGCCTTCATCGACGCGGGCTTCAAGCTCGAGGAAGCGCGCATCAAGTACATCGTACTTCAGGAGATCGGATCTCCCGAGAAGCAGAAGATCGCGACCGACCGGCTCCGGGCGGTCAACCAGCTCGGCAAGCTCATCCACGACGGGAAGGTGGCGATCTCGGGGGCAGCCACGGACACGCCGGGAGCCGCTCCCGCGAACCCTCCGCCGGCCGACCCGGCCGCCAAGCCGACTTCGGAGCCGGCGAAAGCCCCCGTCGACGTGACGAAGCGGGCGCCGGTTCCCGACGCGGCGAAGCAACGGGAAGCGGAGAAGACGATCCGGGAGCTCTTCAAGGACCAGTATGCGAAGAAGGCCCCGGCGGATCGGAAGGCGCTCTCCCGGCTGCTCCTGGACAACGCCGCGAAGAGTCACGACGATCCCGTGGCCTGCTGGGTGCTCTGCCGGGAAGCCCAGGACGTCGCCTCCCAGAACTGCGATGTGCGCGCGGCCTTCGACGCCGTCGACGCGATGGCGCGGATATTCGACGTCGACTCTCTCCTGCTGAAGAACGGCGCGCTGGCGAGCGCGGGGAAAGCAGCGAAGAGCCCCGAAGAATTCGGCGAAATCGCGCTGGCGCTGCTGCGGTTGATCGACGAGCTGGTCGTCGCCGACCAATATGATGCGGCGGACAAGGCCTGCGCCGCCGCCGTCCAGCACGCCCGCAAGTCGAACGACGCCGCCCTCGCGGCGAAAGCCGCGACCCGCGCCAGGGAGATCGCCGAAGCGAAGACGCTGTACCAGGCGATGAAGAATGTCCTCGAGACCATCGCCAAGAACCCGGAGGATCCGGGGGCGAACCTCGAGATGGGAAAGTTCCTCTGCTTCGTCAAGGGCGGCTGGGACCTCGGCCTGCGCTTTCTCGTGAAGGGATCGGATGCGGCGCTCAAGAGCCTGGCGGAGAAGGACCTGGCTTCGCCGGCGGCGTCCGCGGAGCGGGTGAGCTTGGCCGACGGATGGTACGCCCTGGCTGAGAAGGAGAAGAGCCCGCTCCGGAAGAGCCAGACGTTGGCTCACTGCAGGATGCTCTACGAGTCCGCCCTTCCCGACGCGGCGGCGCTCGCCCGGATCAAGATCGAGAAGCGGCTGGAGGAGTTGGAAGGCGTGCCGTCGGCGTCCGGAGGCATCAACCTCCTTTCGCTGGTGGATCCTCGCCGCCATCAGGCGGGCGGAGAGTTTCAGATGGCCGGAGGCGCCCTGGTCACGCCGGCGGGCGCGCCCTATGCTCGCGTCGAAGTCGCCTACACGCCGCCCGCGGAATACGACGTGACGATCGTCCTGGAGCGGGTGTCTGGCACGAACTCGTTCAATCTCGGGCTGGTGGCGGATGGGACGCGCTTCGTCGTCGCCTTCGACGGGCGGAAGGGCGGAGAGCAGACGTTCCTGGATGGGCTGAAGTCCGGGGACGGGACCGGGCAGCAGGTCCTCGTGCAGGGCAAGCAGATCGAGGTCGGCAGTCCAGCGACGATCGTCTGCAACGTCCGCAAGTTCGTAGGGAGCGATCCGTTAGATTTGAATCACCTCTCGGGGCCATAGCCTGAACTCCGACAAAGCATTAGAGTTTCTGGTACTCGTAGCTATTCGGACGATGTACGTAAACTGTCGAACCAATCATCCAGTGGCGGTAAACTCAATCAACCGACGGTTGTGCAGACTGTCGACGCCTCCCTGGAGGGGCAGTAGAGAACTTCCGCATGAAAACAGCCTTTCTGTTCGCTCAACTCCTGGTTCTGGGTTGTAGTGCGTCCGGGCAGGTTGACGAGGAGACGGATGTCCTGATCGAAGGGCTTGTGATCGCGCCTTCGCGGGAAGTGTTCCAGGCCTTGGAGCCGACGGAGTGGACCGTCCGCTACGACCGCTCCCGCAAGGCGCTCGACCAGTTGCTAGCACTTGAATTGCGCGCCTTCCCTCGCCTCGTAGCACATATTGACGACCAGCGGACCGCCATCGCCTTGAAAGTTCGTCACCTTCCACCCCTTGGCGAAACTTGCTTCGATATCCTCGAGTCGCAGGTCTGCCCCGGAGAGATCCCGAGTTGTCTATTCTCCTATTCATTCCTCGACATTGGCTTGATGCGAGAATGGTGGAAGGAGCGCTCAGGCCTGCCGCTGCGGGATCTCCAGGTCGAGGCCGCCCTCTTCGCGCTGGCCCTCGCCAGACACGACAACGACAAGTGCGCTACGTCCCTCGCCGAGCGGGTAGAAGAACTGGGTGTGGCCGATCCTGAGAGCGCCATGGAACCCTTCCGAAAGGCGTTCGCAGGGCTCGCGCTTCCCGAGGCGCAGGATGATCTCATTGCGACCTTTCAGCTTCCCCCAGGCAATTATCTGCAGCGCCGCATTGCGTTGCGCCGGAGCGGTGGGGCAGGATACAAGCTGGTGAAGATGGGCCTCTCGGCATTTCCGGCGCTCCTCCGCCATCTCGACGATCCTGCCACGGGGGATCGGTGTTTTGAAGTTATCCAGCAGGCACTTCTAGACGCCTACTACGACGATGATCATCCGGAGTTCACGCTGCTTTCCAAGGCCAGTGTGGCCTCCTGGCTGAAAGAGCGTTCAGGGCGGACGCTGAAGGAACTCAGGATCGAAATCGTCCATCACTGGATCGACACGGCGACAAGAACATCTTATAAGGACAAGGAAGAGAAGAAGCGGCTACTGGAATTCCTCGACGAACAGCTCGACAGGATCCAGAAAGAGTAGACCACCCAAGGGAACGACCCTCGCTCCAAATGAGCGGAGGCGGCTTCATCTACCCCGATCCAAGTCCGGTGTGAGAATGGCAAAGAGAGGTTGTAATCGTTCAGGGGGGTTGGGAGTCAGATTAGGTGCGCCGAGACAGTACCCAGGAGGGAGGTCAATTGTACTGTGGGTCTAGCTTCTGTAGCCATTTCAAAATGGGTTAGCGTTCCACAAACACAGGTTTGAAAACCTCATCTGCTGACCAGCCATCGCGGTTCTATTGGTTAAGGAGGAACTGCTATGGCAAATCACCTGTATCCGCCGAATGGCGCCTGCACTTCCGAGGCCAAAGCCCAGCGCGAGGCCCACTGGCGCCTGTTCTAGTTGGGGCGCATTCCGGAAAGGATCGACGACACGCTGATATAGAACACAGTAGTCTGGAAGATCCACCACAGCAGGGGCACTACGATGCCCGCGACATTCAGGTAGATCGTGCTCCTCCGCTCCGGGTTCCGGTAGGTCCGGTAGAGGCAGGTCACGCACAGCGTCACCAGCACGACGGTCACGGCTACATGCCGCTCAAACGGGAATGTCGAGGCGACCGGAATCTTTACGGAACCCCAACTGCCCGCGAGGGCCACATAGCGGTTGATGTTCGTGGACGTGCCGTAGATGGTCCAGCCCGTGGCAAGAATCGTCAGCCCGGCCAAGACTCGGTTGACGGAACTGGTCTCCGGAGACGAGGTGAGACCCGTCATCCCACTGAGTATAGCAAGTCCCCCAACCCGAACGATCAGGGTAATCTTCTGCGACGTAAGCGGACCTGGGTTGATCCTATTGTTTCAGCTGCTCCTTAGCCCACTGCTGGCACGCCGGGATAACAATCTTCATTTTCTCAGTCCAATTATGATCGCGAGGATGTTTCGATGGGTCGCCGAAGGACTCGGAGCCCATCCTGCAACCCGAAGCTCCCTCAGCCAATCCAGCCCCCGTGATCTCGAGCTTTACCCGCACGCCCCCTTCGGGGATTTCGAGATCCATCTTAAGGACCTTGGATACGCGCAGGTAGACCAGGAGAGCCTGTTCTATCGCGGCTCTATCGGGCGCGGCTGAAAAACTGTCAATCAGAATGCCAAGGATGTGATGGAGCTCTTCCGTGGTATTCCTAAACGCAGGTTCTTCCGGTATCAAATGGGTCGGGAGGTAGATATCCTCGAGAATCGTTTGAGAGTCGACACCCAAGCCGCTGTTATAACCCAGTAACCCGACAAGCTGTTGGACCAACCTGGGATCGAGTTTCGACCTTGCCTTGAGGACCTCCCTTCGGTATGCCGAAAGGTCTGGATCATCCTGGGCTGTACGGGCGCGTAACATCGTTCGAATCTCGGCCGGTTGATCGCTGAATCGCTCTTTAAAGCGTTTCGAGTGCAGATCTCGCATTTCCTGCGTATAGATCACATTTTCCGAAGGGGGCGCGGGGGGCTGATCCCCTTGAATCGGGAGCGGGTTCTGGACAAGGACCGCGTAGGGCTGGACCCGTCTTTCTTTCTTCCAAAGGCTCAATCCATCTTCTCTCCAGAGGACGTTGACGCCGTTCAGTACCGCGATCGTTCGATTGTCGATCGACGGGTGGGCAAGTACGAGGGTGTCGCCCCACACGTAATAGGAGCCTGAGACGGGGTACGTCGGTCCACCGCTCGTGACAACGTCGGTGTAGAACCAATACCGAAACCGGCCTCCCTTCAGCTCGAGGGTTTCTCCCGAAAAGCCGGAAACCTCGTTACACAGCTGATAAACCCCTTCCGAGAGGGGAGCGGCGTTTAGATAACCGTAGAGGAGTACGACACCTATCAGGATTGCAGAGCCAAGAATGATAAACCCTACGATCCGTTTCTTGAAGATCGTAAGCGTCATTGGTCCCATCACTGTTTCATAGGCCTCTCACCCGCATTCACTATATCTCGTTCAGACGGCGAAGAACGCGGCATCGTGCGGCTACGAGGGGGCGGGATGCCCCAGAATGGGTGGACGCCAACAGCGGGGCATCAAGGCTTCAATCTGACTTTGGGGCGTCGTCGAGACCCGAACCAGAACGTCCTTCAGATACGCCTCCGGGTTGATCCGATGCAGCTTGCAGGTCTCGATAATGCTGTTATGCGGAGCTCCGCATAGCCGCACCAGCAAACGGAAAGCGTGGAAATCACTACTCAACCCACTACTCCGGTGGGTCCTGCCGGAAGGTCGCCTCGGCGTGGACGCGCAAACCCTTGATGCGTATACTCTTTCCACACGCCTGGGTGGCGGAATTGGCAGACGCGTCGGTTTCAAAAACCGGTGCCCGCAAGGGCATGGGGGTTCGATTCCCCCCCCAGGCACCATGGCTCAAGGACTTACACGCGCTTGCCATTTCCATCGTTTCGGCGGAGCCAAGTGTGTAGCGATTTGTGTAGTGCCTGTTTGTCACAATCACTTCCCCGGCTCTTCCTTGGGTTTGGGCTTGGGGACGAGCAGTTCGACCGCCGACTTGGGCGTCATCTTCTCCGCGCCGTCCTTGGTGACCAGCTTCTCGACGGCTTCCCGCAGATCGACCGGTCTCAGGTGCGAATATCGCTCGGTCGTCGTGGTGTGCCTGTGTCCCAGGAGGTCCCTCAGCACCTGGATGTCGGTCCCCTTCTGAGCAAGTCGGGAAGCGAAGGTGTGCCGGAGATCGTGGAACCGGAAATTGAGGATCTTGGCGGTCCTGAGCGCCTTCCTCCAG